>JAEEGH010012959.1_pt1 | contig 18601 bp, 12 predicted proteins | sample 9134181 | NCBI WGS metagenome assembly JAEEGH01 (sample SAMN16246544, study PRJNA631951) | gut metagenome | biome: gut microbiome; feature: rumen; material: DP-attached | host: Bos | place: Iran: Karaj | collected 2018-10 | reverse complement strand
CTTTGACGTCAAGGCAACGGACATTCCGGGTATGGTCGCCTTAGCGAAGGAGCTGCAGCCGGATCTGGTCGTTGTAGCGCCGGATGATCCGCTCGTGCTTGGCATGGTCGATGCGATGCAGAAGGAAGGCTTCAAGACCTTCGGTCCGAAGGCGAACGCTGCCATCATCGAAGGCAGCAAGGTGTTTTCCAAGGACCTGATGAAAAAGTACGGGATCCCTACTGCGGCTTATGAAGTCTTTTCCGATCCGAAAAAGGCGCTGGAGTATCTGGAAACTTCTCCGATTCCGACCGTGATCAAGGCGGACGGCCTGGCCCTGGGCAAGGGCGTGACCGTGGCCATGACCCGGGAAGAGGCGCAGGGCGCCGTCCGGGAGATTATGGAGGACAAGAAGTTCGGAAAGAGCGGCGACCGGATCGTCATCGAGGAATACCTGGAAGGCCCCGAAGTCTCCGTGCTGGCCTTCACGGACGGCACGACCGTCAAGCCCATGGTTTCCAGCATGGACCACAAGCGGGCCGGCGACGGCGACCGGGGTCCGAACACCGGCGGCATGGGAACCATCGCGCCGAATCCCTTCTATACGGAAGGCGTCGCGAAGACCTGTATGGAAACGATCTTCCTGCCCACCATCCGCGCGATGAAGGCGGAGGGCCGGGAATTCCGCGGCTGCCTGTATTTCGGCCTGATGATCACGAAGGACGGGCCGAAGGTGATCGAGTACAACTGCCGTTTCGGCGATCCCGAAACCCAGGTGGTGCTGCCCCTGCTGGAAAGCGACCTGCTGACGGTGATGCAGGCTGTGACAGCCGGTAAGCTGGCGGAGTGCGAAGTGAAGTTCCGCGACGCGAACGCGTGCTGCGTGGTGCTGGCTTCTGCCGGATATCCGGTTTCCTACGGCAAGGGATATGAAATCAAGATTCCGGCGGACGTGCTGCCCCATGTGTATGTGGCGGGCGCCGCGGAAAAGGACGGAAAACTGGTGACTTCCGGCGGGCGGGTACTGGGTGTGACCGCGGTGGCGGGAACCCTGCAGGAAGCGCGCGACGAAGCCTACGCGATGGCGGACCGGATTGAGTTTGAAAACAAGTACTGCCGGCGGGATATCGCGGCACGGGCGCTGAACGCCTGAAAAAAGCACAGCAATCAGGAGAGACGATATGGTCTACAGAATATTTGTGGAAAAGAAGCCCGGCCTGGACAACGAAGCCCGGGCGCTGGAGAACGACGCGAAAACGCTGCTGGGCATCCAGGGCCTGGAGAAGGTCCGGCTGCTGAACCGCTATGACGCGGAGAACATTTCGGAAGAGCTGTTCAATTACGCGGTGAAGACCGTGTTCTCCGAACCGCAGCTCGACATCGCGACAACCGAGGTGGATACGGAAGGCGCGACGGTTTTCGCGGTGGAATACCTGCCCGGCCAGTTTGACCAGCGGGCGGACTCCGCGGCCCAGTGCATCCAGATTATCAGCCAGGGCGAACGGCCGCTGATCCACAGCGCACGCCTGTACGTGCTGTACGGGAACCTGGGAGAAGCGGAAATCGCGGAGATCAAGAAGTATGTGATCAACCCGGTGGAAGCCCGGGAAGCTTCGCTGGAAAAGCCTGCCACGCTGAAGGCCGAGTACGCTGTGCCCACGGAAGTGGCGACGCTGGACGGCTTTACCGCGCTGGACCGGGCCGGACTGGAGCGCTTTGTTGAAAGCTACGGCCTGGCCATGGACGCGGATGATATCGCGTTCTGCCAGGAGTACTTCCGGAGCGAGAAGCGGGAGCCCACCATCACGGAAATCCGGATGCTGGATACCTACTGGAGCGACCACTGCCGCCACACCACCTTCCTGACGGAGATCGACGGGGTCACCTTCGAGGATCCGGTGCTGGAAAAGGCATACGCGGATTACCTGGCGGTGCGGAAGGAACTGGGCCGGACCAAGCCGGTCTGCCTGATGGACATCGCCACCGTGGCGGTGCGCTGGCTGAAGGCGAACGGCAAACTGCCGAAGCTGGACGAAAGCGAAGAGATCAACGCCTGCACGGTGAAGATCGAAGTGGAAGCCGACGGGAAGAAAGAACCCTGGCTGCTGCTGTTCAAGAATGAAACCCACAACCATCCGACGGAGATTGAGCCCTTCGGCGGCGCGGCTACCTGTATCGGCGGCGCAATCCGCGACCCGCTGAGCGGCCGGGCCTATGTCTACGGCGCGATGCGTGTGACCGGCGCGGCCGATCCGACCGTGCCTGTGAGCGAAACGATTCCCGGCAAGCTGCCGCAGCGCAAGCTGGTTTCCACGGCGGCCGCCGGATATGCCTCCTACGGCAACCAGATCGGCCTGGCGACCGGCATTGTGGATGAGATTTACCATCCCGGCTATGCCGCGAAACGCATGGAAATCGGCGCGGTGATCGCGGCGGCTCCGGCGGAGAATGTCCGCCGGGAGCGTCCGGCCCCCGGGGATGTGGTGATCCTGCTGGGCGGAAGCACCGGACGCGACGGTATCGGCGGCGCGACAGGCTCCTCCAAGGCGCATAACGCCCACAGCGTGGAGACCTGCGGCGCGGAGGTCCAGAAGGGCAACGCGCCCGAGGAGCGCAAGCTGCAGCGCCTGTTCCGGAACGGCGATGCCTGCCGGATGATCAAGCGGTGCAACGACTTCGGAGCGGGCGGCGTAAGCGTTGCCATCGGCGAGCTGGCGGACGGGCTGGAAATCAACCTGAACGCGGTGCCGAAGAAGTACGAAGGACTGGACGGCACGGAGCTGGCGATTTCCGAAAGCCAGGAGCGGATGGCCGTTGTGGTTGCGGCGGAGGATGTGGACGCGTTCCTGAAGCTGGCCGGCGGGGAGAACCTGCAGGCCTGCCCGGTGGCCGTCGTGAAGGAAGAGCCGCGGCTGCGGATGAACTGGAACGGAAAAACCATCGTGGACATCAGCCGCGAATTCCTGAATTCCAACGGCGCGCCGAAGCACATCCGGATCAATCCCGCGAAGCCGGAAGACTGGCAGCGGAAGGTTTCCGGCAGCTTTACCGACAACATGAAGGCCATGGCCACGGACCTGAACATGTGCTCCAAGCGCGGCCTGGGCGAGCGGTTTGACTCCACCATCGGCGCGGGCAGCGTGATGATGCCCTTCGGCGGAAAGAACCAGCTGACCCCCGTGCAGGCAATGGTGCAGAAGGTGAGCATGGAGCAGAAGCACACCGACGACTGCTCCATGATGGCCTGGGGATACAACCCCTTTATCACAGAGAAGAGCCCCTACCACGGCGCCTACCTGGCAGTGGTGGAATCCGTGAGCAAGCTGATTGCCTCCGGCGCGGAGTTCAGCGATGTATACCTGACCTTCCAGGAATACTTTGAGAAGCCCGGGAAGGACGGACGGCGCTGGGGCAAGCCCCTGGCGGCCCTGCTGGGCGCCTTTGAAGCCCAGAAGGCGCTGGGAATCGGCGCCATCGGCGGCAAGGACTCCATGAGCGGTTCCTTTGAGAAGCTGGACGTTCCGCCGACGCTGGTCTCCTTCGCGGTGACCATGGCGAAGACCGGCGACATCATTTCCCCGGAAACCAAGCAGGCCGGCCACAAGCTGGTGCTGCTGCACACGGAAACCAACGCGGACGGACTGCCGGATACGGCGTCCCTGCTGGCCACCTTTGACAAGGTGACAAAGCTGGCCCGGGAAGGCAAGGTATTTGCCTGCTATACGCCGGGACTCGGCGGAATCGCCGAGGCGGTCATGAAGATGAGCTTCGGCAACGGCCTGGGCTTCCGCTACGCGGAGGGCTGGACGGTCGACGAGCTGACCTGCTACCGCTACGGCGACTTCCTGGTGGAGACGGATGACGCGGATGCCGGCAGGCTGCTGGGCGAAGTGACGGATGACGGAAAGCTGACCCTGGGAGACGAAAGCATTTCCCTGGCCAGCCTGCAGTGCCTGTGGGAAGACAAGCTGGAATCCGTATATCCCTGCAATATCCCGACGCCGGATGAGAAAGCGGAGAACATTTCCTTCCCGGCGGAGAGCTGGGCAGCACCCGCGGTGAAGACCGCGCGGCCGCGGATCCTGATTCCCGCGTTCCCCGGCACGAACTGCGAATATGACAGCGCCCGGGCGGTCCGAGATGCCGGCGCGGATGCCCGCATTATGGTGATCAACAACCTGACGGCGGAAGGCATTGCCCGCAGCGTGGAGGATTTCGCCCGCGAAATCGGCCAGAGCCAGGCGATCTTTATCCCCGGCGGATTCAGCGGCGGCGACGAGCCGGACGGCAGCGCCAAGTTCATTACCGCGTTCTTCCGGAACCAGGCGGTCCGCGAGGGCGTGACCGAGCTGCTGGAAAAGCGCGACGGCCTTATGTGCGGTATCTGCAACGGCTTCCAGGCCCTGATCAAGCTGGGACTGGTACCCTTCGGAAAGATCATCGACACCGATGAGACCTGCCCGACGCTGACCTTCAACATCATCGGCCGACACCAGAGCCGCATGGTGCGGACCCGGATCGCGAGCAACCGCAGCCCCTGGCTGCAGGGCACCAAGGTCGGGGATATCTACTCCGTACCGATCAGCCACGGCGAAGGCCGTTTCCTTGCGGACGACGCGACGATTGCCCGCCTGACGGAAAACGGACAGATCGCCACGCAGTATGTGGACCTGGAAGGCAACGCGACGATGGATGTGCGCTTCAACCCGAACGGCAGCCGCATGGCGATTGAAGGCATCACGAGCCCCGACGGCCGCGTATTCGGCAAGATGGGCCACAGCGAGCGCGTCGGCGCCGGACTGTATAAGAATGTACCCGGCAATTACGACATCCGGATGTTTGAATCCGCGGTGAAGTATTTCAAAGGCTGAGAACCGAACGAACCATATAACAAGGAGGCAGACCATGGCATACCTTACCGACATTGAGATTGCACAGCAGTGCAAAATGCAGCCCATTACCGAGATCGCGAAGAAGGCCCATGTCGATGAGAAGTACATCGAGCAGTACGGCCGCTACAAGGCCAAGATCGATCCTGCCCTGATCAGCGAGACCGACCGGAAGCCCGGCAAGCTGGTGCTGGTGACCGCGATCACGCCGACTCCCGCCGGAGAAGGCAAGACCACGACGACGATCGGCCTGGCCGACGGCCTGAGCCGGATCGGCAAGGACGTGACCGTGGCGCTGCGCGAGCCCAGCCTGGGCCCGGTGTTCGGCGTCAAGGGCGGCGCTGCCGGCGGCGGCTATGCCCAGGTCGTGCCCATGGAGGATATCAACCTGCACTTTACCGGCGACTTCCATGCCATCGGCGCGGCGAACAACCTGCTGGCGGCCATGCTGGACAACCATATCCAGCAGGGGAATGCCCTGGGAATCGACGTGAAAAAGATCACCTGGAAGCGCTGCGTGGACATGAACGACCGGCAGCTGCGGTTCGTGGTGGACGGCCTCGGCGGCAAGGCGAACGGCGTTCCGCGTGAGGACGGCTTCGATATCACCGTGGCCAGCGAGATCATGGCGGTGTTCTGCCTCGCCAGCGATATGGCGGACCTGAAGGCGCGCCTGAGCCGGATCATCGTGGCTTACACCTATGACGACAAGCCCGTGACCGCCGGCGACCTGAAGGCGACCGGCGCCATGGCGGCCCTGCTGCGCGATGCGCTGAAGCCGAACCTGGTGCAGACGCTGGAAGGCACGCCCGCGTTCGTCCACGGCGGACCGTTCGCGAACATCGCACACGGCTGCAACTCCGTGATGGCGACCCGCATGGCGATGCGGATGGGCGACTATACCGTGACGGAAGCCGGCTTCGGCGCTGACCTGGGCGCGGAGAAGTTCCTGGACATCAAGTGCCGGATGGCGGGCCTGACCCCCGATGCGGTAGTCGTGGTCGGCACGGTGCGCGCGCTGAAGATGCACGGCGGCCTGGACAAGAAGCAGCTGGCCACCGAGGACCTGGCTGCGCTGGAAAAGGGCATCCCGAACCTGCTGCGCCATGTGAACAATATCACGACTGTTTACCAGCTGCCCTGCGTGGTGGCCATCAACCGCTTCCCGACGGACACCGACGCGGAAATCGACTTCATTGTGAAGAAGTGCCGCGAGCTGGGCGTCAACACCGTGCTGAGCACCGTGTGGGCGGAAGGCGGCAAGGGCGGCGAGGAGCTGGCCCGCGAAGTGGTCCGGCTGTGCGAGGAGGAGAAGGGCAACTTCACCTTCAGCTATGACCTGGATATGAGTATTGAGGAGAAGCTGGAAGCCGTGACGAAGAAGATCTACGGCGGCGCCGGCGTGGCCCTGACCCCTGCGGCGAAAAAGCAGGCGGAACGGCTGACCGAGCTGGGCTTTGACAAGCTCCCGATCTGCGTGGCCAAGACGCAGTACTCCTTCTCCGACGATCCCGCCCTGCTGGGCGCGCCGGAAGGCTTTACCGTGACTGTCCGCAACCTGAAGGTTTCCGCGGGCGCCGGCTTCCTGGTCGCGCTGACCGGTGAGATCATGACGATGCCCGGCCTGCCGAAGTCCCCGGCGGCGGAACGCATCGACGTGGACGAGAAAACCGGCAAGATCACCGGCCTGTTCTGATCGCAGATATAAAGCAAGGCACACGCGCTTCGGCGCGTGTGCCTTTTTTGCGGACCGGGAAAGCGATCAGCCCAGCCCGGCCAGTGCGGAATTATACTCGTATTCCTCGACAGCCCCGGTTTCCACGTTGACGTATACGATGTAGTATCCGTCTTTCTCCGCAGGGGTTTCCGTTTTGCTTTGCGGGTAAAGCAGGTATTCCACCTCAAAGCAGGGCTTTCCGTTTATCGTTTCATACCACTGGTTTTCACTGTCCAGGAAAGACAGGGTATACAGTTCCATCCGGGACGCCTGTTCCTCGTCCAGCTGCCAGGTACTGATGATAAACTCCCGGCCGATTCCGATCATATCCTCTTCCGAAAGCTTCCGGGCTTTCAGGGCGGCGGTCTTTTCCGCTTCCCGCTGTTCATGGTAGTTTTCCACAGCCGGGGAGGATGAAAGATCCGCTTTGATCCCGTGCTGTTCCGCAATTTCCGCCGCGCGGTTCAGGTAAATGAGTTTTTCCTGCTCATCCAGGCTGTCATCCAGCATCTGCTTCAGCTGGGCCAGGCCCCAGGCATCCGCATTGTAACCGCCGGCGGTATCCGCCCCGTCATGGCTCCAGGAAATCTCCGCGTGCCCGTCCCGGACCACCGCGGTATAGGTGCCGAGGGCGGCCTCCAGGCCGCTTACGCCCCTGTAAGTGACATGGACGGTTCCGTCTGGCTGTTCCTGCTCCTCCCGGGCAAAAAAGGTCTGCATCTGCGGGGTAATTCCGTAACGGCTTTCCAGCGCCTGATCCGCCAGCCGGGCCGCAGACACCCTTGCCGACAGCAGCAGGCCGGCGGCCATGGCGGTTACGGAAAGCAGGACCACCACGGCGGCCAATACAAATGCAGCAGGCATTCTTTTCTTCACAACAGGTTCCTCCTCCCGGGCGATACGATACTGCACGGCTGTGCGGCAGGAAGGCGCATCATCCAGGAAGGAAAGGCGGCGGTCCATCGCAGCCTTCAGGGAATCCTTATTCGTCTTCATAATACCAGTCCTCCAGCTCTGTTTTCAGCAGCGTTTTCGCCTTTTTCAACCGATAATGAATCGTGGAGCGGGGGATTCGCAGCACCCGGGCCATTTCATCCAGGCTCATCCCGTGATACCAGTGCAGCAGGGCGGCCTCCTTTTCCCTTTGCGGCAGGGACATAACCGCACGCGTAACGGTGTCGTCCCGTTCATCAAAGGGCGCGGAGCCTTCCGGCAGGGAATCCGTGGATACAGACCGGTCCGTATTCCGCATCCACGCGCTTTTCAGCAGGTCCTTGCAGGTGTTGACGGCAATGCGCGTCAGCCAGGTTTTCTCATCGGAGTCTGCCCGGAAACGGTCATAGCCCTTCCAGGCCTTGAAAAATGTTTCCTGCACGGCATCTTCCGCCAGGGCGGTGTCTCCCAGATAAGCAAAGCAGAGCCGAAGCAGCTGCTTCTCCCAGCGGGTAATGGCTGCATCCAGCCATTCCCGGCGCGCATCCTGTGCCAAACCGCTTCCCCCTTTCACACAGATTAGACGACACAGCGGCAAAAATGTCCAAAACTTGGAGAAAATGATCCCCGCTTACCGGATCAGCAGCAAGCTGCCGGCAGGCGGGGAACATTGTCTGATATGGACCGGATGATCCGGGAATCACGGCTTCCGGTGCTCTTTTTTCCAGGCCTCGATCTGCTCGAGGCGTTCTTTGTATTTGGCTTCCAGCCCCTGGGTGGTGGGGTGGTAGAACTTCCGGTCCTTCAGGACATCGGGGAGGCACTGCATGGCTGTGATCTTTTCCTCATAGTCATGCGCGTACTGGTATCCCTTGCCGTAGGACAGGTTTTTCATCAGGGTGGTGGGGGCATTGCGGATGACGAGCGGAACCGGCGCGTCCGGCTCCTTCTCGATGGCTTCCTTTGCCTCCATGGTGGCAATTTCCATGGCGTTGGACTTGGAAGCCAGGGACATGTAGACCACGGCTTCCGCCAGGTGCACGTTGCACTCCGGCACGCCGATGAAATGGCAGGCCTGGTAGGCGGCCACCGCGACCTCCATGGCCCGGGGATCGGCCAGGCCGACATCCTCGGCGGCGAAGCGCAGTACCCGCCGCGCGATGTACAGCGGATCCTCGCCGCCCTCGAGCATCCGCATCATCCAGTAGACGGCGGCGTCAGGATCGGAATTGCGCATGGATTTATGCAGGGCAGAGATGAGGTTGTAGTGCTCCTCGCCGTCCTTGTCGTACATGAGGTTTTTCCGGCTGAGGCACTGGGCCACGATCTCATCCGTCACATGGATCCCGTTTTCCCCGGCTTCGCCGTTGAGCACCACCATTTCCAGCGTGCTCAGGGCGCTGCGGGCGTCCCCGTTGCAGAAACCGGCGATGGCGTCCAGGGCTTTTTCGCTGATGGTGACGTGGTCCCGGCCGAAACCGCGCTCATCTGTCAGCGCGCGGCGGAGCAGGGACAGGATATCCTCCCGGCTGAGGGCCTGGAGCACAAAGACCTTGCAGCGGGACAGAAGCGCGCTGTTGACCTCAAAGGAGGGGTTTTCGGTGGTTGCGCCGATGAGCACGATGCTGCCCTTCTCCACAAAGGGAAGGAAGGCATCCTGCTGGGCTTTGTTGAAGCGGTGGATTTCATCCACAAAGACGATTGTCCGCGCACCGTAGACGCGGTTTTCTTCGGCTTTCTGCATGACCTGGCGGATTTCCTTGATGCCGCTGGTAACGGCGGAAAAATCGATGAAGGCGGCCTTTGTCCGCAGGGCGATAACCCGGGCAATCGTGGTTTTGCCGACGCCGGGAGGCCCCCAGAAGATCATGGAGGTAATGACATCCGACTCGATCAGGCGGCGCAGCACTTTGCCCGGGCCCAGCAGATGCCGCTGGCCGGCAATTTCATCCAGCGTGGCCGGGCGCATCCGGGCCGCCAGCGGCTGGCCGGCCGGGTTCGGCGTTTCTTCCGGCAGCAGGGTGGGTTCATTCATGGGCGGCGCCTCCATTTTTTCAGTACCCATATTATAACTGATAAAAACCAGAAAGAAAAGGCGAACAGAAGGGCGGAAAAAGGGTCCGCCGGGCAGGTTCCGGGATCGATGAGCGATATAGACAGAGTGAAAAAGACACAGTGCCCATAGATGGAAACGTTACCGATTAATCGTGAAACAGGAAATACAAAAAAATACAAAGGAAATTTGAATTTCCAGACCCGTTGAAACATAACAATTGCAAACGTTACCGGACTTTTTGGTTACAGGTTGGACGAACAAAAAATGCCAAAAATCCGCGATAATGGAGTTGAAAATTTGTCATTAACGGGGTATACTACTCAGCGTGGCATGAGTTCGGAGCAAAAAAATCCTTAACAAGTCGACGGCAGCGATGAATCGCTGTTTGAGAATAATGCGGCAAAACCGCAAAAAAAAGAAGGAGGAACCCTTATGAAGAAGATCCTTTCCCTGGTCCTGGCGCTGGCTCTTCTGCTGGGCTGCGCGAGTGCCCTGGCTGAAGGCTTCACCACAGATTTCGACGTGCCCGCCACCGGCGAGAAGTTCGTCATCTATGCATGGAACGACGAATTCCTGGGCATGCTGAAAAACTATTACATCCCCGCGGTGGGCGGCACCGTGGCGGATGACGGCACCGTCACCTTCCCGAACGGCGACGTGCTGGAGTTTGTGATCAACCCCAATGATAACGGCAACTATCAGGCCAAGCTCGACCAGGCGCTGCAGAATGAACAGCACATCGACCTGTTCCTGATGGAAGCGGACTACGCCCTGAAGTATGTGAACTCTGAATACACCCGCCCGATCGAAAGCGTTGGCATCACCGCTGAAGAAATGGCCGGTCAGTATGAGTACACCCGTCAGGTTGCCACCGATGAGAACGGCGTGATCAAGGGATCCTCCTGGCAGGCCGCTCCCGGACTGTTCATGTATCGTGCTTCCCTGGCTGAGAAGTACCTGGGCGTCACCTCTCCTGAAGAAATGCAGGAAAAGGTGAAGGACTGGGATTCCTGGCTGGCAACTGCCCGTGAAGTGAAGGAAAAGAGCGAAGGCGCGACCAAGCTGATCCCCTCCAACGGAGACGTATGGCAGGTCGTCCGCACCGTCCGCAGCACCCCGTGGGTGGATGAATCCCTGACCCTGAAGATTGACGACCAGGTGAAGTGGTACTTCGATTTCGCGAAGACCCTGCGTGAAGAAAACCTGACTGCTGAAGCGAATCCCTGGAGCGAAGGCTGGAACGCCTGCATGGGCAATGATTCCGTGATGGGCCTGTTCTTCTCCACCTGGGGAATTCAGTGGACGATGGTCGGCAACTCCGGCGGCTCCGCTCCGGGCGAAGGCACCTATGGTGACTGGCGCGCCGTGAAGGGCCCGCAGCCCTACTACTGGGGCGGCACCTGGCTGGCCGTTTCCAAGTTCTGCACCAACGACGCTCTGGCGGCTGACATCATCCGCTTCTTCACCACCGAAGAAGACAGCATGAAGTACTACTGCCTGGGCTCCAAGGACTATGTGAACAATGACGCCGCTGTGAAGTCCATCATTGATGACGGATTCTCCTTCGACTTCCTGGGCGGCCAGGATCACTACAGCCTGTTCCGTGAAGTGCTGCCGCTGATCGATGTGAGCACCATGAGCGCCTATGACCAGAATATCAACTCTGCGATGGACACCCAGGTGAACTACTACATCGCCGGTGAGAAGGATCTCGATACCGCGCTGGCCGATTTCGCGGCGGCGGTTGTTGACCTGTATCCGGAAATCACGGCTGAATAATCCCGGAACCCCTGATTAAATCTTTGGATAGGGGGCACCCCGGAGGGCTATCCCTCCGGGGTGCTTTTCTGGCAACATGATACAGGAGTGTGAGCCCGCATGTCCCAGGCGACACAGGTGACAGCCAGAAGGAGCCGACTGAGCCGGTCCAGGCTCGAAAAGACATACTGGGGATATCTTTTTATCGCCCCGTTCTTTCTGGTTTATGCAATCTTCCAGCTCTATCCGCTGGGGAATACATTCTATCTGGCTTTCCAGAAATACATGATCACCGGAACCAATAAAGTGATCGGACCCAACCCGGTCGGGTTCAACAACTTTGCGGCGCTGTTCAAGGCCAGCAGCGGAGCAACTCCCAAGGTTGTCCAGGTATTCATCAACACCGGGATCATGTGGATCATCAACTTCATTCCGCAGATGCTCATTGCGCTTCTCCTGGCGAAATGGTTTACCGATACCCGGTTCACCATTCGCGGGCAGGGCGCAATCAAGGTGATGGTTTACATGCCGAACATCATCACCGCAGCCAGTATTTCCATGCTGTTCTACGCACTGTTTGCCTTCCCGCAGGGCCCGGCAAACAGTATACTGGCCAGCCTGGGAGTCATTGACAAGGATATATACCTGAATTCGGGCATTGCCGCCACGGTGGCATTCCGCTTCCTGGAGGATGGATGGGCGGTACGGCTGATTGTCGCGTTCATCAACTTCTGGATGTGGTACGGCAATACTATGATCGTGCTGGTTGCCGGTATCCTCGGTGTGAACCCGAGCCTGTTTGAGGCGGCCCAGGTTGACGGCGCAAGCAGCAACCAGATTTTCCATCGGATTACGATTCCGCTGCTTCGTCCGATCCTCCTTTATACCCTGGTCACCTCGCTGATCGGCGGCATGCAGATGTACGATATCCCGGCAATGATGCAGCAGCAGGGCTCCAAAGCAAAGGATATGACCCAGACGGTCACCATGTATATCCAGGAGCTCGTGTTTGAGGGAACCAAAGATTACGGGCGCAGCGCCGCTGTTTCCGTACTCCTCTTCCTGGTCACCGCTGTGTTCTCCGTGATCCTGTTCTACATTATGCGGGACAAGGAAGCCAGCCGGCAGCGCAAGATGATGCGGGCTGCCCGGAAGGAGGCGAAACTGTGAGCAATCTGACAGATACAGCCGGGCGCGTGAGCGGGAGCTACAGAGCGCGGATCATCGGCAAGAAAACGCTGATATACATTGTGTGTATCTTCCTGTGCGCACTTTCGCTTTTCCCGTTCCTGGTGATGTTCGTAAACGCGACACGCCCTTCGGCGGATATTGCGCAGCGGCTGAGCCTGGTTCCGGGCAATATGCTGGCGACGAACTGGCAGACGCTGGAAGAACGGCAGAACTTTGACTTTGTCCGCGGCATGCTGAACTCCCTGCTGGTTTCCAGTTCCGCGACATTCCTCTGCCTTTACGTTTCGCTGATGACCAGCTACGGCCTGGTGGTTTACCGGTTCAAGCTGCGGCAGGCGGCATTTACGTTTATCATGGTGGTGCTGATGATTCCGAGCCAGGTCTCGATCATCGGTTTCTTCAATGAAATGTACAAGATGGGCCTGATCAACACCTTCTGGCCCCTGATTCTTCCGGCAGCCGCATCCCCCTCGGTAGTGTTCTTCATGAGACAGTTCATGCTGGGAAGCCTGCCGCTGGAAATTGTTGAAGCGGCCCGGATTGACGGATCGGGCGAGTTCCGCACGTTCAACAGGATCGCGATTCCGATGATGGCCCCGGCAATCGCGACACAGGCGATATTCATTTTTGTAGGCTCCTGGAACAACCTGTTTACACCGACCATGGTGATCAACAGCCAGGCAAAGTTTACAATGCCCATGCTGGTATCCCTGCTGAAATCCGACCGTTTCCGTACGGACTTCGGCACGGTATACCTGGCACTGTCCCTGACGGTGCTGCCGCTTTTCATCGTCTACTTCATGCTGAGCAAGTTTATCATCAGCGGTGTGGCGCTGGGAGGCGTGAAGGAATAATCTTTCAGCCTGAAATATCTTTCAGCCGTCCTGTTTTTCACAAAGCAGGGCGGCTTTTCTGTATCCGGCAGATATGGAAAACCAGTCAGGGGAGCCGCAAAATCCGGACATATGATTCCAAACACGTACCACAACATATTGTGGTGCACTGCTCCCCGTGAGCGGGGGCAAAACGGCCTTCTGACTGCAAATCAGGGTGGAAAAAGGTGCAAAATCCGATTGAAATACTCAGAATCACAAAAAATACAAAAAATTAACAAACGTTGGTTTACAAGGGATGATAACGATACCGCAACTTTTGAACCATGTGCAAAAAGGGGAAGAATGTACGCAAATCCTACATTTTGTGCTTGCAAAAACATATGCGGAAGGGTATACTGTCACTTGCGTTGATGTGCCGAATCGGAATGATATTTTACCGTTTTGTGCTGATTGATCGGTGCGGAAAAGGATGAAAAAAGTCGATAACAGCGGGTGCGCTGTTTGAGAATATTGCGGCTTTGCCGCAAAATAAAAAGGAGGAACCCCATCATGAAAAAGGTATTTGCCCTGGTTCTGGCTCTGGCTCTCATGCTTGGCTGCGTGAGTTTTGCCAGCGCGGATGACAAAGTGACCCTGACCCTGTGGTCCATCGCTGTGGAAAGCGACGCTAGCTATCAGTCCTATATTGATGCTATTGCTGCTTTCGAAGCCGCTCATCCCAACATTAAGGTCGAGCATGAAACCACCCAGAACGACCAGTATAAGACCAAAATTAAGGCTGCTATGTCCGCCGGTACAGATCTGCCTGATGTGTTCTTTACCTGGGGCATGAGCTTCCTGGGCGATTTCGTGGCTGCAGATCGCGTTCTCTGCCTGCAGGACTACTATGATCAGTACAAAGATGAGCTGGCCACCAATATGTGCGCCAATGCCACCTACGATGGAAAGCTTTACGGTGTTCCCTACACCATGAGCCTTGTTGTGCTGTTTGCCAACATGGATCTGCTGGCCAAAGCTGGCTGGGATCATATCCCGGAAACCATCGAAGACATGAACAAGTGCTGCGAAGACCTGAAGGCCAACGGTATCATTCCCTTCGGTGTGTCCGGCAAAAGCGATGGCCTCTGGTGCCTGTCTGAGTATCTGGAGCCCCTGATGATCAAATCTGCGGGCACCCAGAAGCTGATTGACATGTATGAAGGCCGTGAAAGCTGGGTAAACGACGATGTTCTCGCTGCTGCCAATGCTTTCCAGGATATGGTCAAAAATGGATACTTTGATCCCAATGCTGCTGCTCTGAGCAACGACGAAGTTAAGTTCAACTTCATTGATGGACAGTATGCGTTCTATCAGAATGGTTCCTGGAACTGCGGCGACATCAGCAAGGCCGAAGATCCCAGCATCTTCAAGGCGGCCCTGTTCCCGGTCCTGAATCCTGCGAATGCTGATCTGTATGAACTGATTGGCGGACCGAACAACACCCTGGCTGTTGCGAAGACCACCGAGCATCCGGAAGAAGCTGTTACCCTGGCATTCGAACTGGCACGTACCATGTCTGATGCTGATTACAAATCCGGTGCAAACCTGCCCTGCTGGAACGCTGATCCGGAAGCGGTTGTTTCTGAGCATGTTGTCCAGGTGCTGGATATTGCCAGCCAGGCCAAGGGCATGGTGCTGTTCGGCGACAACTTCCTGAGCGGTGACAAAGCGAATACTTACCTCGATTACATCGGACTGCTGTTTGCCGGTGAAATTGATGCGCAGGGATTCGCAGAAGGCCTGGACAAGACCCTGGCTGCTGAATAATTTATCCGCATTGTTCTGAATACTATTCTGAACATAATAAAGGGAGACGGTTCCGCGCGGGTTAACCCCGAGAGGGGATCGTCTCCCCTCTTTTGCTTGTTTGAAGGGAATTACAGTTTATGAAGAGACCGCTGAGCTATAAACTGAGTATTTTTCTTTTTTTACTGCCCGCTCTGATTCTGTTTGTCGGGATTCTGATTGCACCAATTGTGATGTCTGCTTACTACAGCTTTACAGAGTGGAACGGACTCCTGACTCCAAACTGGATTGGATTCGGGAATTACGTTGAAATGTTTACCAACGATACCATCAATATTCAACAGGCATTGATGAATGCATTGCTTCTGGCAGTGCTGTCAGTTTGTATTCAGCTGCCATTCGCTTTGCTGCTTGCATTAAAGCTTAGCCGCCATGTGAAAGGTGAAAGATGGTATCTGGCGATTTATTTCATGCCGGTTTTAATCTCTTCTGTTGTTATCGGACAGATGTGGTTAAAAATTTATCATCCGGCAAACGGTGCGCTAAACACCATTCTTCGATCTGTAGGGCTGGGCGACTGGACCAGAATCTGGCTGGGGGATAAAAGCGTTGCCATGGGAGCCTGCCTTGTTCCAATTCTTTGGCAATATGTAGGTTACCATATGTTGCTGATGTATGCGGGTATTAAAGGGATGCCGGCAGATTTAAGTGAAGCGGCAATGCTGGATGGATGTTCTCCGAGGCAAGTCAGCTGGTATATTACCATCCCCTATATCCGGCCTATTCTTCGTGTCAGTGTGATATTTGCAGTAACAGGCTCACTGAAATCATTCGATATGATTTATGTGTTGACAAATGGCGGACCTAATCATGCGACAGAGCTTCCAAGTACTTTGATGATTAATCAACTGTTCCTGCGAAATCGGTATGGTATGGGATCTACAATCGCCGTGATGCTCATTATTTTATGCTTTGTGTTTGCCATGCTGATCAACTTTGCGTTCAAGGAGGAAAAGTAAGATGGGAAGAACGAAAGTGAATCAGTCAGACATGCCTACAGCTCAGCAGCATCGCTTTAAATGGACGGATATATTGGTACAGGGTGGCTTGGTTTTCTGGGCAATTATCTGTCTGTTCCCTGTTTACTGGATGTTTACTTTTTCCCTGAAAAGCAATAAAGAGATCTTTGGACCGAATTTCCTGGGTCTTCCTCAGCAATGGATGTGGTCCAACTACAGTCGGGCGCTGAATGTCGGAAACATGGGGCGTTACTTCTTTAACAGCCTTCTTGTAACGGTGGTAACAATCCTGATTACGTTAATTGCTTCCATTATGGCGACTTATGCTTTGACCCGGCTGCAGTGGAAGGGTAAAAAACGTATGTATGCATTCTTTATGCTCGGTTTGACTATTCCGATTCATGCAGCTATTGTGCCGCTGTATACGACACTTTCCCGGCTGAGGATGTTGAACACCTACTGGGCGCTGATAATTCCATATTCGGCTTTTTCCCTCAGTATGGGTATTCTGATCTGTGTTGGATTTATGGGAGACATACCGTACGATCTGGATGAAGCAGCATTCCTGGACGGCTGTGGTGTGTGGGGAATCTTCCTGCGGGTTATTGTCCCGCTGATGCTTCCGGCTGTATCGACCGTTGGAATCTATACCTTCCTTCAGAGCTGGAACGAGTTGATGTTTGCCACTGTGTTTATCAGCAAGGACATATACAAAACGATACCGGTCGGTGTGCAAAGCCTAAGCGGACAGTATACAACCGAGTGGGGACCCATTGGCGCTGCTTTGGCGCTGGCAACAATCCCAACATTGATTGTTTATGTTTTCCTGAGTAAGCAGATACAGGATAGTTTTATTGCTGGCGCTGTCAAGGGATAATCGGGATGATATGCGAAAGCGGGAGTTCCGGCCGGAACACCCGCTTTTTGACAGAGCAAAACGATAACGAAGAGGGCGAAGATTTACTATGATTCACATCAGAAAGCTTATGCTGATCATCATGATCCTTTTGATGGGGGTAAGCTGCTGTATTGCAGAATCAGAAGAATCCATTCTTACAAATGGGACATGGGTGTTTGATTATGATCATGATGTGATTGCATTGAAGATGAACGAAGACGGAACGGTGTGGTATAAAAACCAGGTATATCAATGCGAGAAACAAGCGGATCGTCTTCTCTTAACAGACAGCAACGGGGAAACATTTGTCCTGCGCTTCAGAAAAGCGGGCGATAAGGTTGAAATCTATCAGCATACAGATTATCATCGCAGCAGTGGAACTGAAGATCAGGAAGGCCTGTTTGGCGTCTGGGAAGGAACAGAAGACGGGAGCAGTTTTGTTTTCACACCGACGGGATTCTTCCTTGAAGACAGTTTCTTCTCGGGTACTTATATGATCAGTGAAGACGGAACATCTTTTCTTCTTAAATATGGCAATACGTTTGATGATACAGCCTGCTTTTTTCAGATTGATAATGATGTACTGACAGTCGAATATCCCTGGGTTATTGTTCAAGAGCAGATAAATAATGGCAGGGATTAATCAGGAAGAATGTATTGGATGATCTGATATCCTGCAAAGAAAAAATATACATATGACTGGAATGAACTGTCTTCCACCAAGCGGACGGGAAAAACAATCAAAAGCATGACACGAACAAGAAATCTCTGGTGACTAATACAAGCCGCCAGAGAATTTTTATTTTTCAGAATGGCAGATTGAAAAACTCGGCTGAACATGGTACAGTACGGAAAGCAAACGTTTACGGGATGAAACGGCATACCCGGATTCAGAGGAGGAAAATCCAATGGACTGGATCTGCCTGGTGTATTTTCTGCTGGGAGCACTGATTTTTACCGGGGCGAAATGGTTTCCACGCAGAGAATGGAACGAGGAAGCAACGTCACTGAAGCAGACCCGGATCCTGCAGGGGATCACTGCGCTGGGAATCGCGCTGCACCATATGGCGCAGAAGACCTGCGCGCCGTGGCATCCGGCGAAGTATAATGTGGACGGCCTGAATTTCTTTATTCCCATGGGTTATATGTTTGTGGCGATATTCCTGTTCTGCAGCGGACTGGGGCTGTACCGGAGCGTGAAGACCAAACCGGATTACCTGAAGACTTTCTTCCGCCGGCGGGTTATTCCGATGGTGATCGCGTTCTACCTGTCGGAATTCATCTATACCGGTGTCCGGTTGCTGATGGGCGAGCATATGGACTATGTACGGATCCTGTGGTACCTGTCCGGGCTGCATATGGCAAACTGGAATTCCTGGTACCTGATCGTGATTCCTTTCTTTTACCTGGCGTTCTGGGCGGCGTTCCGCTTCTTCAGGCGGGACTGGGTTTCCATCAGTTTCGTTTTCCTGTTTACGCTGGCCTATACGGTGCTGGGCGCCATGATCGACCACCAGAACGACTGGTGGATGCGCGGGGA
>JAEEGH010012958.1_pt1 | contig 18602 bp, 14 predicted proteins | sample 9134181 | NCBI WGS metagenome assembly JAEEGH01 (sample SAMN16246544, study PRJNA631951) | gut metagenome | biome: gut microbiome; feature: rumen; material: DP-attached | host: Bos | place: Iran: Karaj | collected 2018-10 | reverse complement strand
GGTCCTCGGTCTCGGGGCGGCTGACGTTGTATACAACATCGCGGACAATCTGTTTTGGATAGGCTTCGGGGCTTTGTGGCAGGTAGGCCAGCTTGAGGTCGCCGCGGAAGGTAATCTTGCCGCTGTCCTGCAGGGTATTGTACCCCTTTTGGCCAGCCGCCGTCATGATGATGTTGAGCAGCGTCGACTTGCCGTATCCGTTGCGTGCAATGAGGGCCGACTTCTGTCCGGCATTGATACCGAAGGAGATGTCTTCGAACAGCAGCTTGTCACCGAAGCTTTTCGTGAGTCCTTCTACTGTGAGCAGTGCGTCAGCCATTGCAGTTGTGAGTTGTGAGTTATGAGTTATAAAATGTGAATTATGAGTTGACCATTAATCTTTAACCATTAATCCCTAATCTTCAACCATTGTTATCAACTTTCAGCAGTTTGTCGGTCTGTTCTTTGGCATGGGCGTTGATTTCGGGAGTGAGGTGCTTGTTTACCGACCGCAGGGCTACCATGAGTGCGGTGAGGTCGTCGGTAAAGCCCAGGGCGGGGATAAAGTCTGGCACAAGGTCGGCGGGCAGGATAAGGTAACCCAGTGCCCCGATGATGAGTGTCTTCGCCCTCACCGGCACATCCTTCGACTGTAGCACATAGTAGAGCTGCAGGGCAGGGTAGATCACCTTCCGGCCCACCTGTGCCGCCACATGCTTCACCTTCTTCCAGAAGCCGTCGTCGTTGTAGTGTCGCTCATACTGCGGCGCCGTTTCCAATGAGAATTTATCCAACTTTTGATTCTTAATTATTAATTCTTAATTCCCAGCACCTCCATGATGGCTTTGGCGGCTTTGCGGCCGGCGCCCATGGCGAGGATCACCGTGGCTGCACCGCTGACAGCGTCGCCGCCGGCGAAGATATACTTGCGGCTCGTCTGCCCGTTCTCGTCGGCCTTGATGCCGCCCCAGGTCTCACATTCCAAGCCTGGTGTGCTGGTGCGGATGAGCGGGTTGGGGCTGGTGCCGAGAGCGGCCACGATGGTGTCTGCCTCCACATCGCACTCGCTGCCCTCGATAGGGCTGAACTTGCGTCGGCCTTTCTCGTCGGGCTCACCCATCTCCATCTTCACGCAGCGCAGGGCACGGACATAGCCGTCTTCGGTGCCGAGGATTTCGAGAGGGGCGGTCTGGAACATGAACTGTACACCCTCCTCCATGGCATGGTGCACCTCCTCGCGGCGGGCGGGCATGTCCATCTCGCCGCGGCGGTAGACGACGGTGACTTCGCTACCAAGTCTGAGGGCGGTACGGGCAGCGTCCATTGCCACGTTGCCGCCACCCACTACGATGACTTTCTTGCCGAGGTAGATGGGAGTATCGTACTGCTCGTCATAGCCATGCATGAGGTTGGTACGGGTCAAGAGCTCGTTGGCCGAGATGACGCCGATAAGAGTTTCGCCGCCAATGCCCATGAACTTGGGCAGACCGGCACCCGAGGCTATGTATACGGCGTCGTATTCCATGTCGTCCATCAACTGGTCGATGGTGATGCTCTTGCCGATGATGACGTTGGTGCGTATCTCGACGCCCAGGCGGCGCAGGTTCTCTATCTCGGGCTCCACCACACGCTGTTTGGGCAGGCGGAACTCCGGTATGCCGTAGACGAGCACGCCGCCGGCATGGTGCAGGGCTTCGAAGACGGTGACCTGGAAGCCGTGCTTGGCCAGGTCGCCGGCACACGTCAGGCCGCTGGGGCCGGAGCCGATGACCGCCACCTTGCGACCGGCAGGGTAGCAGGGGCTCTGCGGTTTCGACTGTGCGCGGTGGTTGTCGGCCACGAAGCGCTCCAGCGCGCCGATGGCTATTGGCTCGCCCTTCACACCCATGACGCAGCTGCCCTCGCACTGCGTCTCCTGCGGGCACACGCGGCCGCATACCGCCGGCAGGGCCGAGTCGTGGCTGATGGTGATATAGGCTTGGTTGAAGTTCTCCTCCTTTATGTTCTGAATGAAGAGCGGTATGTTGATGCCCACGGGGCAGGCCTCGACGCAGCGCGGTTTCTTGCATTGCAGGCAGCGGTTGGCTTCAGCGAGGGCCTGGTGCTCTGTGAAGCCAAAAGAGACCTCGTCGAAGTTCTTGGCGCGCACCTTGGGGTCTTGTTCGCGTGGCTTCTGGCGCTTCTTGGCCTCGGCCATAGCGCTCTCCACAGCCGGTGCCAGGTTGCACTTGTGTCCGCTCTCGGCGGTGGCTATGCGGTAGCGGCGGGCGTCGGGGGTCTTCAACTTGCGCGCGGCCTCGTCGAAGTCCACCAGGTGGCCGTCGAACTCGGGACCGTCGACGCAGCAAAACTTCACCTCGTCGCCAACCCTCACGCGGCAGGCGCCGCACATGCCCGTGCCGTCCACCATCATGCAGTTGAGGCTGACGATGGTCGTCAGGTCGTACTTCTTGGTGGTGAGGCTGACGAACTTCATCATCGGCAGCGGCCCGATGGCCACACAGTGGCTGTAGTCCGCGCCCTTTGTGCAGAGTTCGTCCACCTTGGCGGTCACCAAGCCCTGCTCGCCGTATGTGCCGTCGTCGGTCATGATATGCAGGTTGTGGCACACTGCGCGCAGCTCGTCCTCATAGAACAGCAGGTCCTTGGAGCGTGCGCCTATGATGACGTCGGTCGGGATGCCGTTGCGGAAGGCCCACTTCACCTGCGGGAACACCGGTGCGATGCCTACGCCTCCGGCCACGAAGAGCAGCCTCTTCAGCTCGCCCTTCTCGTGTTTCTCTATCAGCTCGCTCGGCCGCCCAAGCGGGCCCACGATGGTATAGAGGTCGTCGCCCTCGTTCATGGCGGCCAGCTGGCGTGTGGTCTCGCCGACTACCTGGAACACTATCACCACCGACTGGCGCTGGTAGACGATGTCGCTGATGGTGAGCGGTATGCGCTCGCCGTTCTCGTGGGGGATGACTATTACGAACTGGCCCGGCTTGCCGCTGAGCGATATCCATGGAGCGTGAATCTCCATGCGGTAAATCTCGTGGCTGTTGAGCAGCCTCTTGCTGATAATCTCGTACATGGTGTTTTATTCTGCGAAATACTTGTAGAACAGGGGTATGGTCTCGATGCCCTTGAAGAACTGCTGCAGGGGGTAGTTCTCGTTGGGTGCGTGGATGTCGTCGCTGGCCAGGCCGAAGCCCATCAGGATGCTCTTCAGGCCCAGTATCTTCTCGAAGCCAGCCACGATGGGGATGCTTCCGCCGCTGCGCGTAGGTATCGGGCGCTTGCCGAAGGTGTCGGTCATGGCGCGCTCGGCAGCCTTGTAGGCTTTGAGCTCAAGCGGGCTGACGTATGCGGCGCCGCCGTGGCAGGGCGTCACCTTCACGGTCACGTAGTCGGGCGCCACGCTCTCGAAATACTCCTGGAACAGCTTGCTGATCTTCTCGAAGTCCTGGTTGGCAACCAGACGCGTGCTTATCTTGGCGTAGGCCTTGCTGGGCAGCACGGTCTTCGTGCCCTCGCCGGTGTGGCCGCCCCAGATGCCGCACACATCGAGGCAGGGGCGTATACCCGTGCGCTCCTTGGTGGTGTAGCCTTTCTCGCCCTTCAGCGCACGCACGCCGAGGTCCTTCATGTACTGCTTCTCGTCGAACGGGGCCTGGGCCATCAGCGCGCGCTCCTCGTCGCTGAGCACCAGCACATCGTCGTAGAAGCCGGGAATGGTGATGTGGCCGTTTTCGTCGTGCAGGTCGGCAATCATCTTGCAGAGCACGTTGATGGGGTTGGCCACAGCGCCGCCGAAGATGCCGCTGTGCAGGTCGTGGTTGGCGCCGGTCACCTCCACCTCCCAGTAGCAGAGGCCGCGGAGGCCGCTGGTAATCGAGGGCACATCGGGGGCAATCATCGAGGTGTCGCTCACCAGGATGACGTCGGCTTTAAGCAAATCTTTGTTCTTCTCACAGAAACCATAGAGACTGCCACTGCCAATCTCCTCCTCGCCCTCGAGCATGAATTTCACGTTGCAGGGCAGCTGGTTGGTGCGCACCATGTATTCGAAGGCTTTGGCGTGCATGAAACTCTGGCCTTTGTCGTCGTCGGCGCCACGGGCCCAGATGTAGCCGTCCTTGACCACGGGCTCGAAGGGCTGGGTGCGCCACAGTTCCAGCGGTGCCACGGGCATCACGTCATAGTGGCCGTAGACCAGCACGGTGGGTTTCTTCGGGTCTATAATCTTCTCGCCATAGACCACGGGGTTGCCGTCGGTGGGCATCACTTCAGCCTTGTCGGCACCTGCCGCAAGCAACAACTCTTTCCAGCGCTCGGCGCAGCGCACCATGTCGGGCTTGTGCTCCTGCTCAGAGCTGATGCTGGGAATACGGATTAAAGAGAAAAGTTCCTCGAGGAAACGGTCTTTGTTCTGTTCAATGTATTGTTTCATGGTATATTTTTTTTATTGATTATCTATCTGACAATGACTTTCACGCCCTCGCGTTCCAACTGCTGGGAGGGACCGTTAGGATCCTGCTCTATCATGGGGATAGTGGACATTCCAATAATAATTTCCTCGGGCAGCGGTGTGTCGAGCGACATCAATTGAAGGTCTACTACAGTGAACCCCGTCTCTTTTACCCTGATTCCAACCTTCTCATAGAGACGGTAGCCGACGAAAGACACTTTCATGTCATAGGTTCCGGGGTCGAGGCCTTCAATAAGATAGTTGCCGGTGGAGTCAGAAATCTCTTTCGCGAAGAAATTTTCCTCGCCGTCTTTGTAAAGCAGCACATTGGCGTATGGTACAGGATTTCCATCTTGGTCTTTGATGAGGCCCTTGATTTTGCCTGTGGCGTTTAACGAAACACTTTTGTGGATGGGCAACACCGTCGGCAGGGTGTCCACCGGGATGTTTTCCAATTTTTGGGGGTCATCCGAAATATACCCCATAAAATATTCACCTGATGGAATCTCAATGATTGGAATGTTTTCTGCATTCTTCGTGCTGATGGTGTCCTGCGCCGTGGCGGCACCCGGCGCGGCCAGCCCCAATGCCAACCCGGCGACGGTGGCCACCTTTCCGAGCCTTATCCTCTCGGCCAGCGTGTTTTCCAAGTATCGCACCTCGGCCTCGCACCTCGGGCAGGTCCCGCGGCACTCGCCCTTGTAGGTGCATTCCTCTATCTCCAGGGGAATACCATTCTCCTCGGCGATGCGTCGCCGCACCTCCTTTAGTGCTTCGCACAAGACCTTTCCCCGGCTCGGCAAAGCAAAACGTTTTTTGCTCTGCTCTCGCCCCTCCGTGGGGTTTAACTGCTTGCAGATGTTCTTCCCGTGGTTCATTTTTATAATAAAAACATAATTAATAACGTCGAAGGGATAATTATATTGTGCCGGGAGGGAAATTGTTAAAATCATCTTGGGTCGAAATGCCTACGAAGACCTTACCAACACCCTACCAACTCCTACCGTAGTAGGAGTTGGTTAGGAGTTGGTAGGGAGATGGTAGGTGGTTTATACGTCTGAGGTAGTTGGTGTTAGGCATGAAAAAAGGCGCCCGACATCCGTCGGGCGCCTGAAGGGGTGTTGTCTGTATGATTTTAACGTTTTTTTTGTTAAAATGATTAGTGGTTTTTGATGTAGTTGAGGGCGGCGTCGAGGAGGGTGGCGAAGCTTTGGGCGGGGGCGTCCTTGCGGTTGAAGACCTCGTCGGGTTCGCAGCCGATGCTCTCGAGCTGACGGCCACCGATGCGGCAGGCGAAGGTGGAGGAGTAGACGTAGTGGCCGCGGTGGTTTTCACCGTCGCCGAAGGGGGCGTTGTAGTTGAGGTCCTCCTGGTCGGGTTGCAGCGGGCAGGTGCCGCCCCAGGTGCGCTCGCCCATGATGTGGGCGGTGGGGAGGACGGCTCGGGCCACGAGTGGTTCTATCTCGCCCATACTCACGGAGTTGACGTTGGTGAGGATGACGTAGGGGATGTTCTCGGCGGTGATGTCGCGGTGGAAGGTGGGGTTGGGGTCTTGATAGTAGGGGCACCATGCGGAGTACTCGATGCGGCCTGGGCCTTCCTTGTAGCGGGTCTCAAAAATGGTTTCGCGGTGGTTGAGGAAGGTGCCGATGAGGTAGTCGAGGTCGTCCTGATAGCCGCCACGGTTGGTACGGTTGTCGAGGATGATGCCGGCGAGGTTGGCGCTGTCGCAGATGGTGTGCAGCCATTTCTCAATCAGCTCTTTGCCCCCAGGCGTACCCTTGCCTTTCATCAAGGGGGTGAGGGCAGCCATCGACTGCCAGAGGTAGGGCACCACACGGCCGTCGGCGAGACGGAAGAGGCAGTAGTGGAGGGTGACCGAGGCGCTCAAGCCGGCATCGTTGAAGGCGAAGGTGCCCGAGTCGCGGTCGATGACGGTGTAGTTCGACTCTATGGTCTTGAGGAATGCCTTGATGCCGCTCTGCTCGGTGTTACGATTCTCGATGTAGTAGGGACGGGTGGGGACTTCAAGGCTTGCCGGATTGATTTTGATGATGCTGGGATAGGTCTCGGAAGGGTGGGGGTGGAGGTTCTCGACATAGACGGTCATGTGGTGGTCTATCATGGAGCCGAACATGTTGGCGTAGAGGGGTTCGAAGTCGCTTGTGCGGACAAATCCGCTGTCCTGGTATTTCCCGTCGAGGTCTCTGAATAGCGGCAGCAGACGGTTGTGGGTGGCATCCCAGTCGACGGTGTCGATGCCCCAGAAGACGTAGGCCGTGCTCATGACCTTCCAGAGGTGTTCAAACTGCTCGGTATAAGTGTTGTAGGCCAGCTTGGAGGGCTCGCCGGGATAGGGCATATAGTCGGCATCCTTGCGGCAGGAGGAGAAGAGAAGCAAGAGGGATGAACTGAGAACTAAGAGGTATGCGGTCTTTTTCATAATCTTACAGGTTATAGTTAATGTTCAGGTTGATGGACAGGGTGTTGAGGTAGCGTGGGTCGGCGAGGTTGGCGTCGCCGTTGTGGTGCGAGGTGAGGTCGTAGTAGTAGAGAGCGTCGAGTGCCACCTCCCAGCGGTTGGCGAAGGGGTAGGAGAGGCCGGCACCTACGACGAAGCCAGCGTTGAGGCGGCTGTCCTCGGAGGTGAACTCGCGCGTTTCGTCGAAGGTCTCGAAGTAGACATTGTAGTCTGTCATCCAGTAGGTTGTGCCCTTGCGACGATCACTCAGCCAGTAGCCGGCATAGCCGCCAGCCAGCAGGTGACCGCGCAGGGAGGCGCCACCGAAGGAGAAGTCGGCCATCACAGGCAACATCAGGTAGGCATTGCAATGCTCGGTGTAGACGGGGTCGAGGTAGTTGAGATTGCGGTCCATGCGGTGCGAGCGTTGCATGAAGCCAAAGCTGGCGCGCACGGCCAGCCAGGGGTTGACGGTGTAGCGACCTTGGAGGCCGAACTCGAAGCCCGAGAGGGCTGAGTAGGCTTCGTCCATGCGGCCGCCGTCGTAGCGGCTGATGGTGGTCGAGGTCCTACCACCATGCAGGCCTACGGTCCATTGCGCCGCGGCGTGGCCGCCAATGGCCACCAACGCGACAAGCATTGAAAGTTTCAGTAGTGTTTGTTTCATTATTCAGTTTAAGGTTTAAGGTTTTTCGTTTTCGAGGAGGATTTTGGAGAGGAGCTTGGCGGCGGGCTGGTTGAGGCGGTGGCCGAACTTGTCGCACCAATGAATCTCGTAGCCGAGGCGTTGGAGTGCAGCGGCATTCTGCTTGGCGGGTTCGCGACCCACCAGTTCGTCGTCGGTGGAAAAGAGTGCCACCATGCGTTTCGCGGCTCGCGGGGTGCGCTGGTCGCGAAGGGCCATGTAGCGTTTCACGAGGGGTTCGTCAATGGTGTATTCGGTGGCACCGTCCTCGCGCTCGCAGTGATAAGGGTGCTTGCCGTAGCCTATGCGTCGCAGGGTGGTCTCGATGTTATAGGTGGGATTGATGGCCACCTTGACAGCCTCGGGAGCGTCGAGATAGAGCAGGTAAAGTCCGCCGAGTGAGGTGCCTGCGATGAGGGCGGGGGAGAAGACGTTGACATAATCCTCCAGAATGGCCATGGCCTCCTCGGGTTCCACGGGCATTTCGGGCGAGAGCCACTCGTAGCCGTCAAGGTAGTGGCCGAGCGACGACTTGGTGCCGCTCTTGGCTCCGCTGCCCATGCCGTGGACATAGAGCGCGTAGGGCTTTTCCTTGGGCATATAGGCATAGGGGTCGTAGCTCATAGGTGGCTCAAATTTTACTACGTTTCAAAAGGAACGGGAGGAGTATCTGATGAAAACCCTGGGCGATGTCGACAGGGACATAGTCGATGCGGTACTGCATGGCGCGCTGGCGCAGGGTGGCGAAGAGGTCAGTCATCTGTCGACGGTAGTTGTCGGCGACCTCCTCGGGCTGAACTTTCAGCTGGCGACCGCTCTCGAGGTCAATGAAGAGGTGTGGCCGCGAGTCGTAGTCGAGGTTCACCTCGTGGGCGAAGTCGTAGGTGTGGAAGATGATGACTTCGTGTTTGTTGTGGCGGAGGTGGCGCAGGGCGTCGAAGAGGGGTTCCTGCTCGTCGGGACGCACAAGGGCATCGGTGAAGAGGACGACGAGGGAGCGCTTGTGGAGTTGCTCGGCGGTGAGGTGGATGGTCTCGGCCAGCGATGTCTCGCGATGGGATTCCTTGTCGACAGGCTGCAACAATCCATCGAGCAAACCCAGCAGGTATTGCTGGTGGACGCTGTTGGAGCGGCAGGGTGTCTGTTGGTCGATCTGGCCACTGAAGAGGCTGAGGCCGAAGGCATCGCGCTGGCGGTGGAGAATCTCTATCAGCACGGCGGCGGCATAGACGGCAAAGGTGAGCTTGTTGGGGTGCTCGATGTCGCCATGGCATTCGGTGGGGAAGAGCATGGAGCTGCTCTGGTCTATCAGGAGCTGGCAGCGCAGGTTGGTTTCCTCCTCGAACTGCTTGACATAGAGGCGGTCGGTGCGGCCAAAGAGATGCCAGTCGATGTTCTTTGTGCTTTCGCCGGTGTTGTACTGACGGTAGTCGGAGAACTCGACAGAGAAGCCGTGAAAAGGACTTTTATGCCTGCCCGTGATGAAGCCTTCCACCACCTGACGGGCATAAAAGTCCAATGATTTGTACCTGGAAATGTGCTCAGAGGAGAGCATTAATTTTCTCAGCAAGGGTTTCCTTGGCCACGAGGCCGACGCTCTTGTCGACGGGCTGGTCGCTGCCGCCTTTGAAGAAAAGGACGGTGGGGACGTTGCGGATGCGGAACTTGGCAGCGAGGTCGCTGCACTCGTCGACATCGGCGGTGCCGATCATCACGCGGCCTTCATATTCTTTCTCGAGTTCCTCGATACGGGGGGCGAGGGCTTTGCAGGGGCCGCACCAGGTGGCGCCGAAATCGACCATTACGGGCTTGCCGGAGGCAATCATTTCGTTGAAATTGGATTCAGTGACTTTCATTGTTGTGTTATTTTTTTATTGTTTCATTCTTTCTATTGCAAATTCCGTGCCAAATTATTTTGCTCGGAAATAGATGGTCATGGGGACGCCGTGGAAGTCCCACAATTCGCGCATGCGATTCTCGACGAAGCGTTTGTAGGGGTCGCGGACATACTGGGGCAGGTTGCAGAAGAAGACAAACTGGGGGTAAGCCGTGGGCAGCTGGGTGATGTATTTGATCTTGACCCATTTGCCCTTGACCGAAGGCGGGGGATTCTGCTCCTTGACGATAGGCAGCAAGGTGTCGTTGAGTTCGGCGGTGGAGATGCGGCGGGAGCGGGCTTCGTAGACCTGCTTGGCGGTCTCCAACACTTTGAAGATGCGCTGCTTGTTGATGACCGAGGTGAAGACGATGGGAACGTCGTCGAAGGGGGCGATGCGTTCGCGAATCAGTTTTTCGTAGTCGCGGTGGGTATTGGTTTCTTTCTGGACGAGGTCCCACTTGTTGACCACGATGACCACGCCTTTGTGGTTGCGCTGGATGAGGGAGAAGATGTTGAGATCCTGCTGTTCGAGGCCCTGGCTGGCATCGAGCATGAGGATGCAGACATCGGAGGCCTCGATGGCACGGATGGAGCGCATGACAGAGTAGAATTCGAGGTCTTCGCTGACCTTGGCCTTGCGGCGCAAACCGGCGGTGTCGACAAAGTTGAAGTCGAAGCCGAAGAGGTTGTAGTGGGAATAAACAGAGTCGCGCGTGGTACCCGCAATGGGGGTGACGACGGAGCGGTGCTCGCCGGTAATCATGTTGATGAAGGAGGACTTGCCGACATTGGGGCGTCCGACCACGGCGATGCGAGGGAGTCCGTCGGTGGGGTCGTCTTCGCCGGAGTCGAAGTCCTTGACCAAGGCATCGAGGAGGTCGCCCGTGCCACTGCCGGTGACACCGGCAATGGGGAAAGGATCGCCCAGGCCGAGGGAATAGAACTCGGCGAGGGTGTCCATCTGGGCACTGTTGTCGACCTTGTTGGCCGCCAGCACCACGGGCTTGGGACACTTGCGCAGCATCTCGGCCACGTCCTCGTCCATGGGGGTGAGACCCTCGCGGGCGTCGACGAGGAAGAGGATGACATCGGCCTCGTCGATGGCGAGGGAGACCTGTTTGCGGATTTCCACCTCAAACTCGTCGTCGCCACCCATAACATAGCCACCGGTGTCGATGACGGAGAAACGTTTGCCGTTCCAGTCGGAGTGGCCGTACTGGCGGTCGCGGGTGACGCCGGCGGTCTCGTCGACGATGGCGTTGCGACTTTCGGTGAGGCGATTGAAGAGGGTGGACTTTCCAACGTTGGGGCGTCCAACAATTGCTATAATGTTCAAGGTTTAAGGGTTTAGTATTTTATTCGGCAGTGACGACAGAACGGTCACCTTTGCCAATGAGGATATTGAGACCGAATTTGATATTGACGGCTTTGGATTCGACGAGGTAGAAGTTGCTGATATAGTCGGCCATGAGGTAGAGCTGGACAATGGTGGCGGGGGTGAGGACAAGGCCCACACCGGGGTTGAACGGGTCAAAACTGGAACCATCATAGACAAGGGAATTGGCAGCAATGACTTCGGCCCAATTGAAGAGGTTGGCACCAATAGAGAGGGTGGTGTTGAAGCGGAAGGTGTTGGAGACGTCGGAACCGGTTTTCTTGCAAAGGAGACCGCGGTCGAGCTGACCGTGAAGCAGAAGACCTGCACGGAAAATTTTTGCAAAACTGTAGCTGGCACCGAGGTTGATCTTGGTGGGGACAGAGAACCAGTAATCGCCAGACTGGCTGCGCGTGGGCGTCATGTTGGAAATCTGGTTGCGGAGGTAGGTGGTGAGGGAGTCGATGTTGAAGTCACCGCTATTGAGGATAGTGGTGACGTTGACGCCGTTGAAGTTGATGACACCCTGGCCACCCTCGGGGCGCCAAGTGGTGACATTGTTTTTCCAATGTATGCCGGCAGTGAGGTCGTTGATGGCGAAGGAGAATGTGAAGGGGCCCATCTCATATTTGGCACCAATGTCGAAGGAGAGTCCCATGTTTGTGTTGCCAAGGATGTTGCCCATGGTGACATCCATGTGATGCTTGTTGGTATCGTAAGGGGCAAAGGTAGAGGACTGAATCTCGTAATAGACACTGGCGGAGACTGAGTCGAAGTTGGAGTTGGTGTTGAATACAATCTTGGTATTGTCGGTCTGCACGTTGGCAATGCCATAGAGGAGCTTGATACGGGCACCAACGGTGAGGTTGAGCGGATCAAACGTGTAGGCGGCGCCAAGGGCGGTCTCGAGATAGGAGTTGACGTTGAGAATGTCGCCATCGGCAAGATAAACCTCTGGGACGGGAGCACCGTTCTGGTCGACGTTACCATCTACCAAGGCCCTGATGGCAGAAACAGGAAGGGCGGCATTGATAAAATTGACCATACGGGTGTTGAAGGTGAAGAACATATTCTTCATTTTGAAACCAAAGCCAAGGATGTTGACGTCGGCTCCCAAACGGAAGGTGTTGTTCTCACTAAGGTTGTGGAAAATGGTGTCGAGATTGATGAGTGTGCGCTGTGTCGGCTTGTCATAGTAGATGACATTGTTCAAGGCCAGAGGGCTGCCAAACTGGAAGTCGACGCCGGGAAGCATCAGGTAGAAACTATTGTTGGTGGGGAAGAAGGCAGCGTTGGATAAGTTGGACTGTGGGGTGCGCAGGGTGTGGTAGAAGAGATTATTGGTTTCGTTGAATCCCATCTGGGCGGAAGCGCTCATTCCGAAAACGAGAGCCAAAACTGCGATAAAGACTAATTTCTTATTCATGGTATGTTCCTCCTCGTTTTAGGGTTAGAAAATGCCGTTATCGATGATGGGAATATCGACGTTGACAGATGGTTTGACAATGATGTGGCCTTTCAGTTTCAAGAAGTCAGACCGACGAATGGACACATGTTTGTTGTTGCTGTCGGTTTTCAGGTCGACTTTGATGTAGCGTGCCTGGTTGAGTTTGTCGATGTCATTGTTGTTCAGAACCGTTTCGGCTGTGGTGTTTCTGTCGCCAATGGCAACCAGGATGGCGGGATTGTCGCTGCTGGGGCCTACGTTGGCCGAGGCGATGGGGACATCTTTAAAGAGGCCGATGATGGAGTCGCCATTGGCGTTCAGCATGGAAGCACTGAGGACCATGTCCAACGGGATGCCATTGTCGAGGGAAAGACGGAACCGCATCTTTTCGATGTCGACATCGACACCTTGAGAGATAGAGGAAATGATGGAGTCGAGGTTGACAGAGGAGAGGCCACTGCCAAGGTCGAGGTTATAGGTGAAGTTCAAGTCATTGAACTGGACGCTAAGCGGCATGGTAACCTTCAAATCGGCAGCATAGATGAAACGCGTCATCCGGATGGTGTCGAGGAGCTCGCTATAGGTCATGTTGGCCATGTTCTCGTCGAGCAGGGATTCATTGACACGGAATTTCATCCTGTAGGTGGTAAAGATGCGACGAGGCATGTCGTTGACAATGTCGGAGATGTCGATACTGTCGAATTGGCGCTGAAGGCCGTCGGTAATGTCGTCAATATCGATGCGGCCAACGGAGAAGTTGGTAAACGACTTGCGGTTGCCATCATGGTCGTCGTAAGAAATGGTGAGATTCTCGAAACGAGCCCTCACATGGGGTCTCACTATCTCGGAGCAAACACCATAGGCACGGACGCCAAGTTTGAGCCAAATATGCTCAATGTCAATTTGTCCACGGTAGTCGACATCGTTGAAGAAGTCGATGTCAATGGTATCGACGATGGTGGTGTCTTTGGAATACCAAATATCACCCTTGCTGCCTTTGATGACACCCTTGCCCATGTTGGTATACTCGATAGCACCACGGATGGTGTCGGAGTAGGCTGTGTCATACTCCACCGTGACAACCGGGTCAGGGGTAATCATTCCCTGATAGGTGGCACTGAGGCTCGACAGCAGGTCGTTGATGTTTAGTTCGCCGGAAACAACAGGAATTCCATACTGGGGCTCCACAGTTCCGGTAACATGTATGGGATGGCGGAGAATTTCCAAATCATCGCTGCGCAGACAGGATGTCATGGCAACTGCGACGACAAGAAACACTGAAAAAAGTACAGTTTTCTTCATGCTATAATTGTTTTAATGTTTATTTTTCAATCTGTTATATTTTCCGTAATATAATATTACCCATGCAAATATAAAAAAAAAATCCAAATTGACGGATATTTTTTTTCAATCGCACATGATATATAGGTCGTCGCGCTGATTGAGGAAAAGGATGGGAATGGTTGGAGCGTGCTTGAGAAGACGCAAGGCCGGGGGGATGGAAAAAAGGTCGACAATATCGCGGTCGCGCTGATCGGGGACGAGCGCAATGAAGAGGTCGATTCCGGGTTGTACAATTGCCTTGAGGTCGGGATTGGCGAACTGATTGCCTTCAGGAAGGGTCTGTAAATCATATTGTCCGGCTTCGCGCGTAATGTTCAGCGAAGAGAAGATTTTCTCCATATAGCGAACATTGTTGTCAAGTCGGTGACGGAAAGCGAGGTCGGTATAGGGTTGGTGGCAGACCATCGCCTTGCTCCTGCAGAAACGGATAAAATAGGAAGCCCACAAAAGTTTCTCCTTGCTCTCGCGTTGATGGTCGAGGGTCAAGGCGACGTTGACAGGTGGTTTGGCCGGTCGGACAAGGGTTTGGTGCGGATAGACCAAATAGGCGATCTTGGATTGGCGGAAATTTTTTAATACCTGTCTCGGATGGGAGGAACAGCCTCGCGGGGCGTCGAAGTCGGCCAAAGTCACGGCCAGCACCACATTGAATGCCGTGGGCAAGGCTTCCACTACCGAGGGCCAGTCGCTCTTTAGTGCGGCAAAAGGAACCCCCAATGTTTCCACCCAGTTGTCGGCATCGGGACTGACGGTGAAAAGGATAATGCCTTTGCGCAGACTGGCCGCCAGTTGCTGCACCATGGGCATCAACCGTTCGGCATCGTCCAAACTGTCGGCACAGAGGGCCACAAACTGGTCTTTCTTCTGCTTCTTCTGCTCGGCCATGGGTTTATAATATTATTGTGATGTCGCCTTTCAGTTCGGTCTCCACCTGGTTGTGGCAACGGATGCGGCAGGTATAAGTATAGACTCCCGGCAAGCATCGTGTATTCTTGTAGGTGCCGTCCCATCGGCAGTTGGTCAAATCTTCGCTCTCGAAGACACATTCACCCCAGCGGTTGAAGACAGCCACATGTATCTCGCTCAGTATCGGACTGCCGAAATCGACCACGTCGTTGATGCCGTCGCCATTGGGAGTGAACGCGTTGGGGATGACATATTCCGGTGGGCCGCAGACGAGTATGCTTCCTTTGACGCAGACGCTGTCGGTGGCTTTGCATCCGTCGGGGATAGTGACGGTGACTGTGTAGCAGACCATCGTGTCGGAAAGGGTGGCCACAGGATTTGCCACATCGGGCCGGTTAAGGTCGCTGGCAGGTGTCCATAGGTAGGTTGCGCCGTCCACCTCCTGCCCCAAGTCGGCATGGAGCTGCACCTCGGCACCGACATACAAATGGCTACCCTCGGCCCATGCATGGAGGTTGTCGAGCTGGTGGTTGCGGACAATGACTGTAGTGTCGGTGAGCGGACATCCGAGGGAGGTGAGATGCGTGATATAGGTGCCGGCGCAAAGTCCGTCGATGAGGGTGTCCAGGGCGGAAACTTCAGGTATGGCACTGAGGTTGTAGTGGATATTGATCCAACCCGTACAGCTGTCGTTGCACAGCACACCCGAAGTGGTCTTTTCGTAATAGGGCAGGGGAGGATTGTCGAGGGTGAGGTCCTCCTCGAAAAAGCATCCATAGCCCGAGGCAACGATGTGATAGTTGCCGGCTGCAAGGCCCGCATAGGTGTAGGTCGTCCCCTCGGGTCCCGTCTGTTGCGTCGGGGCATAATGAATCGCACCACGCGTGAATGTCATCGACACCGAATCGGGATCGAGGCCTGTTCCAAGCACAAACACCACGCTTCCGTCGGCCGAGTCGTGGCACGAAATGGCCGTGGGCTGCCAACTGCTGATCAATGTATGGGTCTGCACTTCGAAGGTATCGGTCTCACTGCACCCCGGCGCCGAAACACGCAGCAGGTAAGACCCCGCCGCATCAACCCATGGGTTGGCCACCGTGGCGTCGCTCACTCCTTCGGTAAGCCATTCATAGGTGGCGCCTATCTGTGGCTGGAGCCCTATCTGTATTCTTTCGCCGGCACACGAAATGAGGGGGGCAAAGCTGTATCCGCCGTCGCCTATCACATGCAGCGTGTGGCGCTGTGTGTCGGCATCGGCGCAACCGCCGGGCATGCGGGCTATGAGTGTCACGGTATAGATGCCGCCTTGGGTATAAGTGTGGGTGGGATTGCGTTCGGTCGAAGTGGCGCCGTCGCCAAAATCCCATACAAAAGAGGTGCCGCGCCCTGTGTTGCGGAAGGTCACGCTATAGGGGGCGCAACCCGCTGTGGGCGGCACAAATTCGGCCACGGGGAAGTCGTCGGTGACATTGAAGCGGAACAATGCATTGTTGCAGTTCGACGAGCGGTTGCTGTCGCTCCAGGCCATGGCGGTGGTGGGGAAACCCTGTGTGCCACCACACGAGCCGCAAACCGACTGATAGAGCGTTGCCAGGCGGTCGAAACGCGACGTGCCGCCGTCCACATGGTCGGCCCCGTTGTTGCTGCGGCCCGAAGGATTGTGCAACTGGCCAAAGAAGGAGGCATATTCCAGCGTGTTGGCATCGGCGTCGATGCTCATGATGTAGAAATCCTGTCCGTCGGTCGAGTCGCTCCAGGCGTCGGCGGTGGTCTCCATGCCCCAGGACCCGGCGCTGTACCACTGCACATTGGTGTAGCCCACAAAATCGCGCCCCCAGCCCGCAAGGTAGATACGGTTGCAGATGTCGGCTGCAAAAGCCGTGGGCGAGAGGTTGATGCGGCCCGGAGTGCCGAAAAGGGTGCTCCACACCCGGTTGCTCAAGTCGGGCAGCATACGCATCAGCAGCATGCCGCTATTATATACGCTGTAGCCCGCGTTGTAGATAAAGTTGCTGCTGCCCATGGGCTTCGTCTGCCCGAAGAGGAACACCTCGTCGCGACGTCCCGTGCGGACAAAATAGAGCTGGTCATAGAAACGTTCACCCACAAACGATGACGCCATCAACCGGTCTCCGTTATAGGATATCTTGCACACGAAGCCGTCGGCCGAGCCTCCGCCGTAGGTGGTCTGCCAGGCCCCTTCTGTGGTTGGGAAGTTCGCACTGTTGGTGCCGCCGCACACCAAAAGGTTGTACGATGAGTCGACGTCGATGGAATACACCGCGTCGTCCTGATTGCCGCCCAAGTAGGTACTCCACAGCAGGGTGCGCAGGTTGTGGTCGAGCTTGAACACCACACCGTCCTGACGCCCGCGGTGGGTGGGCTGAAGCGCTCCGGCGCTGGTGGGGAAGTCGGTGCTCATGGTGGTGCTGCCCACATAGATATTGTTCAGGTTGTCGGTAATGATTTCACCGCGTGCACCGTCGCCATAATTGTAGTAGAGCGAATCGTTGCCCGCCATCACTATCCGGTAATTGTAGTTGTTGCTTGAGTCGGGAGTGAAATCCTTGCGGTAGTTCAAGCCGTCGTTGCCGCTGCCGCCGATATAGGTCGAGGCCCGCAGTTGGGTTCCGTCGGCACTCAGGCGGCTCACAAAAATGTCGCTGCCGGCGGCATATGGGATGGAACTACTCTCATATCCGAGCGGCACCCCTCCGCCGTGCTGTCTCTGGTAGGCGCCCTCGGTTGTCGGGAAATCGATCGACCCCGTCGTGCCAAGCACTATCAGCTCGTCGAACGAGTTGACAAACAAGCTGTGCGGCATGTCCGTGCTGCTGCCGCCCAGATAGGTGGCATACATCCGGTTCTGTCCCACGCTGTCAAACTTGAAGATGCCCAGGTCCACGGTGCCGCCGGGCGTCTCCATATAGGCGCCCGTCGACACCGGGTAGCCCACACCGAACACCAGGCCCGCCGTGTAGACATTCTTCTCCGAGTCGTAGGCCGCCGTGGTGCCCCAGTTGTCGGCCGGCGACCCCGTATAGGTGCTGAATATCAATACCGGGTCAATCACCAACTCGCGCCTGCGGTCATATTCGCCAAGCTCAATCCACACCCGCCAGCGTCCCTTCTCAATCCTCTTCACCTTCCATCCGGCCTCTATCTCCTGTTCTCCGCGGCTACCTTTTTGATACACATAGGGCTTCAACTCTACCACATCCCTCACCGAAGTCTTCACCACCAGGTTGCCCTCACGACCCACGCTCACATTCTCCGCACCCTCGTATTCCAAAGCTATGGCCGACGCATCGGCTCCGGCCTCGACAATGAAGTTGTATTTCAACGCGTTCTTGCCTCCATAAATCTCTAATGCCACACCGGGATAGAGCCCGTCATAGCGTGTCGAGACAAAACTGCCCACCTTCGAGCGCCACCGCGATGGGTCGCTGCCAAGAAAATAGTTGCTGTAGCCCTCCATCCGGTCGTAGCCCATGGGTAGGGTGGGGGTGGCACCGACAAAATGCATCTTGTAGGCATGGCACCTCACGCCGCCTTCGCTCCCGTGCGACGGGTAGGGATGGGTGTGGCCCTCGCGCAACGCCACCATGATGCCGTCGGTCTCCAAAAACACCGCCGCATCCTTCAGCTGCACCTCGTATCTCACCCGCGCATCCCACTGGCCCGCGTTCTCCACGAAACTCACCATCGTCCCTGCACCCAGCGTGTCGCGCTCATTGCGCGCCCACGCCGCAAGGCTGACAATCAGCATCATGGCCGTCAACAAGCCCCGTGCCATATAGTGTCGTTTCATGCGTGTATCCTATAAAATGCAAATGCAAAGATACACATTTTTTTTCATTCGCAGCAAAAAATCTTTTTTCACTCCACCACCAGTTTCCTCGTTGCCGTCCCCAGCTCGCTGCTGAGGCGCACGAGGTAGACGCCCGGTGCCAGGTGGCTGATGTCTACCGTGGACGGCGACCCCGCCAACGGCCTCTCCCCAATCACCACGCGGCCCTCCATGTCCACAATCTCCACCCGCTCGCCGTCCGCCGCGCCCTCCACCGTCACCGTCC
>JAEEGH010012956.1_pt1 | contig 18604 bp, 18 predicted proteins | sample 9134181 | NCBI WGS metagenome assembly JAEEGH01 (sample SAMN16246544, study PRJNA631951) | gut metagenome | biome: gut microbiome; feature: rumen; material: DP-attached | host: Bos | place: Iran: Karaj | collected 2018-10 | reverse complement strand
CCGCCAACCTTCCTATTCACCTCCTCCGAGCGATACCCGCTATTAATCACAATCGGATGCGACCCGTCATCATACAGCAGATTATACTGCGCCCGCAGATGCTCCAGCCATTTGCACAACCGCTTCAGGTTCTCGATAGCCACATGACTCGGGATGTTCTTATCCGCAGTCTTCACATTCGTCACTGTCAACTCCCCGAGCGAAAAATGCTCGGAGAGTTTGATACTTTTATTAATTTCTACGTTTTGCATCTTCAATTTGTTGAAATGTTGAATTGTTGAAATGTTGAAACTCTAATGCATTTCTCGGATTTTTCTGTATTTCCCTATATCATTGCCTTCATTAATGGGCTCTATGAGATTCATTTCAGAAAGACGTTTGATTTTTACACTTACACCATTAGAGTTATTATAGCCAAAGCATTTCATGACATCCGTTTTTGTGAAGACTTCCGGTAACTGATTAAAGCCATTGACCGTTTTCTGATAGTGTCGCTTGCCTGTAATCTGCACATCACCGTTCATGTCATCGAAATACTTCTCTGCCAATACTCCGAAGAAATGCTGCTGCGTGGCATATTGTATCCTCGCGATCAGTTCACAGAGCTTCCAGTCGATCTCATCCACCTCATACTCGCCCGTCCAATAGCTGCCCTGCTGATGCAGACTTTCCCAATGGCGCATATCGATGAATGGTGCAGCATAGTTCAAGGCATGATATGGCACGCGCTTCAACATCAGTTCATTGGCTTCCGAATCATCCTCCGCGCAATCCGCCATACGGTTTGCCGTCCAGTCATAGAGTTTTCTCACCAATGGCCATAGCGGCAGCTCACCGTAACGGGAATCCAACTTGAATGCCCACATCTTCATGCGTTCCAGACGCTGCCAGTCAATGGTTGTCTGCTCCTCGAAGTCAATCATCTCAAAGTTCGTCTTTGGCATGGGGATCACCGCCAAGCGGGTAGAAAGTCCAGATCCGAAGTTCTGAGGTGTCACCTTCTTCTTCAGGGCGATGGGCGTACCTGTATAGATAAAGTTCCAAGTCACATGGAATTCATCTACCGGGGAATCAGAGTTCTGATACATCTGTCCGTCCTTCTCGTTGTGGAAGGCCTTCAGTTCCATACTCTGCTTGTTGATCCAGGAGCCACCCTGCTGAAGCGTGATCGAGTTATCAAGCTCCGTATCAAAGGTCACCATGTGCAGCTGGATCTCCTTGCCCTCAACAGTCTCCTTCGCGTTCAGCATGTCCTGAATCAGCTGACCGTTAGAGGTTCTTGCCGGGTGGATGCGAATGATACCCTGCGGCTTATCCTTACCCTCCTTATTAGCCGCCTTCTTCTTCTGATCCTGCTTGTAGCGGTTCAGTGCAGCCTTGCCCGCCTTATCCGCTGCCGCTATGGGAGCGGAAAGGATGTCGAAGATATCATCAGCCATTGACTTGTTGCTGGCAGGATGTCCGATGATGAACAAAGAACAATTCAGCCTGCGCTCCTGCTGCGGGCGGTGATAGAAGCGGTACCAAGTGCGCGTCATCAGCGTCATGGCAGCACCGCCAGCTACGAACAATGCCGCGGGATACTGGCTGCGCTTAAGCCCAGCACAGACATCTTTCAGCATCGGGAAATAAGGAAAGAGTTCTTCAATCTCACGTCCCCAGCCTTCAAGCAATTTGTTCATCTTGTTGCTGTAATTGCCCTCCGACTCATTGACTCTCTCAGCCCCTGAAATAATCTCGCGGAAACTCTTGCCCGTAAACGCCTGTATAGCTTCCAGCATGGCCTTTGAAGGCTGCGAAGAAGCATACTTCTTTTCTTTCTGCTTCACGCATTCTGCCGCCGATTCCACAGTCTGCTCTACATTCTCATCACGTTCCGCAATAATCTCCTGAACCCAGCTCTGCCCTTCAACAATCTGCTGCACCAGCTTCTTATCCCCGTCGAGCATGAGCAGGAGGTCTGTAGCGAGTTTGAGTGATTCATTATGTCTGTTGCTGTCCGCCTGGCATGGCAACTTGCCAGCGTAACGCTGATCAATGATTCCCTGAACACGATACCCCCGCCATTCTAAATCTTGGCCCTGACTGCTTTCTGGGGTCTGGCCCAAAAGTGAAGTCGCCTGCGACTTTGCTTGGGGGCCTGACCCCAGCAAGCAGTCTCCGCCGCTCTTTTCACCGCTAGAAGGAAACTCATGATATAATGGTTGAGTCTTCTTCTCACGGTAAAACTTCGTGTAACGATTGTCAAATTCTTCATTGTAGTAATTGAATAAAATTTCTTCATTAATGTATAAGATATCCTCTTCTTTGGGAGCAAAAGAGATTCTGGTAGCATCGATGCAGCTTTCATCAGCCTTAAAGCCAAGCTTTTCAGCTAACACAATCTGATTATCTGCAAGGTTACCGATATTAATATCAGCGATTCCTACAATCCTTGCACCATATCCGCTACTCGTCAGATGCACCAAGGCTACGCTTTTCATGAGCTCTTCATCATCCCGCAGTTTCCACCATATCTCCATAGGATTAACCACATGATCGATGTCGAGCAGAAAGAGACCATTCAAGTGACAGTCCGCCAAACGGCGATGACTAAAAGGTTTACCCTTGCTAGAATCCGTCTTATCAAACTCACGGCATGAGAAGATAAAAGCAGGCAGATTTTCTTTGATTTCCTGCGCAAAGGCCAGCAATTTATCCGCATCAGACTTTGCAGCCCAAGCGTCCTTGGCAGCCTTTTTCTTCATATTCTGCTTTTTCAGCAGGAATTTCTGATAGTCAGCGTTATTGAGCCAATTCTGAATGGCAGCGATGCCCTCCGTCTTCGATGCCTCGACAGCCGTCAAGATAGCTCTTCGTGCATCAATTTTCCAGCCAGTACTCGTCTTCCTGACTTGCTCCCAGAACTCTTCCCTGGTGCAGGGAAGAGCCTGAGAAAAGTGTGTATTCTCTTGGAATGTTATCATCGGCTACAGACTTTGTATGTCAGTAATGTAGAACACGTTCTCATGGCGGTCATTGTTGTCGCCCCAAGTACGCTGCTTCCAGAACCCTTTCACCACATAGATCTGATTCTGATAGAACTGCGTATCACGGTTCTTGCTCGCCGCCTCGCCTGTGAGTTCTCCATATATCGTGTCACCGCCATGTTTTAGCGTGAATCCACGACTCTTGAAATACTCCGTTGTTCCGTCCTGTCGCTGATACTGGCGCTCAGAGTATGCGCCCACCTCTACTACTGTTGCTAATAATTCCATCTTATTGTTTTTAAGTTATACGCGATCAATGATTTCTTTGTCTGAAGGAGAATCGGCTTTCTTTTCCTCCTTCTTGACGGTGTTAAACACTTTGATAATCTCTGAGTAATTGGCGTCGATAACCTTACCCATTTCGCTCTGAAGGCGAAGCAATTCACGCTCGATCGTGGGGCTGCACGGCAGGGTGGTCTTGAATACCACGTTCTTCTGGGTCTTGTTCAAGTACACCTGAAGATACTCCGAGTCGTAGAGCAGCTTGCCCTTTACCTGAAGCTTCGGTTCCGTCTTCAGCTCGCCCTTGGTGAGATCGTTGAAGGCCTCCTGCATCGTTGCCACGGGATCGGGATCATTCGCATCCACGTTGATGTGGATTGAATACGAGGATTCCTTCTCCCCCTCGCTCTTGTAGAACGAGCTCTTCCCCTTCTGCTTGATCATCCTTCTGTTGCTCTCACGGGGCTCCATCGGGTTTACTACTACGACGTCATTGCCGTACATCTTCACTCTCGCGCGGAAATTCTTTACCGGCTTTCCTACCGGCTTTTCAATAAACATTTCTTCCATTATCTTTTTACTTTTTACTATTAATGATTTCCCTGATTTTCTTTTCATCGCCACAATATTTGACGATCTTTTCCATGATAGCTTTTGTACCCATACAGTTGCAGTCCTCAACCTCATCATCCAAACAGTGGAAATAGATGATGCCCTTCCAGCTGGTCATCGCCGCAGGTTTTTCAGTTGGGAAAAGGCCGATGATGTCCTGGTTCCAGCCACTATTCTCCCGATCGTCAAAGTTCAGGTGCAACTGTCCGTGATTGATGTGATAAGCAGCAACTTCACCATACTTCTTCAGCATCTTGATCATGTTCTCGGGGTTCTCGAGTGTGTCCTTGACATACTCCGCGATTTTTTCATCTGATAGATATTTAATCATAGTTTCTTCTGTTTTTACTGTCTAAAATACATTTCTTTGATAAACTCTGTGCCCTCTGGAGTCCATACCAGATAGAGCCGTTCTTTCTTCTCGCCGTCGAGACCGTAGTAGTGGAACGAGCGCTCCTGGGCGAAGCCCGACTGCTGATAGCGGTCGTTCAGCAGGTAGCGGCCGCCGAGGTAGTACTGCACCCCCTCCTTCACCAGCATCCGGTTCAGCTCCTTCACGGTGATGTCCAGATCCTTGGCAATCTCGCTCACGGTGAAACAACCGTCGGCAGGCGCATTCGTCTTCTCAATCTGCTGTCGGCGAATCTCGTCGCCCTTTTGCAGGATCTCCTTCTCCGTCACCAGCAGCTTCATGCCCTGATGTTGGGTGGTCTGCAGTTTCAGCTGCGACTTTTCCAGCTCCTCCCATCTCAGCACCAGTCTGGCGCGGGCCACGTCATTAAACTTTGTGGCGATGAAGAGCGACTCGGTTTTCGTCAGCAGATAACAAGGTCTCAGCTTGAAGCCATTGTTGGCGATTTTCTCTCGGATTTGCGAGAGCTGAAATTTCAGCCCTCGTTCGGCTTCCCATGCTGGCTCCATGTTGCGGATGGCTTGCATAACGTTCTTGTGCTGCTTGCCAGTCAGTTCTGCAATCTCGATAGAAGTAATGTACTCCCCTCTGTTCAGAGTCTCCGGTGCGATAATTTCTGTGTTCATACGCGTTCCTCTAATTAGATGTTGTTCAACAAGTATTCCCTGAAACCCTTCTTCAGCTTGCCCTGCTCGGCAGCAATCCAGGTATAACACACGTCGAGCACCATGTCGGCACTGCTGCAACCGGTAGAGTGAGCCAGACTCTGGCAAGTGAAGATCACCAGATCCTCAGCCATCTCCACCTGCATGTTCGCATGGAAGCCCAGCAGCTGCTGCACCAGCATCCCGTAGAGCTGGGGCGACACCAGATTCTTCATCGTCATCATCTCGCGCTCAGCTCTGTGAGTCAGCGCGAACTCATTCCTCAAGTCCTGATTCTCGATCTGCACATCCTTCGCAAATCTCTTTACTAAAAAGTTACGTTTTCTCATTTCTTTAATTTTTTATGTTACTATTTTTTGTTTTTGATTTCGAAATCGGTTGCAAATTTGGGCATAATTTCTGAGATAAGTTTTGGAAAAAAATCGTTTGGGGAGTGCCACGCCCCGCACGCCCCGAAATAGCCATTTCTGCGCCCCGCACGCCCCGAAGGGACACAAAAAAAGGCGCATCTTTCGATACGCCTTGCACATTTTGTTAGTGATGATTACATGTTTTCTTTCAGCCAAATATACAGCTCGCTGATGATACCCTTCAGTTTAAGAAAACGGTCTTCGTTACAGCCGAAATGATACGAGCGGTATATAAGACTGTTGATAGGAGGCAGTATTTTATTGTCTACATACCAGTCTTTCACCTCTTTTCTTAGCCCTTTAGTATATATCCGATATCTCAGGTCGCCTTTGGCTTCGCTATTCATGATAGTTAGCATATCCGGAATGAGCGATTCTATATCACAAAAGAAGTCCACATAGCATCCATCGGTGCCCGTCTCCTTCCTGGCATAACGATATGCAGCGTAGAGCCCAAACCATTCCCTGCCGGTAGAGCGGTCTATCTTCATAGCCGATACCCTCAAAGCCTTTGAGAGCTTCAGCTGTTTCTCTGCTGTATCAAACTTCTTCATATCGAAAAACTTCAGTTCCTTCATCTCCCACGTTTCTTCTTCCGCCTCCTCTGCCGGAGCCTGGTTCTTCACTTCAGGCTTCATGTCGTGATTATAGAAATGGAGATGCTGATTGTCGTGGATGTCAAACATAGGGCCGTTAACGGTTATTCCTCCCATCACTGTCATGCCGAACATTCTCGTAGCTTGTCTATTCTTCATAATCCTTGTCTAATCTTACTGTTCTGTTTCTTGTTATCTTATTAAATGCATCGAAGTGGCTGTCTTTTACTACTACTGTCTTTGCCTTGATTACTTGTTGGGGTTTCATTTCGTTGAAATGCTTCCCTATTTTTAATATAGCTGCCTTCACTCGTTTTGGAGGAAATAAACCATATGCTTTCTCTAAAAAGTCAACAAAAGGTTTTGCCTCCTCCCATGTTTGTCTACTTAAACAATATGCTTCAATCATTTCTACTGTTATTACTAAGTTGTTAAATACTAGAGGCCACAGTCTCTTTTTATGTTTCTTTCGAGGCTGTGGCCTCGAATCTTGTTGCTCATCTAAAGCGCCACTTATCATTATTTGGGTGTTGATGATAGTTCAAAACTTTACTACGCGACAATTTTTGCTGTCTCGCAATATACATGGAATCTCAAGGATTTCGATTTTCTCTTATTGGAAAAAGGACGGGGTAGAATAGCAACGACCCCAGCTAGGTAACCGCAACAGTAAGAACCTAAGAAGTACATACACTACTCCTACCCACGCCCCAAGGTGTGAGCAAGGTAGCCTTCATACTTCTTATATTCCTGATTACTTCAAATAGTTGCGGTATTTTTAGCTGGGGTTTTAGAAGTCCTGGCCCAATTCCAATAAGTAATATCGGGTGCAAAGATAGTACATTTATTTTGCACCACCAAATTTAGCAATGATTTTTAAGGGCTTGGCCCAATTAGCTTATTCATACTGATTGTTGAATTATACGTTAAAAATTGGGCACAAATGTACTTAACTTGTGTCTAGCCAAAGTGGACACAAGATAATAAGATTAAAATAATTTATTACGGTTAGGCAATCACGCTATGGAGCTCTTCTACATAGTGCCTGATACTCACCATGTTAACACCAAATGCACCGTCGATGCCGTCAAAACTCTCGTTGGTCACAATTGTCATAGGCGTGATATCACCGTTCTCGCAGACGTAACCTATGATCTGATTGATGAACTCCTCTTGCAGCGATGTGAGGACGTTATCGCTCAGGAATTTTGAAAAAAGCTCCTTTGCAATCCTTCTATCTACGCCGATGATTGAGCGAATAAAGATAGCCACCTTGTCGCCGCACAGCATATCCCCTTTATTCACAAAGGCTTCATACTCTTCTTTGGTGCCGAGTTCTTCCCAGCAGATTTTCTCCAGTGCCTTGATATCGTCTATTGTCAGTTGCTCCAGGCGGAAGATCTTCTGGATCACTGCATGGTCGCGGTGTTCATTCAGATAGTCGAGGATGCGAGTGCGATAGTCGGCTAACATCACCGGTTTCTCGCCCTCCTTCTCCTCCATAGTGTCGGAGATGTTGATGAAGAATTTCTCGTGCTTCTTGCTGAGCACGATACGAATCAGATCTCTCAACGACTGGCGGATATACTCCAGATTCTCCAGCGATGCACCTTTCCAGAAGTTAGGATTGCTTGCCAGTTCCACGGCATCCAGATGTAACTTCACGTCAGGCGTACCGTCATTCGCCAAAAGCACCTGAGCAATTTTTATCACCTTATTTATACTGCGCGTGGCATTCTTGTCTGGCACCAGTTTCGAGAGTTCGATATTAAGCATGAGCGCATCAAACATCTTGCTGCCATTGTCGTCTTTTTCGCCGACGATGAGTGGAGCTATCACCTTTTTCAGTTCCAGCGCATCGACAGGCGAGAGGTAAGCCCAGTTCTCAGGCTTCTTGTATTTTTGCACGGTATCCCATACCCTTCTTACAGAAGCATGCAGTTCGTTCAGTTCTGCCACCTGCTTAGACAACGTGTCTTTCAGCTGCTCTTTCAACTCTCTGGCGAAACTATAGTCATACTTGTGATGCTGCAACTCCACGGCGAGATCTGTCTGTATACAGAAGATGCGTTCTGTAACGGATACGGTGTCCGTAGGCTTCCTGCCTTGCCTGTTCTCTTTGAAGAACTCAAAGTTCTCGCACCAGTCAAAGATATAGAACTCGCTTTTGTCAGTACCGTCGGCAAATATCTCTTTGCAGAGTCGCGTGCCGCGCCCTACCATCTGGATATACTTGATGCTGCTATATACGGGCTTGAAGAACACGAGGTTCAAGATGTCAGGCACGTCGATGCCCGTATCCAGCATATCCACGGAAACGGCTATCTGCGGTAAGTTCTCGCGTATCTTGAAGTTGTCGATGATATCCTGTGCATAGTTCACGGAGTAGTCTATCCGTTGGCAGAACTTCTGGTCGAAACTAGGATAGAGATCATAGAAACGCTCCACAATCATCTGTGCATGCTCACGGTTATAGGCAAAGATGATGCTTTTCCCGATCTTCTCGCCATTCTCCACCTTCAGTCCGTGCCTCATCAGATCCTCCAGCACGATATCCACTGTCCGTTTGTTGTAGATAAACTCGAAGAGCTCCTTCTTCTCGATGTCCCTTGGCGTGATGGGCTTCACTTCACCCCTTTCGAGCGCCTTTGCCTGCTCATATTCCCAAGCCTTGTCCAGTTCTGCTTTCTCTTCCTCTGTCAGCGAGTCATACTTGATGCCGCTGCGCAGTCGTTTTGTGGTGCGGGCAATGGGGTTATAGTCCACCAGATGCCCTTCCTTCACGGCCTCTGCCATCGAGTATTCGAAGTTAGGCTCTCCGTCGAGATGGAAAAGTTCAAAGGTACTCTTGTCTACCTCGTTGCGCGGGGTAGCAGTCAGTCCCACAAGGAAACTGTCGAAATAGTCGAAGATAGCCGTATATTTTCCGAAGATACTCCGGTGAGCCTCGTCGAGAATGATCAGGTCAAACCTGCCAATGGAGAATTCCTTTTCCTCCGCATCGATATAGTTGATCATCGTCTGGTAGGTGCTGAACATCAGCCTTGCGCCCTTTTCCTCGTCTTTCGCCCCCGTCAGTATGCAGGTCGTATAGTCAGGCAGCAGTTCCGTGAAGCTGTCATTAGCCTGGCGCACCAGTGCGGTTCTGTCAGCAAGGAAGAGGATGTTCTTCACCCACTTGTTTCGCAGCAGCACCTCGCAGAGCGATATGGCCACGCGCGTCTTGCCTGTGCCGGTAGCCATCACGATAAGTCCATGCCTGTGCATCTGGTTCAGATGGTCGCAGACACTGCGGATAGCCATCTTCTGATAGTCTCTGTTAGTGATCTCGTCCTTGATGGCGAGGTTTGTCATCTTCGCCCTGCCCCGGCGGGAGATCAGCAGCTCCAAGTCCTCCAGCGTATGGAATCCCATGACGCGACGCGGAGGATACCCGAGACCGTCGATGATCATCGTGCGGAAACCATTCGTATAATAGATCACCGGGCGTTGCTTGTATTTCCTCTCCAGACAGTCAGCATAGAGCTCTGCCTGATGCTTGCCCTTTTCAGGCTCCACGCTGGTACGCTTGGCCTCGATTACAGCCAGCGGCTTGCAGTCGCGCCCATAGAGCACATAGTCGCAATACCCTTCCTCCTTATTGTTGGGCATACCTTCCACATAGATCTCTATGCCAGCCTTGCAGGCCATAGGGGCATTCTCTTTGTTGAGCACCTCCCATCCAGCCTCCTTGAGCATCAAGTCTATGAATACCCTGCGCGTCTCAGCCTCGGAGTAGTCCTTTGGCGTCTCCACTTTCACGGGCTTATTCACATGCTCCTCGGGCACTGACGCCACAAACTCCTTGGTGGCTTCGGGCACAATGTCGCTGGTGGCGATAAGAGGTTGCGGTTTTGTGGGCACAAGATCCTTATCGAATGGTGCCAACGTTTCGAGCACACCCAGGCGCAAGAGTACGCCCCCCACCACGTTGTACGTGTTCAGCAGACAGAAATAGGCCTCTCTCTGGGTGATGCCGCCCTGATGCACAGCCACGTTACCCACCTTGCGGATATAGTGTACAGCCATCATGAGCTTTTCATCATCGGCAATCAATTCGGCAAAGGGCTTGCCTGTAGAGAGTGTATAGAGATTATCCCGCTCACCTACAGGCTGGTGTTTCAGCTTATACACTGCCCTCACCAGCCATTCCAGCGCCTTGCGGCAGTTCCATCCGCAAGTGTCATGGTCAGCGTGCTGCATCTCTTCCGCAGAATTGCAGAAGTTATAAAGGTCGCGCAGTGCAGGTATCTGCTGTAGGTAGTCGAAATTCTTCATACTCGCCCAAAAGAACCTATGTTATTAGTATACAACCTGCAAATTTAAAAATAATTTGTCCAATCTACTTGGACTTAACAATATTTAATACATATAAGTGGTTCTTCATTCCATGATTAATTGGCTATATTTCTATCATCTGCCCCACATGATCGCTTATTTCTCTATCCCACGGAAGTAACCGATATTCTTTGAAGGGGATATTTGTGAAAGCATAATCGATGAAGAAAGGCGAATTCTCTTTAAACAGATGGAAATAGGTAGCAGCAGATTCGTTGCCCAATATTTCTCCTGACTTTTGATGATATGCACTCACATATCCCAATCCTTTCAGGTAATCGAATATGCTTTGTATGCTGAACATCTTCGTTTCTCCAGATTGCCCTTTGTAGCAATTCATGTCTCCTGTAATTAGAGATGGATATTCTGTCAGATAGGGTGTATATTCCTCTAAGGCCTCCATCATAATCTGAGGGTACTTTTTAGGCTTGTTTTGCTCTGTTATCGTTGGCCATGAGGCAAGAATCAGAGTTCCGTCAACAACCAATGGCATAAAATAGTTGTGATTCGGATTGAACCACTCTGGCACATCTAATTTCCAACCTGTATTCCAAATGACTCCTAATCCCTTATAATCAACATCTCCTGTCCATACCATCTCATATCCATCAGGCAACTGTACCATGGATGGACATGCCATCTCAGGCAGGATAAACACGTCTGTATTGAATTCCAGAATCTTATCTATCTTGTCTTGATTAAATTGACTGATGTTGTATGATAATATCTTCATTACTATTTGGGGCTATCAATTTCTATGGCAATTGTGGGATAAATCCTCTTTTTAGCTCAAATTACAAAAATGAGGGATATCAATGACATCAATCCTGTCATCATAAAAAACAATGTCACCATACATCCAGAGCCTGATGCTTTACTTGTATCATTCTTTGACGATTCTATCTTTGGAGTTGAAGTATTGTGGTAATATTCACAAGAAAGAAGACTCCCTTTACTGTCAAATGACAAAACATATTCACGATATACATATTTCGCCACCTTATCCAATCCTTCTTCATAATTACCTTCAAACTTCAATTCGTTATGACAAATGCATTTACAATCTTCATAACTAAGACCTTGCTCATTTTCTGTACCTCCATACTTTGCAACTAACAACATCTTGAAATTATACGAACCATCAGCATTTGCGAACTCAGGCAAAAATTGGTTCTGCATACCACTTGGTAGATTGTAAAATGCTTTAGATTGAATATTGATTTCATCAAAAATTGCTTCGTCATTAGATCCATGATAATTACGGGCATGTGATTCTATGAGATTATATAATCCCCCTGTCTCTTTAAGTTCATGTGCCTCTCGATTCAATCCGTCTGCAATTTCATATCCTATTAAGTAACCGCCTTCAAAGAAAAAGTTATACTTCAATTTGCTACTATATAATACTTTATCATCTGGCGAATATGGAATACCCAAGGTATCTGCAACAAATTGTATAGTGTAATTATGTTCGTCTATTGCACTATCCAAATCACTTTCCATAGAATAAAGACTATATTCTAGTGAATAATCAAAGTCCTGCATATAATGTTGGACATCAGCGTCTGTCAAAGATTTCCTACCAGGAGAGGTCATAACACAAATTATATCTTCTGTCATGACCTTTAGGCAAACATTAAAAATGTTATCACCATTTTCATCATAAGAGTAAGGAAGATTATAGTTCGTGTAACTATAAAATTGATTGTGATTATACCCTAATGCAAGAAGGCAATCATTGATAGAGCTATCCTCACTAATTCCTTCTTTAACAACCCATTGGTTGCCTTGTTTTACATATGTATTCATAATTAATCTATTTATAAAATTAATCCATTCGTTCGTTAAACAGCGTTTCCGTTTCTTTGAGAGATTGGCGAACTTTCGCCTTCATTGCTTCTATTGCCTCCACTTCTTGCTGGGGGCGCAGTTCTAGGAACCTTTGCGCCCTTCATCTATTCGCCTCCATTCTTTTTTTAGTTTCCATTAATTGATTGTATATAGCAGTCAAGCGCTTCTGCTGTTGCGTTAGAAATGCTTCTTCATCTTTTAAACCTTCTTGTTTTTGGAAATAAGTACTAGAATCCATTAACTGCATGCTAGGAGAAAAACCATTGTATCTTTCAGATTCATGCCTAACTTGATCTAGCCTCAAATTCACGGACTGCAGTTCATTGCCAATGGTTATAATCATAGACTCAATTTGCACTGACGAGATTTCTTTCAGGCTTTTTATTTGCTTTAACGCATCGTCAGCAGCCTGCTTTGATAAAGTCTTAATTGACTCTATCTGGCGTCGCGTGTCCTTACCGCTTCTATAGCTTGTATATGCAGCGATGCCTATAGCTATTACTGGGCTAAGAATTGTTGCCCATTGGACTATTGTATCTTGCATCTACGTTTACTTGTCTACTATTTCTACTATTGGCACGGTCTTTTCAAAGCCGTCTCTCGTAGGATAATGATAAATACCCATTTGTCTTATCACTTTACCTTTAGGCACATTGATGATTTCTTCATCATAATAACTTTTTCCTTCGTTGTTGATAAGCAGGTATGTCATACCCAAATACATGTTTGAACCCTTAGACTTGCCCATTGCAAGAGCGCCTTTATTAGCAAGAACCTGAAATACCTTCAAAGATTTGACATCCATGATATCTCCTGGCTCTTCAAACATCTTGACGCCATTATTATCCATTTGCTGCTCCTCTTTTCCTATCTCGCTAGTAATTGTGTCGTTGTTATCTTGAGAAGCATAAAGGATAAATGCAACTAATATCGTAAGAATTACACCAGACAGTAGTCCACACAAGAAAATCATCCAATTTTTCATAAGCATATCAGTTAAAATAATAATCCATTCGTTCGTTAAACAGCGTTTCCGCTTCTTTGAGAGACTGGCATAGGACACAGATATACCTGACACCTTTGCGCCTAACTACTTATTATACTTCTTCAAGAGACTAGCAAGTTTCTTACCTGCATTTTCATAGCCATCTCCCATCAGATTCGCGAATGTTCCCCAATTACCTCCATCACCATTAAACTGAGTTCTACCAAGTTCATTACCACTCCTGTCTTTAAGGATGTAAATCGACTTGTTATTCCCTTTATGATCCAACTTAATTGGGCATATAAAGATAGTATAAGAACTTTCCAGTTCACTACCAGGAAGAACAGCAATGATTCTCGAGCGCTTCAGATGATTATTCATATCTTTGACAATGCCCTCAATCACTTGCTTCTTGGCCTCAGGCCAATCATCACCCTTTACGGCCTTCCACTCTTTCTCATTAAACTTCTTGTCAAAGATTGTGTTAGAGCAATCCCAATCCAAGGTTACATACTTCTCATTAGCAGGTAATTTGAAATCTCCAGAGAGCACCTTCTGGGCGAAACCTGACACAGTAAACATCAAAAAGATAAAAACTAGATTCTTTCTCATATTGTTTTCAATTAAGATAATAATCCATACGTTCGTTAAACAGCGTTTCTGTTCTCCCATTCCTGATGAGCATCATACCACTCACTACTATGAGAGCCGAGACCGCCAATCTGGCGGGGGTGAGCCAAAGGCAGAATCTTATATCCTTTGCCATTAATGACAGTTTCCGTTACTTTGCCATAGCCATAGAGCTTCTTATAATCGAGCAAAGACTTGTAATCTATATCCGCCACAGCATTCAGGAACTGCTTAATGGGTATATCCCCCAATAATACCAGCATTTCTGCTTTTGACTCTTCTATCTCTGCAATAATCTCTTTGCATCTCTCGCCATCACAGAACTTTGAAGGTCGCTTGGGAATCGTCACTTCATTTAATCCATATTGCGCTCTATAACCGTCGTATGTCTTTTTGATGAAGTTCCACTGATTATCATTGAGCCTTGTTTCAGGGAGCAAATCGCAAAGCCATGCGTCCTTGCGAGTAAAACCTAAAGGAGCCAGAATGTGCTCATCAAGAACCTTTGCAGATGGTCCGTTAAACTTTGGATCTGCAGGTTCCAGCGTTCCTAATTCCTTAGGGAAGTTTATTCTGCTGATTATCTCTTTCGCTTCTTCAAGGTTACCATCCCAAAAGATATGAGGCTCACTTGCCACAGCCATGGCCGTGCAAACAGGCCTCTTTTGCCCAGGCTTCATCCATCGGGCATGAACAGCACTGGCATAGACACCAAGCACAAATACCTTTTTAGGGTTTCTGTCTTGCTGAACTAACGGCTTTACCGTTTCACCAAAAGGATAATAGTATTCCATTTATACATTCAATTAAAGTAATAATTCATACGTTCGTTAAACAGCGTTTCCGCTTCTTTGAGAGACTGGCGGACTTTCGCCTTCATTGCTTCTATCGCCTCCACCTTAGCAGCAAATTCTTGCTGGAGGGTGAGAGGGGGGAGCACTATATTACAATTATCTAATAAATTCTTGGGCAATGCTTCTCTAGTTGCTGCATTTGATCTACTTAACAATAACAAAACGCTCTGTTCTTCAATAGAGGTAAAAAAACGATTAAGGTAAATACTATTTGCCAAGTCTTTAATAGGTCGAATTATACAAACATGCTGATTAACTCTTGCTGGAAGGACATCATCAGGGACCATGCAGCATCTTGCGACAGATGCACCTGTAATATTTAAAAGGACATCGTTAGATTCTACAATCACATTATTTAGCAGTGCTGCTTGTTCATCATCGATTAAAGCCAAATCATCATAGATAAAAAAGTTATTGTGAACATTCATACTTCTAATCAGACTGACACCTTCATCTTTATAGCTTTGATTACCTCCTCTTGGTGTTGCACCAGAACCTATCTTGCTAGCAATATCTTTTAGTTTCTTTATCTCCCAGCCTTTTTCATTGGTGACGGGATCACCGAACATATCGTAGAAAACGGATTGGGCGAGTTTATCTAGTTCCTCTAATTGGGCCTTTTGTTTCTCTATCACTCCGCTTAGCAAATCTAATTCTGATACTATCTGCTGCTGTTCACTTATTGATGGTATAGGGATGGGGATTGAAAGAAGAGATGATTTAACAAGGTGTAATATTGTAACACCTTTACCATATTTATGATCAAGTATTCCTTTTTGCTTAAGATTTCGAAGATACAATAAACAGAAACGTGATATAATTTTGCCATTAAAACGGATCCTATGTAGAGCGTTTTGATATTGAATCACCTCATCTCTATCCCAAATCGCAGCGCGCCCAATATCTCCTCCTTCACAAACTAGTAAATCTCCTTTTTTTACTGAGTATCTTTCTAACTCCGTTTTTTCAAACCTCGTTTGCTTTAATGTTGATAAATCAATTTTATCCCATAAGATATTTACAGCGCAAAGATAAGGGTAGAGATCCCCTGTATCTTTGGACTGATTAAGAGTCTTGCCTAAATCACTTTGGCAAACATCTCCTAACTTCTTATATTCCCAGCCTTCTTTCATTTCTTTCAATTGTATAAATCTTCATAGTGATAGGCTATAGTTTTACTTTTTGCCTTGTTTATCAAATGACTATTTACCTATAACTTCTTTTACGATGCCCTCAACATCCATACCCATCGTTAGGTTATGTTCTTTGAGGATACTCTTTAATTCATATACGCTTTTCTTGCCGAAATTTGGAAAAACCGATATATCTAAGAGATCATATTGTACAAGATCGCCAAGTGTATAGATTCTTGCCTTTAATAATACATTCTTAGTACGAGCACTAAATGGCAGATCTTTGATTTCCAACAGAAAAGTTCTTATTACCTCATTTTCTTCAGCATATCTTTCTAAATGGCAAAAAGAGCGATAATACTCAAAGTCCTGATAGCCTTTCCCTAATTTGCGACGGAGCAGAGATTTTTCTGCTTGCAATATGAGGATTTCATTCCAAAGTTCTTTTTCATCCATAGTGATTTTTTCATTTTTATACAATAGGTTTCCTACTGTGTTTGATTAATTATTCATGTATTTAGTCTTGAACTCATTCATCGCCTCGGTGATCTCATTCTGAAGCTGCTCGAAGCGGCCTAAGATGACCTCGGGGGCATCGTAGACCACCTTTTCACGCTCTACTTCCTTGTATTTATTGATGGCCAGCGAATAGTCGTTGTCACGAATCTCCTGGGCAGGCACGAAGAAGCTCTGATCCTGACGGCTGCGCTCTGCCTCGCCATCGAGTTTGTGGAACCGCTCAATGATGTCAGGGATATCATTATCCTGTATCTCGTTGCGCTTGTCGTCGAGAGAGAATCCATCGGCCTTCATGTCGTAGAACCATACACGATCCGTGCTCTGGGCGTTAGTCTTGGTGAAGACGATGATGGCGGTAGAGACGCCTGCATAGGGCTTGAACACGCCTGAGGGCATGCTGATGATGGCCTGCAGGTGCTGATGGTCTACGAGCTCCTTGCGCAGCGCAAGGTGGGCGGTGGAGGTGCCGAAGAGCACACCATCAGGGACGATGCTGGCACAGCGACCTCCTAACTCCAGCATGCGGATAAAGAGGCTCATAAAGAGCAGTTCCGTCTTCTTGGTGCGCGTGAGCGTCAGCAGTGAGTCGTTCACCACCTCATAGTCGAGCGTGCCCGAGAAGGGCGGATTAGCCATGATCAGCGAGTAATAGCCCTCGCAGGTGTTCTGATTCGAGAGACTGTCCTGCGCACGGACATCCGGATCGTCGACACCATTCAGCATGAGGTTCATAGAGCCGATGCGCAGCATCTTGGGGTCGGTATCGAAGCCGCTGAACATCTTCGTGCGGAAGTGCTGGGAGTTCTGCTTCTTCAGGAGTTCCTGCTGATAATGCTCCTTGATATACTGCGCACAGGCCACATCGAAGCCTGCCGTGCCCATGGCGGGGTCGCAGATGCGATCGTCGAGGCGCGGCTGCATCAGCTCTACCATCATGCGGATGATGTGACGGGGAGAGCGGAACTGGCCATTGGTGCCCGAGGCGGCCATCTTGCCCAGCACATACTCGTAGACGTCGCCCATCGTGTCGCGATCGTTCATATCCAGCTCATTGATGCCCTCTACTACCTTCACCAGCGTGCGTGGCTGCTGGATGAGGAACACGGCGTCGCTCATAAAACGGCTGTAGGCAGAGGTTTTGGCATCGTTGAGGTGCTTGATGAAGGTGAACACATCGAAGCGCACGGTGTTGAACATCTCTTCAGGGGTGAAGTGACGGAACTCGCTCCAACGCAGGTTCTTATAGGGTACATCTTTGTCAGTATCGGGGTTATGCCAGAGACCCTTCTTGAACACGGCATCGGGCAGCTCCACATCGCCCATACCCATCTTCACAGCAATAGCCTCCTTATCCAACTGAGCATCGTCGAGCATCTTCATAAAAAAGAGGTAGGTCATCTGCTCCAGCACATCGATAGAGTTGGTGATACCGCCTGTCCAGAAACTCATCCAGATAGCGTCTACCTGACTCTTGATCTTACCTGTTATTCCACTCATATCGTTGTTTTAAGTTAATTTGATTGCAAAATTAGCGAAAAAACAGCATATCACCAAAATTAAAACACGTTTTTTCAACATTTCAACAAAACAACATACCCATTAGTTACTTCTTGTCTACTGAAACGTAACGAAACGCAGGGCAGAAAGTGATGAATTGGCATGTGAAATGCTACTAATTACAGAATAATTTGTGGAAAGTTTTAAATAGCGCAGTTATCTGCTTTAGGTAGTCGAAATTCCTCATGACGTGGCAAATTTACGAAATAATCGTCCATTCCACGTAAACTAAAAAAGCCCTGTAACTGGAGGGCAACTTGTAGATCTGACATGTGGGAAAAATTTCCCAGATGCTGTTGTCAGATCGCGATCGCAAGAACGGGACAATGGGACAGGGACAATTCGGGACAATTTGGATTTTGAAATTGCCAAAATGAGACAAGAAGAATATTAATTTATATTATATTATAATATAATATAAATTAAATATACAATTATAAGTATTTGTCCCTTTCTAATTTAGCAATTGTCCCCAAATGTCCCTGTCCCATTGTCCCACTAGATAAAGATCTATAACCATTTTGTCAGGTTCAAAGGTTCAAAGGTTCAAAATGCTAAATTTATCATTGATGGAATGTTCAAAATGTATTTATATTATACTTTTTGTGAACCTTCTACAAACACGTTTTGAACATTTGAACCCCCTCATCTTTTGTACTGATAAAATTGACTCATATACCTGCCTTTGTTGACGCTATTACTAGGAAAGTTGACTATAAAGATCTATATCCATGTATTTGGGTATTATACTA
>JAEEGH010012953.1_pt1 | contig 18608 bp, 13 predicted proteins | sample 9134181 | NCBI WGS metagenome assembly JAEEGH01 (sample SAMN16246544, study PRJNA631951) | gut metagenome | biome: gut microbiome; feature: rumen; material: DP-attached | host: Bos | place: Iran: Karaj | collected 2018-10 | reverse complement strand
TTAGTTATTTGTGTCCGCCCATAAAATACTTTTTTGCAAAATTGTACAGACATGAGAAAGACACATGCTAATAAAAGATGCGAGTCTTTGCATATTAGGAAAACGAAATATTCTTGCGAAGTGTTGCCACTAGGGGCGGGCCGGCAGGTGGGAGCCAGGAAGGGGCATAGGGGAGACTAGGGCCAGCATGGGGCAGGGGCCTTGGCAAGGGCGGAGGTGAGAGGTGGCTATACTACTGTCTTGTCAGTAGACTATACAAGTGCTACAATATGTGTCAATGATTTAGAAGCACTACCGGAAAAAGGAGAATATGATATGAGTAACTTGGTAGAAGAGATTGAGCAGCTTAAGAGGGAGAAGAATGCAGTAGTGCTGGCACACTACTATGTGAATGACGAGGTGCAGGCCATAGCTGATTATATTGGCGATAGTTATTATTTGGCTAAGGTTGCAGTAGGACTCAAGGAGAGCACGATTGTTTTTGCTGGAGTTAAGTTTATGGGTGAGTCTGCAAAGATTCTTAATCCTGAGAAGACAGTTTTGATGCCAGATGAGAAAGCTGATTGTCCTATGGCACATATGGCAGAGGTTTGGCGTATTGAGGAAGTGAGAAAGGAATATGATGATGTGGCGGTGGTTTGCTACATTAATTCCACTACGGAGCTGAAGGAGCATGCGGATGTGTGTGTGACTTCTGCTAATGCTATGAAGATAGTTAGGGCACTTCCTAATAAGAATATTTTCTTTATACCTGATGAAAATTTGGGAAGGTATATTGCTGAACAAGTGCCTGAGAAGAATTTTATTTTTAACGATGGATTTTGTCATGTTCATAAGAATGTGACTGCAGAGATGGTGAAACGTGCCAAGGAAGCTCATCCTGAGGCAGAGGTGCTTATTCATCCTGAGTGTACCTTGGATGTTTTGGAGTTGGCGGACTATATTGGCAGCACTTCGGGAATAATTGATTATGCTACTAAGTCTGATAAGAAGGAGTTTATTATTTCTACAGAGCTGGGCGTGCTTTATCAGTTGAAGCAGAAAAATCCTGATAAGACATTTTTCTCAGCAGGTGGCGTGCAGATATGCCCAAATATGAAAAAGGTAACTCTTGAGAAGGTGAGGGATTGCTTGAGAGATGGTACTGGGGTAGTTGAAGTAGATGAAAAAACAAGAGAGGGATCTTTGCAGGCACTTAGTCGTATGCTAGAGCTTGCAAAGTAACAATAAGACTTGGAGCTTTGGATGAGCTTCAGGTAGATTGTGGGAAAAGATTATGGATAAATATGACGTAATTATAGTTGGTAGCGGTGTGGCAGGATTGTTTTGCGCACTTAGCTTGCCAAAGGAAAAAAATATTTTAGTTATTTCAAAGGATGCTCTGGATGGATGCGATAGCTTTTTAGCCCAAGGGGGCATCTGTATGCTGAGAGATGAAGCAGATTATGATGCTTATTTTGAGGATACTATGAGAGCAGGCCATTATGAGAATCGAAAAGAGTCTGTGGAGATAATGATTCGAAGCTCTCAGGATATAATAAAGGATTTGGTTGGCTATGGAGTAGAGTTTGATAAAAAGGATGGAGAGTTCCTTTTTACAAGAGAAGGGGCTCATTCTAATAATAGAATTCTTTTCCATGCAGATGTTACTGGAAAAGAGATTACTAGTAAGCTTCTTGCCAGGGCAAAAGAGAGAGAAAATATTACCCTAAAGGCTCATACAACCATGGTTGATTGGGTGTGCCATGATAATGTTTGCTATGGTATTGTTGTGGCAGATATGGATGGTAAAACAACAGCTATTCAGGGAGATGTTACGGTGCTTGCTTGTGGTGGTCTTGGGGGAGTTTATCCACATTCTACTAACTTTAGACATATTTCAGGAGATGCACTGGCTCTTGCAATGTATCATAACGTAAAGCTGGAGAATTGTGATTATGTTCAGATTCACCCTACTACATTGTATTCACAGCAAAGCGGTAGAAGCTTTTTGATTTCGGAATCAGTTAGAGGCGAGGGAGCAGTGCTTCGTGATAAAAATGGAGAGCGCTTCACTGATGAGCTTCAGCCTAGAGATGTGGTAAGTAAAGCAATATTTGCCAAGATGAAGGAACAGAATACAGAGCATGTTTGGCTTGATTTTTCGCCTATTCCAGAGGAAGAGATATTAAATCATTTTCCTAATATTTATGCTAGATGTAAGCAGGCAGGTTATGATCCTTTGAAAACATGGGTGCCTGTTGTACCGGCACAGCATTATTTTATGGGTGGAATATACGTAGATAAAGATTCTAAAACAACTATGGAGCAGCTTTATGCAGTTGGTGAAACTAGCTGTAATGGTGTTCATGGCAGAAATAGATTGGCAAGTAATTCACTTTTGGAAAGCTTGGTATTTGCAAAGAGAGCAGCAAATGATATCGTAAATACGAAGTCATTTAAGAGAACTGATAATTTTGAAAATCTTGTAAACATGGATGGCTACGAGGATTTGCCATCCATAATGGAAAACTATCATGCAATGGTAGTAGGAGAAATTAAAAAAGAAGAGTATATGAGAGCCAAGAAGGAGGCTATGTAATGAACAATATAACAATGACATTAAATGCAGATGAGCTTATTAAAATGGCTCTTAGAGAAGACATTTCCAGCGAGGATGTAACAACAAATGCTGTTATGCCAGAGGCTCAGCCTGGTGAGGTTGATTTGATTTGTAAAGAAGATGGAATTATCTGTGGTATGGATGTATATGAGCGAGTATTCAAAATTTTGGATGAGACTACAGTAGTTGAAAAATATGTTAAGGACGGAGAGGCTGTTAAAAAGGGGCAGCTTATGGCCAAGGTAAAAGGCGATATCCGTGTACTTTTATCAGGAGAGCGAGTTGCTCTTAATTACCTTCAGAGAATGAGTGGAATTGCTACATACACAAATCAGGTAGCAGGCTTACTAAAGGGCAGCAAAACAGTTTTACTTGATACTAGAAAGACAACTCCAAATATGAGAATCTTTGAAAAGTATGCAGTTAAATGTGGTGGCGGCCAGAACCATCGTTACAATCTTTCTGATGGTATTCTTTTAAAGGATAATCATATTGGGGCAGCAGGTTCTATCACAAAGGCAATTGAGATGGCAAAGGCATATGCTCCATTTGTTAGAAAAATAGAGATTGAAACAGAAAGCTTAGAGCAGGTAAAAGAGGCAGTAGAGGCTGGCGCTGATATTATCATGCTTGATAATATGGATGTTGCAACAATGAAAGAAGCTGTTAAAATAATTGATGGCAGAGCAAAGACAGAGTGCTCTGGAAATGTTACAAAGGAAAATATCTCAAATATCATAGATAGTGGAGTTGACTATGTATCAAGTGGTGCTCTTACACATTCTGCACCAATCCTTGATATATCTATGAAAAATTTACACGCAATTTAATGATTATTAAACAAGAGGATAAAAATGGACGGACAGACTCGAAGACAAAAATTAATAGAGATAGTCAAGAAATCTGATAAGCCAGTTTCAGGTACAGCCCTTGCATCCCAGCTTAATGTTAGTAGACAAGTAGTGGTCACAGATATTGCCCTCATTAGAGCCAATGGAGTTGACATTATTTCTACCAACAGAGGCTATATCGTAAATGCGGATAATAAAAAGTGTTCACGTGTGATAAAATGTCGTCATAGTGATGATGAGATTTTAGATGAGCTGTTTACGATTGTGGACAACGGTGGTACTGCTGATAATATCATCATCAATCATAGATATTATAATCGTCTTGAGGCTCCACTTAATGTGCATTCTAGACTTGATGCCAAAGAATTTATGGAAGCAATCAAAAGTGGAAAATCAAAATCCCTTAGTTCTGCAACTAGTGGCTATCATTATCACACAATCAGTGCCGACAGCGAAGCTGCCCTTGATATTATTGAGCAGGAGCTGAAGGAAAAGGGCTATTGGTTACCGCTGGACGATTGGATTTTAAAATAATAAGCCAGTAGCTATCAAGCTCTGAGTATTACTCAAGCGAAGCATTTCAAGCTGAGGGTCGTGATACTCAGGCTTGAGAACGTAACTGGCGTATAGGAGATTAAAATGTCAGCTATATGCAATGATTGGTTGGAGCCATTGTCTCCAGAATTTAAAAAGCCTTATTATAAGGACTTATACGAAACTGTCAAAGCAGAGTATTCTAAGGGCCCTGTATATCCACCATCAGATGATATATTTAACGCCTTTGATTTGACACCATTATCACAGGTAAAGGTAGTTATCATAGGCCAGGATCCATATCATGAACCGGGCCAGGCTCATGGACTTTGCTTCTCAGTAAAACCGGGGGTAAAGACACCACCTTCACTTGTTAATATCTATAAGGAATTAAATGATGATTTGGGTTGCTACATACCAAACAATGGTTATTTGGAAAAATGGGCAAAGCAGGGTGTACTCATGCTTAACAACGTACTTACAGTTAGAGCACATCAAGCAGCTAGCCATGCAGGCATTGGTTGGGAAAAGTTTACGGATGCAGCAATAGATATTTTAAACAAACAGGATAGACCAATAGTATTTTTACTTTGGGGCTCTCCGGCTGCAAAGAAATGCGCCAAGCTAAACAACCCAAACCATTTGATTTTAAAAGCGCCTCATCCATCACCACTTTCGGCTTATAGAGGCTTCTTTGGATGCAAGCATTTTAGTCAAACTAATGAGTTTTTAAAGTCAAAAGGATTGGAGCCTATTGATTGGCAAATCGAAAATTTGTAAAACAACAAAAAAACACAGAAAATTCATTAATAATTATGCCGTTTTCCTTGTGAAAATGGCATTTTTATTTTAGTATTTATCTTAGGATATTGTGCGAAACATACAGTTTTTTATTGACTTGGGGCGGAAAATTGAAAAAGTTAAAAGCATTAAGAAAAAGATTCTTTGCCCAAGATTTACCAACAGATTTAGTACTTTTTAATATTATTACAATTGTTGGTTTTCTGGGCGGATTAATAACGATACCATTTAATCTGATAAACGGCATTTCTGCGGTTCTTTCAGCGGTTATTATTGTTGCTGTAATCATTGACGGAATGTGTATATATATGGCCAATTTTAAAAATCGCCTTAAAAATAGTACTATTGCGGTTTGCTTTGTAGTTGGAATTGGTCTTTTCCCAATAATGTTCTTTGTTACCGGCGGTATCAACAGTGGTATGGTCTGCTGGTTTTCTATGGGTATTGTTTTCATATTTATGCTACTGGATGGCATGGATTTTGTTTTCATGCTGCTTACCGATGTGGCAATTATAGTAGGCTGCTACGTAGTTTCTTATTTTCATCCAGAATATGTTGTACAGCTAGATTCACGTGAAAGTGTATTCTTTGATGTTATTCAATCTATGCTGGTTAGTGCCTTGGCAATAGGTGCTATCGTTAAATTCCAAAAGAATATTTATGATCGTCTTTATAGACAGGCTTCAATAAATAATGACGATTTGCTAGAGAAAACATTACAGGCAAAAAAGGCGGAAAAGCAGGCACAGTCAGCTACAGAGGCAAAGAGTAATTTCCTTGCCAATATGTCCCATGAAATCAGAACTCCTATCAACACCATTATGGGTATGGATGAAATGATTTTGCGAGAAACCTCTGAAAAGGTGGTTGAGGAATATGCTCTTGATATCAAAACTGCCTCGCAGAATCTTCTTTCTCTTATAAATGACATTCTTGATATTACTAAAATTGAATCAGGTAAAATGGGAATTGTTAAGGGCGAATACGCTTTTATGAGCCTTATGCATGATGTTCTTAACAATGTTACTCTCAGAGCGAAAGAGAAAAATCTTGAGTTAAAATTAAACATTGATTCTCGAATCCCATGTAATATGTTGGGAGATGATATAAGAATCAAACAAATATTAACAAATATTATTACAAATGCGGTAAAATATACAAAAGAAGGATATATTGAAATTTCTGCCACAGTGCAGAATCAATATGATGATTTTGTTGAACTGACATTTGCAGTTAGAGATACAGGTATTGGAATCAAGCAAGAGGATATCAAGCGAATGTTTGAATCCTTTGAGCGTTTAGAGGTTAACCGCAATAGAAATATTGAAGGTGCCGGTCTTGGAATGACTATCACTCAGAATCTTCTTAAGATGATGGGCAGCACTTTAAATGTAGATAGCGTTTATGGAAAGGGTTCTATATTCTCATTTACCATATCTCAAGAGGTAATAGACGAAGAGCCTATTGGAAACTTTGAGCAAAAGCTCAAGCAGCTTACTTCAAATTACGAGTACAGCACAAGCTTCGAGGCACCAAATGCTCATTTCCTTGTTGTAGATGATAATACAATGAACCGCAAGGTTTTTGTGGCTTTGTTAAAGGATTCAAAAGTAAAAATCGACGAGGCAGCCAGTGGTGCAGAATGCTTGACCAAGATTAAACAAGAGCATTACGACATGATATTCCTTGATCACATGATGCCAGGTATGGACGGTGTAGAAACATTCAGGGCCATGGCTTCATTAGAAGGCAACAAGTGCTTAGGTACACCTGTTATCGCCCTTACTGCTAATGCTATTGCAGGCGCCAAGGAACGATATATGACTATGGGCTTCCATGGCTTCCTGTCAAAGCCTATTGTGCCAGCTCAGCTGGAAAAAATGATTCGTGATTTCTTGTCAGAGGATTTACTTGAGTACCATGAGCCAGATGCTAGGGATGAGGCTAGAAAAAATAGGGTAAAACAGGTAGAGCTTCCTGACATAGAAGGCATAGATTGGGATTTTGCATTGCTTCATTTCCCTGATGCAAATATGGTCTATCAAACAGCGGTAGATTTCTACGATTCTATTGGCTATGAGAGGGATGAAATCCTCAGATATTACAATGAGCTTGAAGAAAATGATTCACTTGAGGATTATCGCATAAAGGTTCACAGCGTTAAAAGCATGTCTAACACCATTGGAGCAGTTTCCCTTGGTGGTTTGGCGAAAATGTGTGAGTTTGCTGCAAGAGATGGTAATGTTGATAGAATCAAGGTTCTTACACCAATCCTTTTAGAGGAGTTGGACAACATGAAATCTAGAATGTCAGTACTTTCATCTGAAATCGAAAAACCAAAGATGGAAGATCTGGATGAGCTATTTGCACTGCTTGAAATGCTCAAAATGTCATTGCTTACTCATGATACAGAACAGTCTGATAACATTATGAAGCAGATAATGACATTTTCTTATGAAACTCAAATGCAAGAACGTATAGACCAACTTAACCTTCATATAGTAAACTTAGAAGATGAAGAAGCATTACAAGAAATAAACGAACTACAAATGTAACGACTAAGGAGAATATTCATGCGCAAAATACTTATTGTAGGAGATTTTACAAACGATACATCGGATGTTAATTCGTTTTTAGCACAACATTTTCATACTCAGCTTTGCACCAACAGTGCCAAAATAGTAAAAAGTATGCTTAAACTGTATACTCCTGATTTGGTGCTTTTGGACATAGATTGTTTGGATTTGAGTAACGAGGATATTTTCCAGGTGCTTCAGGAGTATAATTCTCAGCTACCAGTCATTACATATGGAAAAGAGACTAATAAGCAAATGTTTATTTCTTATTACTACTCAGGTCAGTGCAAGCATATTCAGCAGGCTAGCCGAGAGGTTGTAATCAAAGCAATCTGCAAAGAGTTTAATATGAATGCAGATGCAATTTTAAATGCAGTAGTTGAAACTGATAAGCGCCATATTATTGTTGTAGACGACAATCCTGTTCTCCTTAGAAATATGCGCAATATGCTTCAGGATAAATATAGAGTTACACTTGCCACATCTGCTGCTCAGTGTATGAAGGTTATGGGACAGGACAAACCTGATCTAATCATTCTTGATTATGAAATGCCTGTTGTAGATGGTAAGCAGACATTAGAGATGATTAGAGCAGAGCAGGATTACAAGGATGTTCCAGTTATTTTCCTTACAGGCATAGCTGATAAGGAGCATGTGGATGCTGTATTGGATTTGAAACCAGCAGGTTATTTTGTTAAACCGCCAATGCAGACTAAAATTATCAATGCAATTGAAAATATCTTCTTAAAGCAAGAGGGGTAATCAACAGGATATTCTAAGACGTGCAGTACGTTACTGTACGTCTTTTTTTATACAAATCCCATTTTTCAACGAATTTTCACAGCTATGTATTATTATGAGGAAAATTACACATTAATAGGATGTAATGTTCGGAGGGGATTTACACATGAGGTTTAAGAAAATTGGAACCAAAATGCTTGTAACAATTCTACCTATCATGGTAATTGCACAGGTAATTTTGACAATTATTTCAGCTATTTCAAGTAATAACCTTGTTGATGAAAAAACTCAACAGGCTATGGAAGCAGAGCTTAGAGCTAATATTTCAGAAGTAGATGGTTATCTAAAGGAAGTTGAAATATTGGCAGAATCAATTTCAGTTGTAGTAGCTGATTCTTACCAATATACCCTCTGGGATGATTATCAGGTTATGCTGGCAGACTTAATTAACACCAACGACATAGTTCTTGGAGCTGGTCTTTGGTTTGAACCTTATGCATTTGATTCTGAGCAGCAATATTATGGCCCATATGTAATGAAGGATGGCTCTGATATAGTCACCACATGGGAATATAGCAATGCAGAGTATGATTATTTCAATCAGGAATATTATACAAACGCTATGAGCGCAGATGGACCAATGATTACTGACCCATATTATGACCCAACATCTGGAACAATTATGTCTACCTGCTCAACTCCAATTGTTGTAAATGGAAATAAGATTGGTTGTATTACGGTAGATATTGAGCTTTCAGCTATCACAGAAATTATTGCTAACGTTAAGGTTGGAAAGAGCGGTGTTGGTATTTTAACAGCCTCAGATGGATTATTAATAGCTGGGCATGATGAAGAAATGGTTCAGTCTGGTGGAAATATCACAGAGGATGCCAATGCTTCATTTGCTGCAATGGCAACAGAAATCCTTGCCAATGCATCTGGAGAAACAAGCTACAAGGACGGCTCTGATGAATACAAGGTTTACTATTCAACAATCGAGGATACAGGTTGGAAATTGCTAGTGTCTATCAAGGCATACGAGCTTATGCAACCAATTTATCTATTGATTAATAAGCTGGTAATTATCTGTGTAGTAGCTTTAGTAATAGCAATAATCATAATTATTATTGGAATCGGTGGCATTGCAAAGACCATTCGTAGAGTACAAAGATTTGCAACAGAATTGGCTGGTGGCGACTTTACCGTTGATAGACTAAACGTAAAGGGCCGCGACGAACTTGCAGTTATGTCTAACTCCCTCAACGACATGTATGGAAACAACAAGGGGGTAATCCAAGCTATTGCGGATTACTCTGTAGATATTAGTGATTCCAGCGAACGACTTAAGGATTCTGCCGAAGAATTAAAGGTAGAATTCGACAAGATTGTGAAAGTAATGGCTGATGTAAATTCTGATATGATGAATTCTTCTGCAGCCACAGAAGAGCTTTCAGCATCAGTAGACCAAGTAGCCAACTCTGCAACAGACCTTAACGATGAAACAAAGAGCAGCTTAGAATTAGCAAGGGATATTCAAAAGCGTGCAGCAGAAATCGGAAAGAATTCACAAGAAGCTTTCGACAAGTCAGAAACACTTAAAGTAAGCTATGAAACAAAACTAGAAGAAAGTATTGCACAATCACAGGTTGTGGAGAACATAGGCGAAATGGCAAGTGTAATTGCCGACATTGCAGACCAAATTACATTGCTTTCCCTCAATGCATCCATCGAGGCTGCACGAGCTGGTGAGCAAGGTAAGGGCTTTGCAGTAGTTGCCACAGAAATTGGTAAACTGGCAGGCCAAACAACAGACTCAGTTGAAAAAATACAGGAAACAATCTCTGGAATACAAGATGCATTTGAAGGACTTGCCACAAACGCAAAATCCCTTCTTGATTATGTATCAAACACAGTAACACCAGACTACAAGAACTTTGTAGACGTTGCTGAAAGATACGGACAGGATGCTGAATCAATCCGCATGTCTTCTGAAAAGCTTTCAGAAATGACTGAAGGTATCCAGAACATCATGAGCGAGGTTCGTCTTGCCATCCAAAACATTGCGGAAGCAACACAAAATACCGCAGCCAACAGTGGACAGGTTACCGACGAAGTCGACGAACTTGCCGAAGTCGTTGGCGGCATCAACGAAATGTCCGACTCACAAAACGATATCGCACGAGAGCTATCCAACGTTGTTAGTCAGTTCAAATTAGGAGATAAATAATAATTATCTCCCGGGGGGCTGTTCTTAGCATACATTAAAGGTGGGGCCACTTATGTAAATCATAGGCGGCCTCATTTTTGTTGCGCCTTGCCCCATTTTCTCAGCATTCTCACCAGCCCTGCCCCAAGGCACCGCACCCGCCACCTGGGCCCCTTCGTACACACATCGCAAGAATATTTTGTTCTCCTAATATGCAAAGACTCGCATCTTTATTGGCATGTGTCTTTCTCATGTCTGTACAGTTTTGCAAAAAGTATTTTATGGGCGGACACAACTAATCAAATTGAGTACAATTCCCCCTTGAGACCTGAGTTGTACCAATATAAATAAACTAATATGTCCGCCCAGTAAAAATACATTTTGCAAAACAGTTCATCCATAGAAAGACACATGCGGATGCTCCCTTTTGCATATTGGAGAACTAAAAATATTCGCGAAATTGTGTGTACGAAGGGGCCCAGGTGGCGGGGGCGGTGCCTTGGGGCAGGGCTGTAGGCCACGGTAAGGAGAAAATGGGGCAAGGCGCAACAAGTAGTTACAAGTGGCCTTATGTATGGTAAAATGAAGCTGAATTGGGAGATATAATTAGCATGAGAATAATTCACTGTGCAGACCTGCACTTAGACTCCAAAATGGAAAGCAATTTGGATAAGGAGCAAGCATTGACTAGGCGCTCGGAGCTGATTGAGACATACGAGCGTATGGTGGACTATGCTGTTTCGAACCAGGTTAGGGCTATTCTGATTTCGGGAGATTTGTTTGATAAGACACATATTAGGAAGGATGTTAAGAAGCGCGTTGTAGAGCGTATTGTTTCTAATCCTGAGATAGATTTTTATTACCTTAAGGGTAATCATGATAGATGCGATTTTATGGAAGCTGGAATTGACGAGATTCCAGAGAATTTCCATATGTTTAATGATGCTGGATGGACCAGCTATACCTGTGATGATGTGGTTATTACGGGAATAGAGATTAGTGGTGCTAATGCTTCTACGTTGCCACAGAGATTGGTGCTGGATTCGGCTAATATAAACATTGTAATGCTCCATGGACAGCAGTCGGATTATGACGGCAAGGATGGTGCGGAGATAATTAATACTACGGCTTTAAAGGGCAAATTTATCGATTATTTGGCACTGGGACATATTCATAAGTATATGTATCAGCAGTTGGATGATAGAGGGGTGTATTGTTATCCTGGATGTCTTGAGGGAAGAGGCTTCGACGAGACAGGTGATAAGGGCTTTATGCTTCTTGAGATAGAGGATGGTCATATTGAGTCGGAGTTTATTCCTTTTGCAAAGCGTAGACTTCACGAGATTGAGGTGAAGGTTACTGCGGATATGGATGTTCAGGCTACCATTAATAGGGCAAAGAATTTGCTTTATGATGTGGATCCTCAGGACTTGATCAAGTTCGTAATTACAGGTGAGCGAGAGCTGGATGATGAGCTGGATATTTTCAGATTTGTGAGAGCCTTTGAGAATAAGTATTTCTTTGTGAAGTGCTATGACAGAACTAAGACTCTGATTGATTACGATAGCTTTCAGTATGATAAATCTCTTAAGGGAGAGTTTGTTAGACTTGTTCAGGCTCAGGATATGGATGAGGATGAAAAGGCCAAAATTATTGAGCTTGGTATAAAAGCCATCATGGGGGAGGATATAGAATGAAACTAATTTCTTGTTATATTGCCCATTTTGGTAAGATAAAAGATTTTTCCTATGAGTTTAACGAGGGCTTCAATTCCATTTTTCAGGAAAACGGATGGGGCAAAACTACATTCTCGGTTTTCATGAAGGCTATGTTTTATGGGTTGGAGTATTCCCCTAATACTAAGAAAAAGCTTTTAGAGAGAAATCATTATTTGCCATGGGATGGAAACGTTTGTGGCGGTAATATTGTTTTTTCTGTAAAGGATAAAAAATATCGTATAGAGAGAACCTTTGGAAAAACTGATAAGGATGATACCTTTGTTTTGTACGATGCTCAGACAGGATTGGTGTCTGATGATTATACAGAGGATATTGGTGAGGAATTATTTAGAGTAGATAGAGATTCCTTTGAAAAGAGTGTGTATATTCCACAGCTTGCCCTTGGAACAGCAATGACAGATTCCTTGAATGCAAAAATGGGAAACTTAGCTCAGGCAAAGGACGATATTAGTAACTTTGATATTGCACTAAAAACAGTTAAGGATGCCCGCACAGAGTATACACGAAATAGCAAAATTAACCCTGGAAAGCTCTATGGAATAAAGCTAGAGCTTAATAAGTGCAAAGAAGAGTATGAGAAGCTTCCTGCAGTTGAGGAGAGCGTTGAGGCTATGAGCTGCCTTGTAGAGGAAAAACAGGCTAATTTAGATGCCTTGATCGCTCAAAAGGCAAAGCTTACAGAAACTATTCAGCTCCAAAGTAAAAAAGAGCAGGAGCTTGGTGCATATAGAATCCAAAAGGAAAACCTAAATCAGGAGCTTGAGAACATTGCAGAGCTTGAGAAGTTTTTTGCCGCAGGGGTTCCTACCGATGATGAGCTTGCAATGCTTGAGCAAAGCGAGCGTGATTTGGCTGTGCATGAGCGAGCAGCATCTGTTCTTAGAGAAGATATCGAAGTATTAAAATCAAAGGACTTTTTTGCAGAGCCATTTAAGGAACGTATCCCTGATGAGACAGAGTTTGACCTCTGGAATAAAATGGCATCAAATTTGGCAGAGCTTAGAGCTAAGGCTGAGCATTCCAAGCTCTCAGATGAGTCTAATAGACAGCTTAGTGAGCTGAAATTCTTCTTTGGCAAGATGGTTCCAACTGATGAGCAGCTAACTAGAATCGAGGGACTTACTACTCAGGTTACCGCCTTAGAAGCTAAAATTGAACAGAGTAATGAGCGACTTATTAATGTTACTGCTGAGCGTGATGCCAACGCAAAGCTAAACAAGAAAAATACTGTTACTATTTGGCATATTCTTGGAACTGTATTGCTTGTACTGTTTATTTTGGGCGGAGTCGTATTTGGCCAGTACATGGATGAGACTATTGGTCGAATCGTGGAGATAGTTAGCTTTGTGGCCATTATCATAGATGTTTTATTGTTGGTTATCAGTGGCCGAAGAGCCCATATTAATAAACTTAAGCAGGCCAATGATTATGAGGAGCGTATTGCTCAGGAAGAAGATTCTATTGAGATTGCAAAGCTAGAGCTTAGAGAGATCCAGCAGGAATGTGATGAGTTCTTGTCTCATTTCTTGCTTACTCGTGCAGAAACCATGCAGGAAAATGTTTACGAGATACGTCGTAAGCTCGACCAGTATCGTCATTTGTTAGAGGAAGAGCAGTCACGCCATCAGGAGGCTGAGGGTACACTTGACCAGCTTGCGGATTTGCAGCTGGAGCTTTATACAAAAATTCAGCCATTTGCTACACCATATGGTATCAATTTGTATGATATGGGCGGTGAATACGAATTCCTCGCAAAGCTTAAAAAGAATGCAGAGAAATATGCTGATTACCTTGTAAAATCCGAGGAATTGTCTCGTCATGAGAATACAATCAATACTGTTTCTAACGACATCAAAGAGGTGTTTGCTAAATATCCTTTCCAGGAAAGTCTTGAGCGTGCCGAAAAGGTTCAGGCAATTAGCATGGAGAAACGCCAGTATATGGCAATCAAGGAGCGTATTGATAATCTCAAAGAGGAAATAGCAAAATTCGAAACAGAGCATGATGTTAACGAAAATGTATTGTCAGTTGATGATTTGCAGCAACAGCAGAATGCCTTGGATGAGCAGATGCTTGAGCTTAATCGGCAGATTATGCAGGAAAAAGAGAATCTTTCTCAAGCTCTTGAAGAAGTAGAAAGACTTGGAGATATCTCTGAACAAATCGAGAGATTAGAATTCAAGGAAAAAGAATACAAGAAAAATGCTAATCTTTTATCTAAGACCGAGGACTTTTTACAGAAGGCTAGGGAAAGCTTCCAGGCTAAATATATGCAGCCACTTCAGAATGGCTTACATAAATATCTAGAATTGATTGATGGCCCGGAGGGAACTAAATCTGGATATGCCATTGATGACTTCGAATTAGATATGGATTTGAATATCAAGCTTTCTTATTCTGGAAGTACAAAGAGTGCTGAGTACCTTTCACAGGGATATCAGGATTTGGTTGCACTCTGTTCTCGATTAGCCCTGGTAGATGTGCTTTATCCAGAGGAGAAACCAATACTTATATTGGATGATCCATTTACTAATCTTGATGACAAAAAAATTAAGGAGTCATTAAAACTCCTTAATAAAATAGCAATGGAACGTCAAACTGTATACTTTACATGCCATGAGAGCCGCTTATAGCTGCTACATGAGATGGCTACAGAAAGCAAAGAAAAAGCCTGTAGTTATCAATCTCTGAGTGTTGCTGCAAGTCACATGTAGTGACTGTAAGTAACATCTCAGGATTGATAATGTAACAGGCTTTAAAAATACTTGCGTATTTTATATTCTAGATGACCGTCTCTTACCCATTCATGGATGAGTGTACGGTCAATCCCGAATTCTTGAGAAAGTACCATTTCATTTACATCGTCATTTTCATTTATGAACTCTTTCACTTTAGGAAAGAGTTCTTTTTTCATGCATTCCTTGCATTTATCGTAAGGTGAGCTAACAGGAATTCTGCAGCCACATTTCTGACAATGTTTAGTTTTAGGTCCACTATCGTTTAAAAATGATAATCGCGAATTTGTCATAACTATTCACCTAAAAGTACAAAAACTATAAACCAACATATTGCTTGAAGAAGTCACCGCGTTGCTCAAAATTCTTAAATACCCCATAGCTGGCAGATGCAGGAGAAAGAATCACTGCAGTTCCTTTGGTGGCATTTGTTTTAGCGAATGCGCAAGCATCCTCAAGATTTTCGATATAGTGCACCTTGCTCATGAAATCTGCAGGTGAAGTTGCCTGTAATTTTTCTAATATAACCTTTCCACTATCGTACATGAGAATAATGTGCTCAAGTCTTGTGGTAGGTAAAAATTCAACTAAAGGATCGTAGTCGATGCCTCGGTCCATTCCGCCTAAAAGAATAGTTCCGGCATTTGGAATAGCCTTCACTGCGCTAATGGCAGACTCTACAGTAGTTGAAATTGAATCATCATAATAATCCACATCTTCTAATTTGCCTAAAAATTGAAGACGGTGTGCCAAGGTCTTGAATGTAGCAAGAGCAGCAACAAAATCTTCGTCTGAAATGTCGTAGCGTCTGCATACATCATAAACAAATGCAGTGTTAAGTAAATTGTGATTTCCTCTAAGAGTTACCCCAGGAACCTCCTCAAAGGAATTAAAAGGTAAATCCTGTGATTTTACCTTGATAACTGTGGCCTTGCAATCGCCTGAGGCTGGTAAGAATTCAGGATTGCAGAATAGGAAGTCACAGTATCCCTGTTTGCGATATATATTTTTCTTGGCATTCCAGTATTTTTCAACTGAACCATAATGATCTAAGTGATCCTCGTAGAGGTTAAGTAATATTGCCTTTGAAGGGGCAAATTTTGCATACTCAAGCTGATGGCAAGAAAGCTCAAATACAATAATTGTTCTAGGATGAATCTGGTCTGTAATATCAAAAATAGGAATACCGATATTGCCACCGAATAAAACATCCTTACCACATGCCTTAAGTATATGATATAAAAGTGAAGATGTTGTGGATTTACCCTTTGTACCAGTAATACCGATAGTCTGGGCGCCATAAACCTCCAAGAATAGGTCGGCCTGGCATGTAATTCTGCAGGTATAATCCTTTATGTCCATTGGAAGAACAATTCCAGGACTCTTAAATACAACATCATAATCGTTTAGACAGTCCAAATATGTAGGTCCAGTGATTACCTTGTGGCTAGATGTTAAATCAGAGCTAACTGCATTAGCATCAGCTATATCAAGACAAGCATAGCCGCCAACAGCACTAACCATTCTAAAGCTTGACTGTCCCTCTCGGCCGTAGCCTAGGATTAATACTTTTTTATCTTTAACTAGATTTCTAATTGTTTCTTTCATTTTATTTCAAAGCTTCCTTAATAATATTTTCAAAAAATTCATTCAAGCCATGCTCAGTTGAGTACTGTCCAGTGATTGCAGCAAAGCTAGATGTATTAGTTGGCTTGCTTTCCTTGTAGTGTGCTAATAATACAGGAAGCTCCATTGCTTTGGCTTCATATTGGCTAATTGCTTCAACAATAGATGCGTTAACCTCGTCGCGGCTACCTACACATTCGAATGGCTTTTCTGGAAGAATACCGCAGAGCTTGTCAAAGTCTTCCATGAGAGTCTCGTCCTCAAATAAGCGCTTGCCAAAAATGTTATCTAATTCCTCTAATGTAAGGAATGGTGAGAGGATTATGTATACAAATAAACATTTTGGACAGTGTCCGCACCAGATATCTTGCTTGCTGCCTACATTGCAGCTTTTGAAAATGCCGTGGTATTTCTTGAATTTAGAGAAAAGCATGGCAATCTGAAGCTCTGCCAAAGGGCGTAAAAAGCTGAAGTAATAAACGCCAGAGCCAATAAATGTTCTTTCGTAGTATCTAAAGTCCTCTTCGAATTCATAGCTCTTTGAGTACTGATGATTAACGTAGCTGCCAGCTACAGTAGACTCATTTGCGCTGCTTTCATTAGAAAGAGCAACAAAAGAAAGTCCGTTTAAATAACCAGCAATTATAGTTGAAAATGCAACTAAGGCAGAAAATGGAGTATGACCATTTAAAAAGCCCTTGGCATTTAAATCTAGCATATTTTTATCAAGTGTACGCTTAGCATAGATAGTGTGGTCCTTTAGACCCCCAACTTCTACAGTGGCATCAGTAGCGCCTCTTGAATTGATAACATAGCAATTAACGTCTGCATTCTGTCGGAGGAGCTCTATTGAAACAACAGAATCCTTTCCGCCACCTACAGGAATTAACACCTTTGGTGTAGCACCTGAAATAAGGTTTGTTGTAGTGGCTTTTGGTGGATTGCTAGGTATATCAGACTGGCAATCAATCATCATGAAGTCATCAATTGATTCTTGGATTCCATTAGTATAATAGAATTCGCCAAGACCACCCCAGTAAAGCTTTTTCCACCAGCTAATTTGCTCAGCTGTAAGCTTTCTATCCTTGATGATAACTTTAGGTGGGCAAGTAATTTTCCAGTAGCTAATAAGCTCCACCATACCAAGGGAAAATACCATTTCATCCAAAAGGGAAGAATCGACTTCTTCGATTTTGTTGATACGTGGAATATACCAGGTTGGGTGAAACTCTGACAGGCCATCAATTGAAAAATCGAAGGTCATGCTAATGCCGGCATCATCTATATCGTAAGAATATCCCTGATAAGTAAAGGTAGGATAATCATTTCTACATTTTTTATAAAAATCTTGTCTACTCATATAATTCCTTTAAAACAATTCATATTTTATTTATAATCAACTATAGAGTATAGCACAATTCAGTAAAACTTACGAACATTGCTTTAAGGGGGAATAATGCCACACGTCGGAGGCCAAAAGCTTAAAATAATAAATGAATATCAGATTCTCATGGAAGAAAGCGATGAGAAGCATCAAATTAACGCCGTTGAAATGACTAGACGCCTTAAAAAGCGAGGTATTCCAGCAGAGCGCAAGGGCGTCTATATGGATATGAACACATTGATGGATGCCGGTATCGATGTGGTAAAAGGCGATAAAGGCTATTACATTGCCTCTAGAGTATTTGAACTGGCAGAGCTAAAGCTTCTTGTGGATGCTGTAGGTGCGTCCAAATTTATATCCCAGCGTAGAACAAAGGATTTGGTGGAAAAGATTACAACACTGGCGGGAGTGGATGATGCCACACAGCTTCAGCGTCAGGTGGTTGTTCCGGAAAAAGCCACTACAGCCAATGAAAAGATATTTTATACCATCGATGTAATATATCAGTGCCTAGATAATGACAAGAAAATGTCCTTTAAATATCAGGAGTGGACCCTGACAAAGGAGATGAAGCCTCGTCACGGTGGAAAGGTATATATAGTTAGCCCAGCATTTCTAATTCGAAATGATGAAAACTATTATCTTGTAGCATTTGATGATGACAATAAAGAAATTCGTCATTACCGTGTTGATAAAATGGTGTCAGCAGAAATGCTTGATGAAAATAGAGATGGGGCCCAAGAGAGAAAAGCTCTAAACCCTCAAGAATATGCAAGACTTCATGTCAGTATGTTAGCAGGCCAAGAGCGCTCC
>JAEEGH010012948.1_pt1 | contig 18610 bp, 17 predicted proteins | sample 9134181 | NCBI WGS metagenome assembly JAEEGH01 (sample SAMN16246544, study PRJNA631951) | gut metagenome | biome: gut microbiome; feature: rumen; material: DP-attached | host: Bos | place: Iran: Karaj | collected 2018-10 | reverse complement strand
TTTTGCACAGCGGCCACGTTCTCTTCGTTCATTGTGCCCGTCATTTCCTTGCGGTAGCGGGCGATGAAGGGGATGGTGGCGCCTTCGTCGAAGAGGCGAATGACATTGGCCACATGATGTGGGGCCAAGTTGAGTTCTTGCGCGATTTGCGGAGCGAAGTCTATGGTGTTTTGCATAGGTCGAAAAATTAAAGAGACAAAAGTACGGTTTTCTTTGCAAACATAGGCCAGTTTTTACATTTCCATATTGGAATGTTGATTTTCAGCCATCGACGGCGTGGAGTTAGGCCGAGGCAACAAGATTCCGCTTTGGCTATTTGGTTTTTGTATTTGGGAAGCGTCCGGAATTCCTTTTTGTGCCGTTTGTTACGGGTTATTTATTAATAGGTTGGCAGGTCTTGCAACTTATTGATTTCATGAAAGTTTAATTCTTTACAAATTTGTAAATTACAAATAATTAAATTTTGCTGCAAAGATAGGGATTCTTCAAGTATGTCTTGATGATTTTGTGTTTTTGTTCGTAAAAAACAATATTCCAAGATTCTTTTCGGTTTTATCGCTATTCCAGCACCATCGTCCCAACGCGGTTGTCTGTCGTCAGATAGCAGGCCACATCGGGGAGAACCAGCTGCATCCCGACAAGTGCCTCTTCAGGAAGGGTTATTTCGGTGTCCGTAAAGTCCTTTTGGCCTTTTCGCCAAACGAGGTGATGGCGTTTGCTTCTTTGGTTGTCCACAATGTCGTCGTAAATCACGCCGAGCATTTCCCCGTCGAAAGCCCAATCCACAAGCAGGGCATCTTGAGTCATTTGAATGTTGAAACCGCCGTGGTCAATCACTTTGGTGTTGTATCGGAAAGGCAAATTGAAAACGGTATCTTTTTGTATTTCAAGAAGATATTCTGTGAACGCAAGGTTGAGCATGCCATCTTTCAGTTTGGGCTTGTACCACAGCAAATCCTTTTGCTCAAACTCGGGATAGTGAATCGGACGCTCGTCTTTCAATGTGAGAATGCCATCCTGCACTTCGCATTTGGCTTGGGTGTAGATGCTTTGTCCCTCTTGGTCGAACTTTTGCGAAACGACATATAAATCTTGTAAAAACGGAAGGCTGTTACCGCTGTTGTTGGAATGGCCGAACATCATGGTGGCGACCTCGTTTTGCCTTCCGTCAAAAATCACTTTGAAGTCCTGCGTTGTGTCGTAAAGCGGATAGGAAAGCACTTGATAAGGGGATCGCAGACTGACTTGTCCGTCTTCCATGCTGGGGCAAGAAACCGTGAAGCCAATCCAAATCTCTTTCCCGTTGATGAAGACGTCTTCCACCGAACTGCGATAATATCCAAAGCTCTTGATGGATTGTATCAATGCGGAGTCCAGTTGCCTCAATTCGGGGAAAACATCGGCGGGGTCGACGAGGTTGCCGTCGATTTCGCGTATCATTTTTCCGTCGGTATTAAATATTTGGCAAAGGTTCATCGGGCTGTTGGTCAGGACGTAGTAGTTGCCTTGCGTGGAAAATTTGATGCCGTCGTTGTTGTAATCGGTCTGTAGGGTCGTGGGCTCCTTTTGCATCAAGGCTTCTCCTTTGGTTTTGATTGCTTTGAGGCGGTCTTGAGTCGGCTTGTCGAGCCTGAATTGGAACACCATGATCTCGTTGCCTTTTTTGTCCATCAGATGGCCTTCGGAAACGGTGGGGATGGTGTTCAGCTTGGCGTATTTTTCCTTGTCGGAAACGATTTTGAAGCCTTCGTTCCCTTTGACGTATTCGAGCGCATTGGTTTTGAGGAACTGCTCGATGGTTTTTTCATTCAAGCCGTTGAACACGATTTCCACATCGGCCACTTCCGAAAGGTCGCGCATGGTGATTTGTCCAGACACACAACGGAAGCAGTCGGTTTCTTTCATTTTCACTTTGAGCAGGTATGGTTTTTCTGTTTTTGTCGTCTCTTGTTGGCCGTAGGACGCCAAAACCAACATAACGAGGGCCGCGAAAAATAAAAAGAGCTTTTTCATAGTTGATTTGTTTGAAGATTGGTTGCAAAAATATGGTTTTTTTTTAATATGAAACTAATAATTTAGTTTTTATTATTTGAAATGGAGATTTCAACGAAGATAATTGTTTCATCATTTGTTTTGTGATGTTTGATTTTTCGCTAACTTTGCGGCAAAATCAAGGAATTATGACCCAGCACAACAAAATACAGCTTTTCGAGGAGAAGAAAGTCCGCGCCCTTTGGGACGACGAGGCTGAAAAATGGTATTTTTCCATTGTGGATGTAATTGCGGTATTAACCGAAAGCCCCAATCCTCGTAACTATTGGAAAGTCCTGAAACACAGATTGATAAAGGAAGGAAACGAGTCGGTTACAAATTGTAACCAACTGAAAATGCAGTCTTCTGATGGTAAGAGATACAAGACAGATGTCGCTGATACAGAGCAACTTCTTCGTCTTATCCAATCCATTCCATCACCCAAGGCTGAGCCTTTCAAGCAATGGATGGCGCAGGTGGCGGCACAGCGTCTTGACCAAATGCAAGACCCTGAGCTGAGCATTGAGCAGGCTATGATGGACTACAAGCGTTTGGGTTATTCCGATGCTTGGATTAACCAGCGGCTGAAGTCGATAGAAATCCGAAAGGACTTGACCGATGAATGGAAGAAACGTGGTTTGCAGGAAGGAGTTCAATTCGCGACTTTGACGGACATCATTTACAGCGCATGGTCAGGCATGACGGCCAAGGAATACAAGCAATTCAAGGGCTTGAAGAAAGAAAACCTGCGCGACAACATGACTAACCGCGAACTGGTGTTGAACATGCTGGCTGAACTCTCAACCAAGGATATTTCAGAAAGCCAAAACCCCGAAACTTTTGGCGAGCACATGGATGTGGCACGTCAAGGCGGCGAGATTGCCCGCCACGCCCGTATGGAGTTGGAAACCAAAACGGGGAAGCCTGTGGTGACCTCGCTGAACGCTAAAGAGGCAATGAAACTGAAAGCAGCAAAAGAAAACGAACAAAAACAAATCAACGAAAAGAACTGAACATGATCAAAAACATAATCTTCGACTATGGCGGCGTGCTCTTAGACTGGAACCCGCATTACCTATACGACCCTTATTTCGGTGATGTGGACAAGGCCGAGTGGTTCCTCACCCACATCTGCACCTACGAGTGGAACGCCCAGCACGATAACGGCAAACCCATTGCGGAAGGCGTTGCGGAACTCATTGCCGAGCATCCCGAATGGAAGAAGGAAATCGAGCTGTATTACGGTGACTTCATGAAGATGATGGGCGGACAGATACCAGGCATGGAGGAGTATGTCAAGGAATTGAAATCCAAAGGCTTCCGTGTGTTCGGGCTGTCCAACTGGTCGGAGGAGACCTTCGCCTTGGTGCGGCCGGTCTATCCCGTTCTCAACCTTATGGAGGATATGGTGATTTCGGGCATCGAGCGGGTGATGAAGCCCGACCCGAAGATTTTCCAACTGGCCTTGCAACGTTTCGGTATCAAGGCCGAGGAGACGGCGTTCATCGATGATAATCCGAATAATGTCGCAGGGGCGAATGCCTTGGGAATTAGTGGGATATTGTTTGAATCAAAAGATAAACTTGTGAAAGAATTAAATGGTTTAGCAACAATCTAATTAAGGAACGGAGTATGAGGTTTTTGGAATATCTGTTTTTCAAATACTACAACTGGCAGGTGAAAGTGGGAAATGGTGATATGCCCACTTTTATGGCTGTTCTTTTCATTGCTTTTTGCTCATTCTTATACTTTCTCAACATTATAGCATCATTGCAATTCTTTGTCTTTGTCAACAGTACTACTATATCAAAATGGTACTTTATTGCATTTGCCATTATTTTGTTGGTTTTAGAATTCTTTTTGCTTGCGTATAAAGGCAGAGACAAAATGATAATGGAGACACATAGGGAGGAATGGACGGGAAAGAAGAATTTGGGTGCAATATTGTTTCCTATAATTGCTTTTGTTTGGTTTAATGTGAATTGGATTGTTAAAATGCTGATGAATCGAGGGGTTTTATAAGATTTTTGAAAACAGATTTTTGAAAGATTTCTTGCCGAAGGCAATACCAAAATAAAGAACAATGAAAATCCTCTCAGTAGAACAAATAAGAGAAGCCGACCGTTATACCATCGATCATGAACCTATAGAGTCCGTCGACTTGATGGAACGCGCCGCCACCAAGGTCTTCGAGTGGCTCTACCGCCGTGCGCCGCGAGAGAAGACCATCAAGATCTTCTGCGGCATGGGCAACAACGGCGGCGACGGCCTCGTGGTGGCCCGACTGCTCAACGAGCAAGAGATTGTCCCGCAGGTGTTTATGGTGCGCTACTCGGATAAGATGAGCCACGACTGTGAGGTGAACTACTACCGCCTCGTGAACGAAACCAAGGTGCCGATGTACGACATCCTCACCGAAGACGACTTCCCAAAGGTCGATGCCAACGATGTGGTGGTCGACGCCATCTTTGGCTCTGGCCTCAACCGTCCGCCGCAGGACATGACCGCCGACCTGATTGCCTACCTCAACCAGAGCAAGGCCATCCGTGTGGCCATCGACATCCCCTCGGGCCTTTTCGCCGACCAGCCCAGTGCCTTGGGCTTCATCTTCAAGGCCGACTACACGCTGACCTTCCAAAACCCCAAGTTGGCTTTCCTGCTGCCCGAAAACGATCCGTATGTGGGCCGCTTCGAGGTCTTGGACATCGGTCTGCACCCGCGCTATTTGGAAGAGGTGGAGACCAACAACCTGCTGACCGTCAAGGCGATGGTGAAGCCGATACTGCACAACCGCACGAAATATTCCCACAAAGGCACATACGGTCATGCGTTGCTTATCGCAGGCTCGGAAGGCAAGACAGGCGCGGCTTTGCTGGGCGCGAAAGCCTGTCTGCGTACGGGTGTGGGTTTGTTGAGCGTACATTTGCCCAAGGTGGCTCAATTACCTTTGCAGACCGCAATCCCCGAGGCGATGATTGACGGCGACGACTCAGAAACCTGCTTCTCGACATTTGGCAAATTGGATGCCTATACCGCCGTGGGCGTAGGTCCAGGCTTGGGCAAGGCCGATGACACTGTCCGCGCATTGAAACGCCTGATTCAAGAAGTGCAAGTGCCGTTAGTCATGGATGCCGATGCCTTGAACATCCTCTCCGACAACCCGACTTGGCTGCCGTTCCTTTCCGCCAAAACGATACTGACGCCGCATCCCAAGGAGTTTGAACGCTTGGTGGGGAAATCCTCGACCTCGTTTGAGCGCCTTGAGAAACAAAGGGAACTGGCCACGAAATACAACCTTGTCGTCATCGTGAAAGGCGCACACACCACGGTCGCGATGCCCAACGGTACCATCTTCTTCAACACCACGGGCAATCCTGGCATGGCCACGGCGGGCAGCGGCGATGTGCTGACGGGCATCATCCTCTCGCTTTTGGCGCAACGCTATTCGCCCGAGGAAGCCGCCGTGTTGGGTGTCTATCTCCATGGTCTCGCAGGCGACCTCGCCGCCGACGAGATAGGGCAGGAGGCTTTGATTGCTTCTGACATCACGGAGCATCTGGGGAAGGCATACGCTGCGCTTCACGCGAGGTAGTTTTTTCCACGCAGAATCTGCAGAACTCGCAGAACCTGCCGGACACGATTGCCTCACGCAGAATGCGCAGAATACGCTGAACCTGCCGGACGCTAACTTGTTGTCGCTTTGCGCTTCACTTGATTCTGCGGATTCTGCGTGCGTAATTGCACATCGCTTTGCGTTTCATTTAATTCAGCGAATTCTGCGTGAAAAAAGCGAAGACCTATCGAATGACCACTTTCTTGGTCACAGTCCCCTCTTTTCCAGTAGCCACAAAGAAGTAGATTCCTTTTGCGCGACCTTCCATACTGTACTCCAATTCGTTGATCTCAGAGCCGTTGTAGGTTTGGATATCATCGACCAAACTCCCCATCATGTCATACACTTTGATATCCAATTTGCCTGTAAGATGGTCGAAAACAAGCTTCATTTGACCATCGTTCGGGTTGGGGATTACATTGAATCCAATAGTCTCAGAGCTGGCCTCTTCAAGGCCATAAAACGAACAGACGAACCATTGTCTTTGCTCAATGCCCTCAGAGGTACAACGGTTGAAAACCCGAGCTGTCAGCCAAACGGTGTCGCTCACATAGTTCAGGACGTACATTTTGCAATGTTTGCCTTTGTCGCCGAAAGGTTCGAGCCTCCATGGCATTGGCTCTTCGAAGCTCCATGTGACGGTGTCCCAAATACAATTTGGGTTGGTGTCCCAAATTTGAAAATCGTATGTGTTGATTTGGAATTCGGTAGCGGTGATGACCCAGTGAGGGGATTTATTTGTGGTATCCATGGGGTAGATTTCGGTGGGTGAAGGCGTGTAATTGATGGTAAGGTCTAAGTCAATGATACTGTCACATCCATTTTGGGCCTGACTTTCGTATGTATAATGTCCTGACTCAGTCAGATAGCCACCATTAGCAAACCGCCATGGGTATTTGTTGCATGCAGTCTCGTTCAAACGGATGCTATAACCTTCCGCGAATGTAAGGTCAAGTACAAAGATTTCATTGCATCCTGTAGTGCCTACTATTGTGTCGTAATAAACACCATCATGCGAATAAATATGACCATGCCATGTGAACGAATCTTCGCATGTCGTCTCTATTTGTGTTGGATGCACTTGCTCGTGACCTATCGTAAGGTGCAGGGTAATGATGCTGTCGCAGCCAAGGGCCGTTTGGGTGGAATAGGGATAGTCGCCCGATGCCGTGTATGTGGCACCGTGCCAGGTGAATGTGTTGCAGGCGATTGCTGTTGTGTCGCTTTGGGCATCGTGTCCAATGGTCAGATGCAGCACAAAGGTGCTGTCGCAAGCGCCGGGCGACTGGACAAAATCGGTGTAGGTGCCGCTTTCCGTATAGGTGGTTTCACGCCAAACGTAGTTGTTGCATGCTGTCACCTCTTCCTCGGAACTGAAGCTGCCGCTGATGTTGAGGTTCAAAACCAAAAGGCTGTCGCAGCCTGCGATGCTCTGTTCCAAATGCTCGTAAACCCCAGGTTCTGTGTAGGTTGTGTTGTACCATTCGTATTCATCACAAGCCGTTACGTTGAGAAAAGTCGTGTCAACCGGGTTGATGGTCAGATGCAGCATTATTGTGCTGTCGCAGGATTCAGGCAATTGCACAATGTAGGAATAAGTGCCGCTTTCCGTATAGGTGGTTCCATGCCAATCATAGCTGTCGCATGCCGTGGCATACTCTTCCGAGAAAGGAGTCCTGACTTCTATCACTTTTGTAAGAAACAGAGAATCCATGTCCCTGTGAGGATTATGAAGCACGTTGGTCACAGTGTAAAAGCCGTCGGTGCTATAGGTGTGTGTGGCTTGTTCCCCTTGCGCCGATGTGCCATCGCCAAAATACCACGTCACATCATCATAATTCCAGTTGGTCACCGAATTGAATTCTATCTCTTTGTTGGCGCAGAAATAATGGTCCTCTGGGATTTCCGTATAGTCCCAACCATCTATCGTCATGGTATAGGTGAAGTTTGTGCTAAAACTATGTGCCTTAAGGAAAACGCCTGAATCAGCAAACTCGTCACCTACGTCGCAAATGGCCATTTTGATATGGTAACTCGACATGGGAACCACATCAAAGCTTACTTCCATCAAGGTGGTGAACCCGTCAAATTGGATGGTAGCACCGCCTGTATTGTCAATGTAATAAGCAGAATTGTGATTTAGGTTCACGTTATCTATGCTGACAACCTCTGTCGTTCCTGGTATCAAGGCCATGTTTTGATGGTCGTAATACCCTCCCGCCGGATTTGTGCCTTCAACAAAAAAGCCGAATACGTCATTATAACCTTGGCCGACATATTCCATGTATTCTTCGGAGCCGAAAACGAAACTGAAAGTCACTCTGTTATCCCATGGGATAAAATCAAACTCAAGCACTGCGACATCGGTTGTAGGTCCAGAGGCAATGGAAACTAGATTCTCATCATAATATGCTGCGCACGTTGAGGGAACCATTATTTCATCCGTGTCATTTGGGCCGACAGCGACACTCACCCCTCCAGATGCCAGGATGAGGCCGGTCTCCATGCCAATGTTAGTAGGTGTGCTACCCGTCTCGAACTTACCGATGAGGTTGCAACCAATGATTCCATCGGAACCGTTGAATTTGGCGTTTGAAATGGTTACGCCATTGTCCAAAAGAATGTTCCTGACCAACGAATCCGCTGTCCAGCCATTCAATTCGGATGCATCGGTCACGATAAGTTGGGCATTAAGATTTCCTATAGACGCGAGATTCAGGAATAAGGTAATCAAGAATAGTATGTTGTTTCTTTTCATGGTATGAAATTTTTATATAACGGCAAAAATACATAATTGTTGGGGAATATGGAAGGAAAACTGCTTGAAAATCAAAAAAAATATTTTTTGCACGCAGAATCCGCAGAACTCGCAAAACCTACTAGACGCAAATACTTCGTCGCAATGCGATTCATTTAATTCTGCGAGTTTTGTGGGTGGAAAATACACGTCATTTTCAGGCAAAATGAGTTTATCTGACGATCACCTTTTTGCTCACAGTCCCCTCTTTTCCAGTAGCCACAAAGAAGTAGATTCCTTTTGCGCGACCTTCCATACTGTACTCCAATTCGTTGGTGTAAGAGCCGTTATAGGTTTGGATATCATCGACCAAACTTCCCATCATGTCATACACTTTGATATCCACTTTGCCTGTAAGATGGTCGAAAACAAGCTTCATTTGGCCATCGTTCGGGTTGGGGATTACATTGAATCCAATAGTCTCGGAGCTGGCTTCTTCAAGGCCATAAAACGAACAGACGAACCAGTATCTTTGCTCAATGCCCTCAGGGACACACTGGTTGAAAGCGCGGGCCTTCAGCCAAACCGTGTCGTCCACATGATTCAGCACGTACATTTTGCATCGTTTGCCCTTTTCACCGAAAGGCTCAAGCACCCATGATAATGGTTCCTCGAAACTCCACGTAACGGTGTCCCAGTAACAATTGGGGTTGGTGTCCCAAAGTTGGAAATCGTATGCATTGATTTGGAATTCGGTGGCGGTGACAACCCAATGTGGGGCTTTATTTGCGGTGTCTAAGGGGTAGATTTCGGTGGGCTTAGGGGTGTAATGCACGGTAAGGTTCAGGTCAACGATGCTGTCACATCCATCGTGAGTTTGGCCTTCAAATCTATAATGGCCAGATTCGGTCAGATAGCCGCCTGCAGTCGATGGCCAAGGATAGCTGTCGCACACCGTCTCATTCAAACTGGTACTAAAGTCATCCTCTATGGTTAGGTCAAGAACATAGATGTCGTTGCATCCAGCGGCATCCACTATCGTGTCGTAATATACGCCGGTTTGCGAATAGTTGTGGCCATGCCATGTGAAGGCCATGCAAGCAAAGGCAGTGGTGTCGGTTTGGGATTCGTGGCCGAGGGTCAGGTTCAGCACAAAGGTACTGTCGCAAGCTCCAGGTGCTTGTACGAAATCGGTGTAAGTGCCGCTTTCCGTATAGGTGTTGCCTCTCCAATAATATTCATTGCACGTGGTTACCTCTTCCTCCGAGCTATAACTGTCACTGATATCAAGGCTCAAAATCAACAGACTGTCGCAGCCTGCCGTGTTCTGCTCCAGATGGGAGTAAACCCCTGCTTCAGTGTAAGTTGTATTGTACCATTCATATTCATCACAAGCCGTGATGTTGAGGTAGGTCGTGTCGATAGGATTGATGGTCAAATAAAGCATCAGCGTGCTGTCGCAGGCACCAGGTGTCTCGATGACATGGGTGTAAGTGCCACTTTCCGTATAGTTGGTTCCCTGCCAATAATAGCTGTCGCAAGCGGTGGCGTATTCTTCTGACAAGGGTGTCCTGACTTCTATCACTTTGCTGAGATAAAGGGAATCCGTATCCCGATGCGGGTTATGAAGCACATTGGTCACGGTGTAAAAACCGTCAGTGCTGTAGGTGTGTGTGACTTGTTCCCCTTGAGCCGATGTGCCATCACCAAAATACCAAACCACATCATCATAATTCCAGTTGGTCACCGTGTTGAAATCTATACCTTGATTGGCGCAGAAATAGTGGTTTTCTGGAATTTCTGTGTAATACCATTCATCGATCATCATGCTGTAGGAGAAATTGGTGCTGAAACTATGTGCTTCGAGAAAAACGCCTGAATCATACATTTCATCAACCACATCACTAATGGCCATTTTGATATGGTAATTCGACATTGGTACTACATTGAAACTTACTTCTATCAAGGTGGTAAAACCGTCGAATTGGATGGTGGGACCCCAAGAGTTGTCGACGTAGTAGTCTGAATTGTGGTTTAAGTTCACATTGTTTATGCTCACCACCTCAGTCGTTCCAGGTATCAATGCCATGTTCTGATGGTCATAAAACCCTCCCATCGGATTGATGCCTTCCACGAAAAAGCCAAAAACGTCATTGTAGTCTGTGCCAACGAATTCCATATATTCTTCGGAGCCGAACACGAAACTGAAAGACACGATGTCATCCCATGGGACAAAATCAAACTCAAGTACGGCCACGTCATTCGTGGGTCCCGAAGCGATGGATGCTAAATCACTATCGTAATAGTTTGGACAGTTCGAGGGAACACTTAGCCCTCCTTCGTTGTTTGGGCCTACGGCGACGCTTATCCCGCCTGAGGCCAGGATTATGCCGGATTCCATGCCTATGTTGGTTGGTGTCGCTCCAGTCTCGAATATTCCAATGCTGTTGCAATCAATGATCCTGTCAGAGCCGTTGAATCTGGCATTGGAAATGGTAACGCCATCGTCCAAAAGAACGTTCCTGACCAATGAATCCGCATTCCAACCTTGAAGAGCAGATACTTCTGTCACAATGAGTTGGGCGTAAAGTCTTCCTGAATATATTAAGCTGATAAGCAGTGCGATTAGGATGAGTAAGCAGTTTTTTTTCATTTTTTATGTTCCTTCTTGTCGGGAGCAAAAATACATATTTTTGGAAATAAAGTGAGAAAAATGATTGAAAAACCGAAAAATTGATTTTTGATAGATTTTGTGTGAAGCAAATTCATGAAATGCCTAATTTTGCGGCATGATTAAAACCACTGTAACAAACAAGGAAATCTGGCGTATTGCTTACCCCATCATGTTGGGCAACCTGGCACAGACCATCATCACTTTTACCGACACCGCTTTCTTGGGTCACCTCGGCACCATCGAGCTGAGTGCCTCCATGATGGCGGGTTTGTATTACTTCGTCTTCACCACTCTTGCGATGGGCTTTGCCGTGGGGATACAGATCTTCATCGCGCGGCGATTTGGCGAGGGCAACTACAGCAAAATCGGTGTGGTGTTTCAGCATGGAGCCTTGTTTGTCTTGGGGTTGGGCATGCTGCTTTTCGGCATCTTGTTCTTCTTCAGCCATAGGCTACTTCATGTCATCATCGAATCCGAAAACATCTATTTGGCTGCCAATGAATATTTGAGATTCAGGCAATTCGGCATCATGTTCGTGGTGTTTAACTTCCTGTTCCGCTCCTTCTATGTCGGCATCAGCAGCACCCAAGTCATCACCTTCTCGACCATCATCATGGCTGTGGTCAACATCTTCTTCGACTGGGCCTTGATTTTTGGCAATGTGGGTTTGCCTGAGATGGGCATTGGCGGTGCGGCTTTGGCCTCGCTGTTGGCTGAAATCACGGCGTTTTTCTTCTTCTGGATTTATACCTACATCAAGATACCGCACGAGGAATATGGCATGTTTCGCTGGCACAAGTGGCAGTCCGCCTTGATGGGCGACATCCTCAAAGTGGCCTTCCCGAGTATGATACAGCGCCTGTTCTCTTTCGGTGCCTGGTTCATCTTCTTCGTCATGATTGAGAAGATGGGCGAGACCGCCATCGGGGTTTCTTCTGTGGTCCGTAGCACCTATATGATCCTCATCATCCCGGGCATCGCCTTTGCCTCGACCGCTAACACTTTGACGAGCCGCATCATCGGTGAGGGCAAAAGCAATGAAGTGATGTCGAGCATTTGGAAAGTGGTGAAAAACAGTTTTTTGTGTAGCGCGGTTTTGGTTGCCGTGGTGGCAGCTATCCCGCATCTCGTCCTTCAGATTTACACGGACGACACCGCTTTGGCGCAGGCGGCCATTCCTTCGGTCTATGTGATTTGTGCCGCCACTTTGTTGGGAGCCTTCTCCATGACCTTCTTTGAGGCTGTCTCGGGCACGGGCAACACCACGGCTGCCATGGCTTTGGAGTTTGGCATCCTCATCATCTACATCATCTATGTCTTCCTGATGTCGAAGACCTCCACCATTGCCGGTGTGTGGACCGCCGAGTGGCTCTACAACATCTCCATTGGCTTGATTTCGTTGGTGTATATTTGGAAGGCGGACTGGGGGAAGAAGAGGATTTGAGGTAACTTTTTGCGGAGGTTGAAACCTCCGATGAGGTATGGTCGTACCGCTGCTTTTTTTTGCGGAGGTTGAAACCTCCGATGAATTAGGGTCGTCCTTTCAGGACTTTGCTGAATTGAAAGATTAACAACAGAATATGAAAACTCCTGCATTATTCAAGGAATATATCTGGTTGGTGAATACCATACACAGTGCCAAGCGGATTTCGTTTGCCGACATCAACGAGAGATGGCTCCGGACGGAGATGAGCGAAGGCATCCCGTTGAGCCGCACCACCTTCAATCGCCATAAGGACGCCATCGAGGACATCTTCGGTATCTACATCGACTGCGACCGCAAGGACGGCTACCGTTATTTCATCGGCAACGAGGAAGTGTTGCACGAGGATTCGGTGCAAAACTGGATGCTTTCTACGCTGACGGTGAACAACCTCATCAGCGAGAGCATGGGACTGCAACGCCGCATCGTGCTCGAAAATATCCCATCCAATGGCGAACTGCTGGAGCGGGTGCTTCGTGCCATGAATGAAGGCAAGAAAGTCACGGTGCGGTATCGGCGATACCAAGCAAAGGAGGCGAGGACGTTCAATTTGTCTCCATATTGCATCAAGCTGTTCCGGCAAAGGTGGTATCTGTTGGGCCGTTTCGACGATGGCGGTTTTGCCATGTTCTCGTTCGACCGCATGGAAGACATCACCGCTATCGATGAAACCTTCAAGATGGACTCCGACTTCGATGCGACGGAGTTCTTCGGTGAGTGCTATGGTGTAGTTATTGGCGATGGGAGCCAACCCGTTCGTGTTGTACTTCGTGCTTTTGGAATGGAACGGTATTATCTGCGTGACTTGCCTTTGCATCACACGCAAAAGGAGCTACAATGCGATGAGCAGCAAGACTTTTCCGACTTTGAACTCAATTTGCGTCCCACCACCGACTTCAAGGGACAGCTGCTTTCGCGCGGTGCCTGGCTGAAAGTGCTTGAACCGCAATGGTTGGCTGATGAAATACGGCAATGGCATGAGGACGCGGCGGGGATGTATCAAACATGAATTATCAAAGAAAAATTTATATAAAACACTAATTATCAAAAATCTATCACAAATTGTCATTAATTGCAATTTTTGAAAAATTGACTTTGTCGAAATCTCCGATTCGGCGGAGCCAATCTTCGATTTCGTGTCCAATTCATGGAAATTCGTGTAAAAAACGAAAAAACTTTGAACTTGTACCGTGATTTGGAACAACATGCTCCTATTTTTGCCTCGTAATTCATTGTTAAACCCCAAAAAACAACACAATTATGGAAGCAAAGAAGAAGTATTTCATGGACTGCCATCTGGCGGGAAGAATGTATCACGAAGCCGACGAGGTTTGGGACAAGCTGAAGATCGGGACGAAAGTGGAACTGGTGCGCGAGACGGACAACCGTTATGACCCCAACGCGGTGATGGTCTGTTACAACGACCATGAGAACGACGAGCAAGTCTGCCTCGGCTACATCCCACGTTCCCAAAACAACACCATCGCCCTGATGATGGATATGGACTACACCAACATCTTCGAGTGCCGCATCAGTCAAATCGACGAGCGGGCGCATCCGGAGCAACAGGTGCATCTGGTGATTAAGGTTAAAAGAAATGAAAGGAGAGAGTAATTATGGCTCAGTTATATACAATTAAATGTCCCAAATGCGGGGAACAATTTATGGTGTCCAAAGGGGTACTCATGAGCTGGGATTTTTCTCAGCCCATTCCTAAAGAATACTGGGATGAAACACCTTTCAATTGTCCCCAATGCAATCATACTATGTGTGTGCTTGACGAAGATTTCAGAAACCACATAATTCAGGTGATTTATGCCGATTAAATTGTTAGTGTATTGGAATTTTTGTAGTTTTGCAAAACGGAATCAAATCATAATGCGATGTTGCAGAAACTAGTAGTCTTCACCGGCGCAGGCATCAGCGCCGAAAGCGGAATCCCTACCTTTCGTGATGCCAATGGCTTGTGGGGGAAATATGATGCCATGAAGTTGGCCAGTGTGGAGGGTTTTGAGGAAGACCCACAGGCGGTGCTCGATTTCTACAATGCCCGACGCAAAAACCTGTTGGAGGTGGAACCGAACCACGCCCATCGTGTTTTGGCCGACTTGGAAAAGCGATACGATGTGACCATCATTACCCAGAATGTGGACAATCTTCACGAAAGGGCGGGCAGTAGCAAGGTGCTGCATCTTCACGGCGAGCTAAGCAAGGTGACTTCTTCGCGCAATCGCCTCGACCCCAATTGCATAAAAGAGTATCCGCTTGATGTCCCGATACGATTAGGTGACGAAGCTGCCGATGGCTCGCAACTGCGGCCTTATATTGTATGGTTCGGCGAGTATGTTGACGGTATGGAATTGGCAGAGTATTGGGTGCAACAAGCCGACATCTTCGTTGTCATTGGCACTTCGTTGGTGGTGTATCCAGCAGCTGGATTGGTCGATTATGCTCCAAGCGAGATTCCCAAGTTCCTGATTGACCCGAAGGACCTGAAAGGCGGCCTGCCAGCTGGATTCCAGCATATCAAGGCTAAGGCGGTGGAAGGAGTGGAGGAGATGATGAAACTTTTGTAAAAATACTTGTATTTAAATCTTTCCGCCTTTAAAAAATGTATTTTTGCAAAAACAAACTAAACAATAAATCATGATACAAACAGTAAACAAATATCCAATTGATGAGATTCTAAAGAAAAACGCATCGTTCTACTATGTAATCCCCAAATATCAGCGTGAATATACATGGTCGTATAAAGAATGGAATGCATTATATGACGATATTACGGAAAACTCTGAAGGCTATTTCATAGGCTCTATTATCTGTATAAACACAGGCGATTCAAATTATCCTCGGCTTGAGGTTATTGATGGTCAACAGCGTCTTACTACCTTATGTTTGCTCCTTCTTGCTATCTATCGTCGTCTAAATGAGCATAAAGATGAGATGGACGAGGACGATTACGACGAGATTTCATGGATTAGAAAGGCGTTGCAAAATGACAAGAATAGCAATGGTTTGATACTTCTTCCACAAGTTCAGAATAACAATCAAGATGATTTTTCTACTGTGATGAACGAGAACGGAATATTGAAGTATGCCAAAAAAGTTCCGTTTTATGGTCGTCGAAAGATAGCCCGTTGCTTCTATCAATTTCTCTATAAGATTGATTTGGATTTAAAGAATTGTGAAGACAAGGTCGCTAAATTGCTTGATATAAAGAAAAAGGTTTGTAACGCGATGTTGGTCAAGATAGAAGTTTCTACCCATTCCGATGCATATATTCTGTTTGAATCACTCAATAACAGAGGTATGCCGCTTACGGCTGTCGACTTAATGAAGAATTTGATAATGGCGAGAGCTGAAAGAGTTGGTTTGACCGTTGATGATTGCTTTGAGCAATGGAAAGAATTGTTGGAATTGCTTACAGACGACTATGCCACGCAAGAACGGTTCTTCCGATATTATTACAATGCTTTCAAGAATCAACTTAACGAACCATTCCGTAAGGATGATTTAAAGAAAAAAGACCCTTTGGGCATAGTTGCTACAAAATCAAATCTTCTTCAAATTTATGAAAAACTCATCAATAATAACCTTTCTGGTTTTCTGAATGATGTTTTGGAGGCAGGTCGTATTTTCGCCGACCTTCGTAATCGCGAAGATGACAAAACTCCATATAGGCGTGCTCTTTTGGATTTGGCAAGGATACAGGGCGTACCGTCATATCAGTTGTTGATGTTTTTGGTGAAAAACAAAGAAGAATTACAAATAACAGAAGATATTATCATCAAACTGATTAATCTTTTGACGGTGTTTTTTGTTCGTCGTAATGTAACGGACTATCCTGGAACCAGGGATTTAAATCGTATTTTCATGGACACTATCTCTGCCATTGAAAACGATTCTGCAAAGGGTAGTGCCGTTTATGACACTGTGAAACACATTCTTTCCCAATGGGTAGCATCGGATGAGCTGTTTATTAAACGGCTTAATGGTGACATTTATAAAGAAAATACTGGTGCGGCTCGTTTCATTCTTTGCGCTTTGGCACAAAAGAATATGACAAAAGAAACTTGGACTGATCTTTGGGAATATAAACAGTATGAAAAGAGTAACAACAATGTCTTTATCTGGACAATTGAACATATTTTCCCCGAAGGGGAGAATATTCCTGATGCATGGGTGGAAATGATTGCAGGGGGTAATCGAGAATTAGCTAATGACTATCTTCAGAAATATGTGCACAAATTAGGAAACTTGACAATTACAGGCTATAATAGTGCTCTTAGTAATTATTCTTTTGAACAGAAGCGGGATAGAATGAACAAAGAAGAAAAGTTCATTGGTTATAAAAACGGGTTGGAAATCAATCACGAACTTGCCCAAAAGGAAAAATGGACGGTTGATGATATAATTGAGCGTACAGATAGGCTTGTTTCTGAGGTTGCAGAAATGTTCAAATTCCCTGATTAGTTATTAGTCCGTCTCAAACGCCCACCGTTCGTCATACTCAATGCCAGCCTCGTCCAAGAGCTGCTTGTATTCGTCTCTCCAGTCGGTGCGGTGGTGGTGTTCCGCTTGGGTGCGGATATAATGCGCAACTTGGTCTATACCTCTGTAATCCACAGAGAAGGCTTCGTAGCCTGCCTGCCAGCAGAAGCCTTCGTAATACTGTTCGTCCAAGGTCTTGATCCACTTGCTGCTGTAGGCCTTGATGCGCTTCACGAAGTCGGACAAGGAGATGGTCTTGGGCAAGGAAGTGAGGATGTGGACATGGTTGCCGATACCACCGATTTCTACGGGTATACCATTCATGTTGCGGATGACGCCGCCGATGTAGGCGAACACCTGCCCGAGGTCTTCGTCGCGTATCTCCATGCTATGATATTTGATGTGGAAGACGATATGGATGTCGTTTTTTGCGAGTGAGCTTCCCATGGTGGTTGAGTTTTTGTTGGCGGGGGGATTAAAATCCCCGTAGAAGTCGGGTCGTCCTTTGACTCCGTCGAATCATAGATTTCAGGACTCTGAAGAAGGGCTAACCCTACTTCAGAGCACAAAAGTAGGAAAACTATTTGAATTGAAGTAACCTGATGGGAAAAATGACAACCCTCAGTCAAGGTTGATAAAGTCCTGAAAGGACGACCCTAATATATCGGACGGTTTCAACCTCCGCAAGCAAAGAAGGTCTCAAGTAAGCAGAAAAAAGGACGGCCCTAATACATCGGACGGTTTCAACCTCCGATTATGAAGCCGGTAGGCCCAAACCCCGAAGGGGCAAATCGACACCGTCGGACGTCTCCTCCGCAACCAAAGCAGGTCTTTGGTATAATAAAAGGACGACCCCAACATCGGACGGTTTCAATCTCCGCAAAAGAAAGGTACTCATGCAAGTCATCTGAATGTCGAAAACAAAGAGCAAATTACCACCAAAACCCCGAACAAGTTTCAAGTGGCCTTTTGATGAACCGTGGCAAATGCTCAAAATCTATCAAGCAAAATGAAAGTAGTTTGAGCTTGTACCACGATTTGGAACAGGTGACTCCTATTTTTGCAGCGTAATTCAATTTAAGTGCTTCAAAAATAGAAAGGAGTATCGCTATGTTCTTCTCGCTAAATGGGTTTGGGGATTTGCTGATTTTTGTCTTTGTGGTGGCATTTGTCCTGATCATCACGAAAGACGACAAAAAGCCCAAAGGTTGATGGATTTTGTTCTTTGAAAATAAAACTCTGTAAGCCAGAAATATATCCGACAGCAAACGACAACAAACGACTACTGTCGACTACAAACGTTTAATCAACGGCTTTCTCTTGACAAACTCCGTTACTTTGCAGCATCAAAATCGAAAGTGCTATGACGGACAAAACACCATTCAACAAAGAACAATCAATCAAGATTCCATTTTCGAAATTGGTGGAACTGATTAATCAAAAGTGCGATGGAAAAAGTGTTATCGCGGAGGGTGTCATGCCGAAGCCAGTCCCTTACGTCTTGATAGTCCGCTGTTTTTCTATCCGTTTCCGCGACCAACTGTCTGCAAAAATACAACTTTTTCATAATATGCAAGTCTC
>JAEEGH010012947.1_pt1 | contig 18611 bp, 15 predicted proteins | sample 9134181 | NCBI WGS metagenome assembly JAEEGH01 (sample SAMN16246544, study PRJNA631951) | gut metagenome | biome: gut microbiome; feature: rumen; material: DP-attached | host: Bos | place: Iran: Karaj | collected 2018-10 | reverse complement strand
CTGGAACAGATCGTTTACCTCGTCGGCATCCTGCGAGAACATGTAGCACACGGTGTAGATGGTGCTCTTGTGTTCTGCAACGGTTTGTGCAAATTGCTTTTCTAATGCATTCATTGTCGTTCTGTTTTGAATCATTTGCCCATTTGACGCAGCAAAGTTACGAAAAACTACACGAATTTCTATTCTTTTTTTCATTTTCTTCATTTTTCTCCAAATTCTTTGTATCTTTGCACCCATGATAAGGACAGGCGTATTTGTTGGCAGTTTCAATCCGTTTACCATCGGACACGACTCCATCGTGAGGCGGGCCCTCCCGTTGTTTGACCGATTGGTGATAGGTGTTGTGGGCGATAATGTGCACAAGCCCGACATGCCATCGGCTGAAGAGCGGATGCAGGCTATCCGTGAGCTTTATGCCAACGAACAGCGTATTGAGGTGAAACCCTATCACGGATTGGCGATGGACTTCGCCAAGGCCGAAGGGGCACAGTATATTATAAAAGGTGTACGTTCGGTGAGCGATTTCGAGTACGAACAGTGGCAGGCCGACTTCAACCGCAGAATCGGAGGCATTGAGACCATCCTGCTCTATACCGAACCAGAACTGGCCAGTGTCTCGTCGAGTGCCTTGCGCGAATTGCAGCACTTCGGGGTTGACATCACACCCTATCTGCCACACAAATTGTAAATTGTCAAATTGTAAATATATCGATGATTACCTATAGCAGCGAAGGGGTGAGGTTCCCCAATATTATGAAGCGTGAGACCTCGAACTGGATAAAAGAGGTGGCAGCCGGTTATGGAAAGAAAATCGGTGAGATTGGCTATCTGTTCGTCAACGACGATAAGATCCTTGAGGTGAACAACGAGTTTCTGGGTCATGACTACTACACGGACATCATCACTTTCGACTATTGCGAAGGCAAGGTGCTGAATGGCGACATTTACATCTCGCTCGACACCGTCTTTACCAATGCTGACAAATTCGGCCGTCCTTACGATGAGGAGCTGCATCGCGTGATTATTCACGGTATCCTGCATCTCTGTGGCATCAACGACAAGGGACCGGGCGAACGGGCCATCATGGAAGAGGCGGAAGATAAAGCCTTAGCTATGAGATAGACCTATGAAAAAAGCCCTGCTACTAATCTACGTACTTACTACCTGCCTGACGACAGAAGCCCGGAAGTGGACTGTCGAGGAAGTAAAGGATATTATAAATAAGGTAAATACCTATTGGCAAACCAACAATTCTGCTGAGGTGCGCGCATTCTGGGACAATGCCGCCTATCACACAGGTAATATGGAGGTTTACAAACTCCTGAAAGACACCACGATGCTCGACTACAGCATCCGCTGGGCCACACACAACCAATGGATGGGTGCTAAAGAGCCAGACCCCACGAAATGGAAATACAAACAATACGGCGAAGGACAAGATTATGTGCTCTTCGGCGATTGGCAAATCTGTTTTCAGACTTATATCGACTTGTTCCAGCTTTCACCCGACGAACGAAAGGTTGAACGGGCCATGGAAGTGATGGGCTATGAGGCCGATTCGAAAGCCAACGATTACTGGTGGTGGGCTGATGCACTCTACATGGTAATGCCCGTGATGACCAAGATGTACAAACTGACGGGGGATACCAAATACCTGCGAAAGCTCTATGAGAACATCCTTTATTCCGACAGTATCATGCTCGACAAGGAAACGGGCCTCTATTTCCGTGACGGGAAATATGTCTGGCCAAAACACAAGACCAACTCAGGGAAGAAGGATTTCTGGGCACGTGGCGACGGCTGGGTATTGGCAGGACTGGCCAAAGTGCTACAGGATATGCCTAAGACGTATGAACACCAAGCGTTTTTCACGGAGAAGTTTGTCAATCTGGCGCGTGGGGTGAAACCATTGCAGCAGCCAGAAGGATACTGGACCCGTTCGATGATGGATCCTGAACAGGCACCGGGTCCAGAGACCTCGGGTACGGCTTTCTTCTGCTATGGTCTGCTCTGGGGTGTCAACAACGGCTATCTGTCAAAGGCTGAGTTTGCCCCGACCATCAAAAAAGCCTGGGACTATCTGACGCAAACAGCCCTGCAGAAAGATGGCAAGATAGGCTATGTGCAACCTATCGGTGAACGGGCAATCCCAGGACAGAAGGTGGATGCTAATTCGCAGGCCAACTTCGGTGTTGGTGCTTTTCTTCTGGCGGCCTGCGAATACACCAGATATCTTCAGCAGGAAGCACAGCATCTCTTACCTCGTGCTAACGACGCTTTCTGGCGTGACTCCATACCCATAGAGATGCGCCAAAGCTATATCCACTATGGTGAGTCATATTTAGGTAAACCTTGGAGGGTGCTCCCATGGACCGTCTTCGCAGAATACAAGACAAATGGTAACCGCGTGAACTACGAGACCCTCTGTTTTGAGAAACGTCGGCAATTCGCGGCTATCGTCATGGCAGAGATCATGGAAGGAAGAGGACGTTTCCTCAACGATATCATCGATGGAATCGGCAGTTTCTGCGAGGAGACGTGGTGGGGTATTCCTGCCCATTACGACAAGTCTGTTCCGTTATCGGAGGTTCAGGAGGTGGACCTCTTCAATGCAGAAACAGCCAGCCTCATCGCTTGGACGAGATATATGCTCCAGCCACAATTGGATGCGTTATCGCCCACCCTCTGTCAGCGGATTGATCGTGAGATAGAACACCGGATCCTGAAACCAGCCCTCGCGAAGAACTATTGGTGGAAGAAAGCCGGCATGAACTGGAACCCGTGGATCTGCTCCAACTGGCTTGCCTGTGTGCTGATCTGCGAGGAAGACGAAGCCCGCAAGGCAGAAGCCATCGCACAGATTACAAAGGCGACTCAAACATTTATCGACGCCTATCCTGAAGATGGCGGCTGCGACGAAGGGCCTGGTTATTGGGATCGAGCCGCTGCCTCAATGTTTGAGGTCATCAGGCTGCTGCCTGATTATTCTGAATACTCTGATTATTCCGATTTCTCCGATTACTCCGAAAAGATCCGCAATATGGCCGCTTATGCCTATAAAACCTATATCGGCAATGGTTATTGCGTGAACTTCGCTGATGCACACGACAACAAAGCGGTGCAACAAGTGAATATCGTTTATCCTTTTGGTCTTTATCTGAACGACAAGACCATGAGAGCTTTTGGAGCTTATATCGGACAGCAGAAAGATGTGCTGAACAATCCCGCCTTGCTCTACGACAGAAGCGGTAACTTCCCCACCCTCGGGCGTGAACTGTTTTTCCTCCGTCATATCCAGACATATATGAAAGAACAGCCTCGTGAACCATTATTAAATAATGTGTGGTTGCCAGATTTGCAAATCATGACGGCCCGCAGGGGCAATCTCTATGTAGCCATGAAAGGCGGTAACAACGGGGAGAGCCATAACCACAACGATGTGGGTTCATTCATTGTCTATGCAGACAACCAACCTTTACTGATAGACCCAGGCGTAGGCGAATACACGGCTACGACCTTCGGCAAGAACCGCTACGACATCTGGACCATGCAGTCGCAGTATCATAATCTGCCACAAATCAACGGCTACGACCAGAAAGACGGTCAGCAATATGCAGCGAAGGTCATCCCTAACAAAATCCTTGGCAGACTCTGTTTAGATATCGCTGGTGCCTATCCCAAGGAAGCTGGCATTAACACGTGGAAGCGCACTGTTTCTGCGATGAAATCGGGCATTTCTGTCACAGAAGACTACGAATTAGACCACATTGCCCAACCCTCGCGCCTGCAATTCCTCACCACCATCAAACCCTCACAAAGTGTCAGACACGCTGTGAGGTTAGGCAGTCACACCATTGATTTCGATGCGAATCAACTGGAAGTATCCATCGAAGACATCAGCGACAAACTTGACACGTTGCTGAAAAATATTTGGGGACCGCAGATGTATCGTATCATATTCACCATCCGGTCCCCAAAGACAAAGAATAAAATCAGATACACTATCCGATAATCACTATAGGGAAGAGTCTATCAGTGTGCGGAACTGCTGAATACCTTGGTGGTTGTTGTCGAGTTCCTCAACTTCTGCCAGATACTTCAGCGCCTTCTCTTTGTCGCCCATGCCATAATAGCCGAGGGCGAGCATATATTTACAGTGAATAAGGTTCTTGGTATCGAGCGAGTCCTCCCAAATCAGCAAATCGGGCAGCGAGACTGCAAAATAATCCATCACCACCTTGTCGAAGATATGCTGTTTACCGTAGTTGATGAGCTTGAAGAATCGGCCATGCGCCTCGTCCTCACGCCCTAACTTACGCAAGGCCAGACCTTGATAGAAGATCTTGTCAGGCTTGGCATCGTTATAGTACATCGCAGCAGCAGGCTCTTGTGGGCCGATAATAGCCTTTTGCCAACAATTAAGTGCCTTTTCTTTCTCGTTAAGTGCCTCGTATGCGACGCCAAGAAGGTAGTAGAAATCGTTCTCCTGAGCGCCATAGAGTTTGCCCTCACCCAGATGAGGCGGATATTCGAGGCACGCCTCCAAAAGACTGACGGCTTTTCCTAGATTTTCTAGTCTTTCTAGATTATCTAGATGATCTAGACCGGCTAGATATTGCTTCGCCAGCTCCACGCGACAGATCTGATACTGCGAAGACACCTTTCCTTCGCCGCCTTCCCAAGGATGGAACTGATGGCCATCGAGTTTCGCCATCGCCTCTTCATAGCGGCCTAACTGATTGAGCAGGGTGATTTCCTCAAGCACAAGATCATCACGCTGCTGAATCAACTCGGGATACTTCTGCAGGAAATCAAGGCGCTCCTGATGCGGTTTGTGCAAACGCTTATAGAGCTGATCCAATTCCATCAGCATACGGGCATCGGTCTCGTCGAGATGGAAGGCCTTCTCCATATATTCCAAAGCTTCGTCTTGCTGATCCTGCTTATTGAAACGCGCCAAAGCGAGGTTTCGCCAGACAGAAGGGAATGTAGGATCGAGTTTTGCTGATAGTTCCCAGTTCTCGACAGCCACATCGTACTGCCGCTTATCGTAGTAAAGGCAGCCAAGATAATACGGTGCTTTGGCATCGTCAATACCAGGTATACCAATCACTGCATCGAAGATATGTGCATCTTCCAAGCGATTGGGGAAACAATAATCTGGGCAAACGGATTTGGCCTTATTTAAATAATCCAATGCTTGCGACAACGGACTGAAATATGCCAGATAATAATAGGTGAGCGGCGACTCCTCCACCCCATTCTTAATGGCCGTTTCGAGCACTAATCTGCTCTCGTCTTCCAATCTCGCCTGCGCATAGTCGAGAGCAGTCTCGTGATAGTTATAGATGTTGCCATGCATCAGTTCCACCATCCGCTCTAACGGTTCCTGACTGCCTGTCAACAGATGCTCCTCCACCATGCAGACATAGTTGAAGGGATCTATCTTGTACGATTCCTTGATCCAGGCAAGCGCCTCGTCTTTTCGTCCTAATTTGCGCAGGACAACGGCCTTCATGGCACGGGCCTTATGATTGTGGCTGTTGCTGATAAGGGCGCGCTCTAATTCATCAAGCGCATCTTCCCAGCGCTCACCATCCATGCTGATACAGGCAGCCTCGAAATAGCCGGCATCGGCCCAAGCCTTGTTCCATGTAGATTTCCAGAAACATTCGTATGCCACATTCGACTTATTCAAGTACTTACTGACAACGCCCAAATAGAACTGCGGTTCGCCATCGTATGGATTGGGATTTCGTTTCTTGAGTACCTTGACAGCCGTCTGCAGATACTTTTCTGCCTTCTTAAAACGGGCACGACGCAGATACCAAAGACCTATCTGCATATTACAACGATAGTCTAACGGATCGCGACGCAGACCTTCTTCGTAGTAATCGAGGGCGCTCCAAGTAGCATGACGGTATTGCTCTAAATGCAGACCCGTCAGATAGAGCTGATCGACGGTCTTCGTGTCCTGTGGCGAAAGCGCAGCCTCAGCTGCATCGGGAATAGGACGAATCTCATCTGGTTCTGCGTGCCATTCTAATAATGGTAACAGTCGGGGATTCTTCGCACGATCGATGGTCAGTTGCAGGTCGCTGAGGGATTCATCACCCGTATTCACAGTTTCCACAAGCACCTCTTCAGGCGACAGCTCTACCACCTTATTATAATATTCATAGCCACCCTTGCCATCAAGCACAATCCTTACGCGCTGTTTTGATGTAGCCAGAATCTTGAAAGTAACCTGACCCTCACCTGCCTCCTCGATATTCATCACAAAATCCTTGGAGGCCTGTTTCACGATGCCAATCTCACGATACGGCATGAAGTACTGCACGAATTGCTTTTCCTCGTAGGGCATGAGCCAAGTGAAGTCGGGCTGGTTTTCAGTATAGACACCCGCCATCAGTTCGATATAGGGGCGGAAACCTTCTTTTAATTGACAATTGACAATGGATAATGGACAATTATCGGCGGCAGTTTCATTATCCATTATCAATTTTCCATTATCAATTGAATCAGTAAGGTTACGATCCCAAGCACGTCCAAAGTCACCATTACCCCAAGTCCACTGTTTCTTACCTGGTGAGAAATGGTGCGAGGCCACATGCAGCATACCGCCCTTCGTGTCGTTCTCATAGCCGCCCTCGAAGTCGTATTTGGAGTTGACAGCCATATAACTCGTTGGCACATAGATATTCTTGTAGTTCGAGATATCCACACCTGCGGAGTAATCCATTTTATAATAGGTACCCGTAGCGATGGGGAACGACGATACAGCACGCTTGCCATGATCGAAGACCGCATTCACGTCAGGCGGGAACACACTTTGATAAGCATCGTTCACCTCAACAGCCGGATTCGCCCACCAGAGGAAAGTCTGAGGCAGATTGGTGCGGTTGCTGACACGCCCCTGAATCTCAAGATAGGCACAGCCTGGGCGCAGCGTAAAGCCCGCCATACCCTTCTGGTGGAACATCCGCTCCATCTCGTTCACCCATACAGTGACAGAGCCATCCTCGTTCTCCACGATGGTGCAATCCACAGGCATAAAGGTACTGGGACGATGGTGCTGGGGCCAGTTGAACTCGATACCGCCAGAGATCCAAGGGCCAGCTAAACCCACAAGCGCAGGCTTCACCACATGGTTATAATACACGAAATGACGCTGCTTGATCTTATCGTAGGCCATCTGGATGCGTCCGCCCAATTCTGGCAGAATCATCACAAGGATATACTCATTCTCGAGATAAACGGCTTTGTATTCCTTATCAACCTTTTCGTCGCTGATCGACTCAATCACCGGATAAGGATAGACCACACCACTCGAACCCTGATAGACACGCTTTTCCAGAAACATTGGATTCTTCTCTGGCTTTCCCACCTCGTAGGTCGGGATCGTTACTATTTCTCTCCAAGCTTTAACCATAATCGAAGTAATACTATTTTTTTCTGAAACGAATTTGAATAATAAGAATAATTCTATTCACGAATTAATATAATTATTATTCATATTCATTCGTGGGTTATATTATTCAGATTATTCATATTCGTTTCTTTATTCATTCACATTCGTTTCCCTTATCAGTTCCTTTTCCAGTTCCTCTAACGACTTGCCCTTGGTTTCAGGACAACGGCGGAACAGGAAGATGAAGGCACAGAAGCAGATGGCACTATAGATCCAGAATGAACCGCTACTGCCAAGAGCAGCATTCATTGAGGGGAACGAAAACGTCAGCGTGCAACACCCCACCCAAAGGGCGAATGTACACGTGGCCATCGCGATACCACGAATGCGGTTGGGGAAGATCTCTGCCAACAGCGTCCAGGTAACGGGTCCTAATGTCATCGCGTATGTTGAGATCGCAGCCACCACCAAACAAACCATCACGAACCCCTTCACCTCGAAGAAATAGCAGGTACCAAGCGTCAGATAAATCAGGCCCAAGCCGCCTGCACCCAACAGAATCAAGGTACGACGACCCCACTTCTCGATGGTATAAAGCGCCACAATCGTAAAGATCACGTTAGCGATACCCGTTATCACAATATTGATAAACATACCATCGACATCGAAGCCTGCTCCCACGAAGATTTCCTGTGCATAGTTAAAGATCACATTCGTACCACACCACTGCTGGAACACGGCGATCACCAGTCCGAGTATGAGGACTCGTCTGAATGAGGAATGAGAAATGAGAAATGAGAAATGTTGAATACTCTGCTGCGGAATGTTCTCAACCTGAGTGTAATCATCATTCCTCATTCCTAATTTCTCATTCCTCATTTTCAAGAACACCGGGCTCTCAGGAATAAAGAAACTCATCAGCAGGAACAGCGCTGCGGGCAATGTCTCTGCCCAGAACATCCAGCGCCAGCCCCACTCTAAGTTCCATGCCTGACTCTCGGCTACTGAAGTGTCACGCGCTAACAGCATATTCACCACTTGCGCCGCCAGAATTCCCAACACGATGGTCATCTGGTTCAGGCTCACCATTCGTCCACGAATCTCTGTGGGACTGACCTCAGCAATATACATCGGCGAAAGGGCCGAGGCCACGCCAATACCCATACCGCCGATAAAGCGGGCGATATTAAACAAGGTGAAATCGTTGAACAGACCTGTCGCAATCGCTGATACTGTGAACAGCACCGCAGCCACGATCAGTAGCGGCTTACGACCATACTTATCGGCAGCGGCACCTGCCACCATCGCACCGATCAGACAGCCCACCAAGGCCGTTGACATCGCCACACCCTGCAGCAACGGCGACTCACTGATACCAAAATATAATTCATAGAACGGTTTGGCTCCTCCGATAACGACCCAGTCGTAACCAAAGAGCAAGCCACCCATCGCCGACACGGCACAGATGAAATAGAGGAACCCTCTCCTATCTTGCATGGTTATCATATCTCTCATTTCTCATCTCTCATTTCTCAATTATCTCCAGCGCTTTCTTCACGATCTCACTCCGCTCGTTGATAACCGAGAAGTATTCGCTCATATCCCAGATGTCCCGCGCTATCAGTGCCTTCAACTGCAGACGGATATACGCTATCGATCGCTCGAGTTCATTGTTGTCCTTCGGCTCTATCTTCTGCTTTTTGCCTTCGGCCACCACATCGTCGAGCAACTGCTGCGGCACCTCAAACTGCTGTTTGAAATCATCAAACGACTGCCAGCGTTTCTTCAACTCCTTACGGTGGTTGTCCACATAGCGCAGGTTCTGCTGGATAATGATGCCCTTAGCCGCTAACTCACGGTGATAACGGGTATAGACGGTTGTGTCGAGCGGCACGAAATAGTCGGGCATGATACCGCCACCGCCATAGACCGTACGATGCTGACGGAGGGTTTCATACTTCAACGAGTCGGCGAAATGGACACTGTCGGCATTGGTCAGCTCACCACTCTTCAAGCGGTTCACCATATCCATCGCATAGTCCTTGCCTTCGCCCTTGGTATAAGGCTTCTGGATACAGCGGCCCGAGGGGGTGTAATAATGTGCGATGGTCAGGCGAATCATCGAACCATCAGGCAGATCGATAGGACGCTGCACCAAACCCTTGCCGAATGTACGACGGCCTACTACCAAACCGCGGTCCTGATCCTGAATGGCACCCGTCACAATCTCTGCAGCCGAGGCCGTATAGCCATCCACCAAGACGACAACCTTGCCCTTGGTGAATTTACCATTGCCGTGCGCTTTATACTCCGAGCGCTGCACCTTCCGACCGTTGGTATAGACAATCATGTCGCCCCGCTCTAAGAACTCGTCAGCAATGTCGACGGCAGCCTTCAGATAACCGCCACCATTCTCCTGCAAGTCAAGAATCAGATCCTTCATGCCCTGAGCCTGTAGTTTTCCAAGGCTCTCCACAAATTCATCGTAAGTCTGTGCGCCAAAGTTTCCAATGCGGATATAGCCGATGCCAGGACGAATCATATAGGTGGCATCGATGGAATGGACGGGAATCTTGTCGCGGACGACGGTGAACATCAGCTTATCCTTGATACCCAAACGCACCACGCCTAATTCTGCCTTCGTTCCCTTCGGACCACGCAGGCGTTTCATAATCTCCTCCTTCGACATTTTCACGCCTGCAATCGCCGTATCATTCACCGATACGATACGGTCGCCAGCAATGATACCCACCTTCTCCGAAGGACCGTTCGTCACGGGCTGGATCACTACCAACGTATCGTCCATCATATTAAACTGCACGCCGATACCCTCGAAATTACCATTCAAAGGCTCATTGAGTTCCTTCACCTCCTTGGGTGTCGCATAGCTGGAGTGCGGATCGAGCTTGTCGAGCATACCCTTAATGGCATCCTCAACCAGTTTCTTCTCGTCAACACTATCGACATAGAGGTTGGTAATGGCCAACTCCGCATACTGCAGTTTACGCAACGGACTGTTTTCGCCCGTATTAATCCTGAATTGCGCCGATGCGCTCAAACTAAGCAGCGCCAAGACAGCGGTGAGCACTAGTCTACTTACTCCTCCTCTCCTTACTCCTTCTCTCCTTTTCATATTGATTCGTTTCTTTTTGTGTGCAAAAGTAAGAAATAATTTCGAGACCACAAAATTATTACGACAACAAATCGCATTTCCGGGCATACCAGCCACGTACTCCTTGTATTTTACCGTAAGGGAAATGACAGGCCTTCAGGGCGAGGGTCAGTTTCTTGATGCTCGGCACATCGGTCATCCTCACGTGCTTGCGCAGCTCCTTCTGGATATCCACAGCAAGCATGAAGTGCTCCTTGCTACGCTCAGCTGGCTCGAAATATGACAGCAGCACCGTCTCAGGCGTCGACTGACGGCGATAGTTCTGGTTGTGACGCTCAATGTCTGTCTCCTCAGCCTTTGAGAAGTACCATTGTGCCCCACCCCGCAGTTCTGTCACCGCCTGGGCATAGATGGCGCGGTGGTCAATGGGCGTATCGGTATCAATCATACCCGTCACCTCACAGCAGAGGTAGCGACGCGATCCCGTCGGGTCGTAGAGCGGCTCCATGTCGTTGGTGGTGGCAATGAATGAGGCCATGCGGGGCAGCAGCACATACTGGTCGCTGCGCATCTTGCGGGTCTGCACGTTCTTTTCGGTCAGCACACGCTTGATCTTCGCCTGCTCACGGTCGGTCTTGGCATTATACTCGTCGATGTTCACTAACAGCATCCGACTCAGCATCCGCTCCACTTGCTCGGCATTGTCGAGCTTGATGTCGTCGATGTAATACTCGCGCAGAAAGGGCGGCAGCAACAGCCGACAAAAGGTCGACTTGTGCGTACCTTGAGCGCCAATGAGTATGGGAACGACGGCATTGCCGAACTCGTTGGAGAGATTCAGCCATTGCGCCACCATAGCCAGCATCCAGCTGTGGAAATAGTCCGGCCACCTGTAAAAGCCGGTGGGCACACGCCGCGCAAGATCACGGATATAGTCAGTCTGGCCATCCCACAACCCACAACGGCCAAGATAGTCGAGCACAGGGCTGTAGTTGGGTATCAGGGCACTGCGCACATAAAGCTCAACGTCGATCGACCAGGCCACGCCCACCTTCTCCATCTGCTCGATGGCCATCTTCCGGAACTCCCTGTCGGTCAGTTGCTGCCATGCCGGTTCCTCTGTCCGGATAAGTGGCTCTTCTCGCGAAATAAATGGCTCTTCCGGTGAGATAAGTGCCGCTTGTCTAACCATACTTGGCTCTTTTCGGCGAAACTCCTCCGTCTGTTTCATCACATTATACCGCAGGTCATAGTTCTCATTGAAAAACCGCCGCACACCTTCCACGATGCGCTGCCGTTCATTGATCGACGAAAACGTTGTGTCGTCCTTTTCGCTTCTAACACTGAATAGCCAGCGTCTGAAACGCTTCAATAATGCTTCGATATTCATATAGTTGTCATACTTCATTTTCAGGCGACCCTTCTGCCCCTCCTGACCCCTGACAGACCTGATGCAGTCTGGCTCTAAGGGGCAGAAGGGTCACGAGGGTCACTTATTTTCTAAAACCTTTTAATACTACGCGCGCGCGTTGGCGCATCATCCACTTCCGCCTGGCTTTTCGCGTGTGCAACTCGTAGTGGCAGTGTCGGCAAACCCGCCGCCGCGTACCCGTAGCATACAGCTCGAACTGCTCTTCCGGCAACTCCCTTTTACAGTTTTTGCAAATCATCTCTAAACTCTAAACATTAAACTATAAACTATAAACTATAAACCCTATAATTTAGTATCGCCTGATGCCTATTCTCCTTCGGATCCAGACACACCGAGCAATGCAGCCACATCGCCCCCTTTTTGTCGAACTCAAACAGCAACTGGTCAAAGTCCACGTTCTTCTGGATGAACTTGAAATACTCCTTACCCTGTTCCACAGAGTCAATACGGATATCCATCGCCTCACCCGACAGATGCTTCGAGTTGCCAACCCCATGAACGCCCGCGTTGACTTCCTCCGAACGGAACCCACTGTTCACATAGATCGGTCCGAACATCTCACGCAACGGTTCACCCAACTTCCAGCACAGATTGATCAGTGCAGCCAATTGCAAATCGTCGGGCGTATTGTCCTTACCATGTTTCTCGGCCCAGTTCGACCGGATCATCTCCTTGTAGCTGAAATGCGGACTCAGCATCAATTCCTTTTTCTTTGCCATAATTCTTCAATTTTACAATTTTTCAATTCTTCAATTTATTTCCCCTCTTAAGTTAGGAGGGATTTTTACCGTATTTTCCCTCCCCTAAGTTAGGAGGGATTTTTTACCGTATTTCCCCTCCTAAGTTAGGAGGGGTTAGGGGTGGTCTGAACAGGCGCCATATCATCCTCCCCTTTCCTGCTGCAAAATTACGGCAAACTCATCCGCTAACCAAAAAGTCGTAAAATGTCGTAACAAGAAAATATCACTATCTTTCGTAAAAAGCTTATTATCAGCGTCATGCAAAAAATCTGTCTACAGAAGCTTACGACAGACAATTAACAGTTGTCTTAACAATTGCTTTTGATTGCTCGGCTCAGGGTTACGCTCAGGCTGTTGACGGGGATAGGGATACCCATGTGTCTCATCCGCTGCATCAATAGGTGCTTCAGGTCATTAAATGGCAGACTCTGCGTCAGACTATTACGCTTTTGCAACGTCATAAACCGGATCAGCAGCCTCAACAGCGATGCCTGGCCTTTGTTGCGGATAACATTAATGATATAATCCCCGTGATCATCCATTTTCAACTCGATGATGTGCCGGGCCAGCATCTCCTTCAGTTCCACTACCAACTGCAAACGGCGTGAGTGGTCAATGTATCGGTCAAAGATGCAGCTCATGTAATAGGCTTGCCGGATACGCTCGTCCTCATGGGTCAGCAGGTCGACAGCCTTCAGGTTTATGACTTTCTTTTCCGTGAGCATTAGATACTGCCTGTCATCAGAGAGGTTAATGCTCACAAGTTGAGTGGATGTCAGGCTTTCGTTATTGATTTCCATTTCTTTTGTTGTTTTGATTAGATTCTGGGCGAAAAAAAGTGCCACCCGGTTATTGGGCGGCACTCTGTTGAGTTAATAAACAGATGAGAGATCAGTCCTTCACCACTTTGACACGATACTGTGCAAGCATGCCGTCAACAGTAGAGAGGGTTACAATATATTCTCCTGTGTTATAGGTGGAGAAATTGTAAGTAGCTGGTACACCATTGTAAAGCGGCTGTGAGAACGAATCAAGCAACACATTGTTCTGTTCAATGGTAACATACAGACAAGCGATGTCATAGTTCGAACAAATAGAGAACACACCAGTTTCAGAGTCAATCCAAGCACTAACAAGATATACCGTAGGCGATTTATACGGAATCGGGGTTGCTGGAATTTCTTCCTCTGATTCAAAATAATCTGCAAATGATTCTGATGGCAATAAGAAAAGCCCCATCAATAGCAAAAACAATAGCTTCTTCATACTTTATAAATTTAAAAAACACTGCAAAGTTATTGATTCATCAATAAAAACAGAAGATTTTGCTATTTCAGTTTTTTGCGACATAATCCATTGATTTTTAATGGTTTACATAAAATTTGCTTCAAAAACCGTGAATATTGAAATAGATTTCTATCAACAAAATATTAACAAAACGTTTCATTTTGCTCTGTTTGCCAAAAAAGATGGGATATTATTAACGATTATGCTTATTTTTTTATATCTTTGCAGCCATGAAAAAGAATCTGATAATAGTATTATTTACTCTTCTTATAACATCTGGTTGTGAGAATAAGAGCGTATGGAATCAAATCAACGAGATTGAATCTCTGACAGACCAAGAACTGTTTGATTCCGCTTATGTCAAATTATCAAAGATCAACGAGGGTGTACTTTGCAGTGATGATGAAAGAGCACACTACTATCTGCTACGTACTCGGTTGGGGATTCTGACTCAACACCCAGATAGTACAAATATGCTGGATAGTCTTGTAATACCCTATTTTTCAGAAAAGAATGACCATAAGAATTTAGCCAATGCTTATTACAGCATGGGTTATGGTATAGCTATAAAAGGTGATTATGCCAAAGCTATTTTATATTATAAAAAAGCAGAAGAGCAAGCAATGAGTGTCGAAAATGACAAATTATTATTCAAAGTGTACGAAAGCCTGTCTGCGATTAACGAGCTAACAGGAAATTATAAACTTGAATTAGAATATGCACAAAAAGCTTTAGGAATAGTACCTAAAGTAAATAACAACAGATGGGAGTATGATGCCTATTATAAAATGGCATTGGCCTATTCTCGACTTGGACTGATAGATAGTTCTTTATATTATTTAGATAAGGTAGAACCACTTCTTAAATATGTTCCCCAAAATGATTTGCCTTATACTTTAGTAAGCATTGCTTATCTATATAAACATACAAATCCAGAAAAAGCAAAGTATTACTTAGAAAAATCTTTGTCAGAAGTAGAATCCTCATACGCTTTAGCACATTTAGCAGATATATACCTAAGCGAGGGAGACATGGACAAGGCTTACCTTATATGGAAAAGGGCTCTCAATGTTCACGACAGGAGACCAAAAGATAAAATCTTGCACAACATCTTCGAATATGATATCATCCATGGTAATATTGATCATGTATGCGGGACTGTCAATGAAATTATTACGATTAAGGATAGTATCATTGACAATTTGAGAAACGACACCATCAAAGACCTTCAACTACGTTTTGACCACGAAGTAGCGATACATAAGCAGGAAACAATTACCAGTAACTGGCAAAAAGGTCTTTTGGCTGCAATTCTGTTTATATCTTTGCTTATCGCCTATATAATAATAAAAAGGTATAGGGAAAAGACCAAGATGCAGGAAGCGCAGATGCAGATAAACGACTTGATGAATCAAATACGTGAATTGGAAAAGTCTGAGGAAGACAACAGCATTGCCATCCAAAAGTTGAACGACCAAATCAAGGATCGGTTAAACAAAGAAGGCCCGCTTTTGAAACAAGGAAAGATCCTCTATGACCAGATTGTGGATGGCAAGACGGTTATTGAATGGCGGAAAAAGGATTTCGAATTGTTCATCAACTATTTTAAAGCGATTGACTTTAAAACAGTGAATCGTGTAGAGAAGACGAAAAGAAAAGAAAAACTGACGCCTCAAAAGATGTTTTTCCTTCTTCTGAACGAAATGGGATATGATAAGAAGGAGATTACCCAGATATTGGGAATCTCAGAAACCAGCGTAAACACGTTGTATTTCAGGACAAAACCCATTGAATAAAATCTTTGTGTGCCTGAAGCGAGAGACGCAATCTACTAAATAGCACTAATAATACTTGTCGGCCAAGTGCCACATTAAAAAACGGCCAAGTGCCACATCAAAAAACAGCCAAGTGCCACATTAATTTGATGAACTTTGCTAAAAATAGAAAAACAATTCGTCAGAACCTTGCACTTGCACGGACTAACATTTCCAGACTTCTTGTCGGTGCCACCCCAAGGTTAATAGACGAGTGGCAGATTGCACCTCAGTTTTGGGATGCAGTAAGAAACGAAGTGGATAAACGTGATGATGACGGACAGTTTATTCTTACCGGCTCGTCAGTACCGCCAAAACCGAAAAAGGACGAAAATGGAAACCTGATTGAAGAGGAACAAATACATCATACCGGCACAGGACGTATTTCCCGACTTAAGCTTCGCACGATGACATTGTGGGAATCTGAAGATTCAACAGGAACAGTTAGTTTGAGAGAACTCTTTGAGAATGCAGAAACAATCGAAGGTGAAAGCCATATAGATTTGGATCGGCTCGCATATCTAACCTGTCGTGGAGGATGGCCAAAGGCTGTGTTGAAGAAAAATATAAGGGCATCTCTTGCGCAAGCGTTTGACTATTACGACTCCGTTGTCAGTAATGATATTAAGAGAGTTGACGATGTGGATCGGGATGAGGAGCTGACTAAACGCATTATGCGATCGTACGCCCGCAACCAGGCCAGTCAAGCAACAGCAGGAACCATTTTGGCAGACATAAAGAATAACGGTGATGAGCAAATGTCAGAAAATACGGTATATAACTACCTAAAGGCCCTAAAGGAAATCTTCGTTATTGAAGATTCTATTGCTTGGAATCCCAACTTGAGGAGCAAAACAGCCATCAGAACTTCAGACACCCGTTATTTTATTGACCCGTCCATTGCCACTGCTGCTTTAGGTTTGGGTCCCAAAGATTTAATCAATGATATGAACACCTTTGGACTTTTCTTTGAAACTCTTGCTGTCAGGGATTTGCGTGTCTATGCGGAATCATTAGATGGAAAAGTGTACCACTATCGTGACAAGAACAATTTGGAGTGTGATGCTGTTGTCCATCTCAGGAACGGCTCATACGGGTTGATTGAGATTAAAATTGGTGGTCACGAGCTTATCAAGGACGGTGCAGAGAGCCTGAAGACTCTTTCGGACAAGATTGATACAACAAAAATGAAGAAACCTTCTTTCCTGATGGTATTGACAGGTATCGGTGAGTATGCATACAAACGGCCAGAGGATGGTGTACTTGTGGTACCTATTGGTTGTCTGAAGAATTAGAGAAATAAGACTAAAGTACCTCTTTTTTGAGCCTGCTGATCTGGGCCAGGCTCGTTTCGTTCGCCTCAGAGATGGTATCAGCGATCAAATCGAGTTGACGAACCAGTTTTTGCAGCATATCCTCCCTGTTGGTATACAACAGTTTTTCTTTTGATGCAACGAAATCCGGGGCAAAGAGACTGTCAAGACTTACCTTTCCCTGATAATAGTAGAGAATGGCCAGAAGAACAGAAGCATAAACTTCTTCCCCATTCTCTAATCGCGACAATACCGGCTGGGTAAGGTGTGTAGCCACAGCCAACTCCTTCTGTGTCAGCCTCATCATAAGTCGGATCTGCTTAAGCCTTTCGCCAAGAATCTTTGAATCCATTGCCTGTTTATTTATTGTGAAACACTTGACGAACAAATAGAATAGATAAAGGCGTGTGCAAGTCGCCATTATCAACCTCGGGCCTTCGGATTGCCTTTGCAAAATAATGAACAACCGCTCACGCCCAGTATGATAACAGCCCAAAAGGCCACATACCATAAGCGTGAGCATTTGTCTGTCCATCATCCCTTGCTATACTTTTCCGAAGTTTTGAGGTTGGGATAACTTCTATCTAAATGCTCTGTCCTCATTCGCCCCTTTGGGGAGCGGAACGATTCCGTTTGCAAAAATAAGAAAACTATCCCATCCCACAAAACATATTAGTGATTTTTAAGGGTTTTTGAATAATCATTGGACAATAACCGTTATTTCAGAAATCAGGGGAAATGCCTATCATCCCACTTAAATTCTTTATTATCAACAAAATACAAAACAATAACTTGAAATAAAAATTGTTTGCTCAATTAAAAAAAATATCCTACCTTTGCTTCCGAATAATTAAAAAGATTATGATATGAGGAAAAAACTATTTATTATTATGTGCTTCTTGCTAACGATTCTTTCGACAGGATGTAGTTCTGATAATGAAACAACCACTAATGAAACTAATTTGCCCAGCAATTGGACTGACGAGGCAATCGAGGATTTCTTTAATACTGAATTGCGTATAACACATGATAGTTTTGAATACTTAGATTCGCATTCATTTTTCTGTGAAGACAAGTCGGGCATAAAATCAGCAATCAAAGAGGATATTGTATGTGTTATCAATAGTCGACAGGAGTTGGAAGAAATCTATTTAGGAGAGAAAGAGATTCCTGAGATAGACTTTGAAAAGAACACACTTATCATTGGTCAGCAGATTATGCCCTATCATGGTTTCTATGTTGCCAAAAAGGAATTGTTGGAAGGCGACGATGGTCTCGTGTTGACTCTCTATACTAAGAATGATTTAGTTACGCTGCCTCAAGCATTGATGAATCTCTATTATTGGGAATTCTATCCTAAATTATCGCAAAAAAATATCTCTGTTAATGTTATCAAGGAATATACTAATCGACCTGATCTCCAAAAAACTTATTAATAATTAGTAATAAATTAACCCAACTTTGACGCTTTGTATTTTTTTTAAAAAAGTTGCATTTGATTT
>JAEEGH010012945.1_pt1 | contig 18612 bp, 16 predicted proteins | sample 9134181 | NCBI WGS metagenome assembly JAEEGH01 (sample SAMN16246544, study PRJNA631951) | gut metagenome | biome: gut microbiome; feature: rumen; material: DP-attached | host: Bos | place: Iran: Karaj | collected 2018-10 | reverse complement strand
TGCTCAGGTGACCTTGCAGTTCTTAAGGTTAAGTCAGTAGACGTTGAGGCATGGAGCCCCAGACAGAAGAAGTACTTCGAAGTAGGTTCATGTTCTAACCTTGGCGATGCTCAGGCAAGAAGATTAAAGATTAGAGTAAACGGCGAGGACGGCAAGTACCTTGCACACACACTTAACAATACAGTAGTTGCTCCTCCCCGTATGCTTATCGCATTCCTTGAGAACAACTTAAATGCAGACGGCAGCGTTAATATCCCCGAAGCCCTTCGTCCTTACATGGGTGGCAAGGATAAGATGATTCCCGTTAAATAATTCACAGGATAATTTATGTTTCACAAATATCTTCGCGCAGTTGGTTTTTCAAATATTGAGACCAGAGAAGAATTGCAGAGTCTTATTTCCAAGTCAGTCAAAGAGGCTGACAGGAAATCATATACCACGGTAGGCAAAGACGGTGACGTTCTCTACGGAGAGTATCATACACTGTTTGCCGACCGGTGCGGAATTTGTGTGCGCGGAGAATATGCAGATGACAACACTTTCAGATATGATTACTACTTCCCTTTTCTTGAGGGTAAGGGTGTCACATCTGAAGAGGATGTCTGCATAGAGCGTCAGCTCGAAAAGCTCTCTTATGCCGGTGTTGTTGATGATTACAACATGGGCATAGCCATTATCTTTTATCTCGAAAGCATTATCACCTATATTAAATATCTGAATACAGACAGACTTCCTTTAACAGGCACAACTCTGACACTCTCAGGATTGTCAGAGGGTGGTACCATACTGCTTCCCATTAAGAAAGACGAGGAGCAGAAGCGCCAGGTAAAGCATGAGAATATGCGTAAGGCCAGAATGCTTGCCAAGGCAGCAGAAGGTGACCAGGAGGCTATCAACAACCTGACCATAAAGGATATGGATACAATGGGCATTGTCCAGAAAAGAGTAATGCAGGAGGACCTTTACTCAGTAGTTGATACCTGCTTTATGCCATATGGTATAGAGTGCGACCTCTATTCTGTTATAGGTGAGATTACGTCATACGAACTGACAAAAAATAAACTGACAGGTGAAGAGATATATATACTGACTCTTGATATAAACGATATGATTTTTGATGTCTGCGTCAACAAAGCCGATGTGACAGGCGAAGTTGCGGAAGGCCGGAGATTTAAGGGAAACATCTGGCTTCAGGGCAGAATCAATTATCCTGATGGGGAATAGGTTTACAGAGTAGAATTATGTCAACATCAAAGCATGTATCAAAACGAATATTCATTTTATTCGTTTTGGTTTTAATGACTTTCAACAATATATTCACGATAAATATCCATGCCGATGAGCCTGACTATGCAGCTGAGGCAGAGGAGCGCAAGAATGAAAAGGTGGACACCAACGATGTGCCGGGCTGGCCTGAAGGTCCCGCTATCGGTGCTGAGTCTGCCATACTCATGGATGCTGATACAGGTGAAATATTATATGCAAAAAATATCGACGAGCGCCTTTATCCCGCCAGTACCACAAAGCTTATGACATGCCTTGTAGGTATTGAGAATGCTTCTCTTGACGAGCTGGTAACAGTCAGCCGCGAAGCCATATATGCCAACGAGGCAGACGGTTCCAACATGGGACTTAAGGAAGGTGAGCAGCTCACAGTTGAGGAGCTTTTATACGGTATCCTCATTACATCAGCAAACGAGGCATGCAATGCCCTTGGTGAGCATATCAGTGGTTCCATGGACGGATATGTGGCCCTCATGAATCAGAAGGCTGAGGAGCTCGGATGTGTCAATACGCATTTTGTCACAACAAATGGTCTTCAGGACGATAATCATTATTCATCAGCAAGAGACCTGGCTTTAATAGGCAGGGAATTCTTTAAGTACGATCTGTTATGCAGACTGTCCAGTACAGCATATTACTCAATGCAGGACAACGGTCTCCATGACGCTCACGAGCTTTATTCCAAAAACAAACTTTATAAGAACAGGGAGTATGCATACGAATATCTGGTAGGCAGTAAGACAGGCTTTACCAGTGTGGCCCGTCAGACCCTCGTCACATGTGCGGAAAAAGACGGCACCAGACTTATCTGTGTCATTATGAAAGAGGAGACTCCGTACCAGTTTGAAGATACTATAGCCCTGTTTAATTACGGCTTCAACAATTTTTACCGCGTGAATATCGCTTCCAACGAGACAGGCTATGATATCAGTCATCAGGATTTCTTTAGCGGCGAGAGTACAGTATTTGAAAATACCGCGCCCGTTATTTCTCTTGATAACAGGGCTACGCTTTTATTGCCAAACGGTACTGATTTTTCTGCTCTTACAAGTGATGTGTCATATGGTGACACTAAAGCTCCATACTTTGGAAATGTGAATTATTATTTCAACGGATATAAAGTCGGATCTGTAGGTATAGCATTTGAGGGAGAGGAAGCCCCTGATAATTTCATGACACTTGATGAGGCCAGGGCTGCGGCTTCTGAAAATAATGTAGAACCTGAGAAGAAAACTGTAATCGTAAATATATGGTCAGTCATAAAAACAATATTTATGGTTTTTGTCATAATAATTATTGTCATTGTCCTCTGGACAGTAGGCATGGCTTACTGGAATAAATACAAGAAAAAGATCAGATGGAAAAAGAGACTCCGGGATAACCAGGGTATCTCTACCAGAAGAGAATATAAAAAATCAAAAAGAAGACGTCCCCACAGAGGAACGCCTTCCGTTAAAGAATCTAAATCAAATCATAAATCATCAAAGAAACGTAACGATGTTAATTTTAATGACATCAAGTTCTGATTAGTAATTATCCTGAACAGAGTATTTATCTACAACCTTATTCAGCATGGGTACTGCCTTGGAGAATGCAGTCAGCATGTGATTTGAGAATGTACCACATTCACCACCCATAATCATGTTGTATGCCTTGTCGCGGTCGAATGCATCACGGTATACTCGCTCGCCGACCAGAGCTTCGTAAGCATCGACTATTGAAACTATCTGTGCCTCGATAGGGATGTTTTCTCCGGCAAGTCCGTCCGGATAACCCTTACCATCATGACGTTCATGATGATGACGGCAGATATTGTAGCTGACCTTCATGTATTTCTCATCCTGAAGGAATTCAATCTGCTTAAGCATCTCGCATCCGTGAGTTGTATGAGACTTGATTACCTCGAATTCATCAGGTGTCAGTCTGCCGGGCTTAAGCAGAATAGTATCTGAAATCGCAATCTTTCCAAGGTCATGAAGCGCTGATGCACTCTCGATGATATTAACATCTTCCTCAGTGAGACCATAATCCATAGCATAGAGCTGTCTCACCATCTCAGCCATTATTCTCGACATTCCCTTGATACTTTTAATATGAGTGTTTGACTCAAGGTTACGGAACTCAACGATTGAACTCATTACCTCGATGATACGGTCATTGTAATGCAGAAGCTCTTCGTTCTGCTCCTTGATACGTCCAGTCTGTTCTTTGATAACAGCTTCAAACTCAAGTCTGTTGCGGTAAAGCTCTACGATATTTTTTACACGGCCGTATACGAGAGGCTCGATAATAGGCTTGTTGATAAAGTCCGCAACTCCGTTTGCATAGCAGTCTTTAATTTTCTCCGGTGTAGTCCACTCGTTCATCATGATAAGCGGAATCAGCTTTGTAATTCCCTTCTGATGAAGTACCTTTAACAGGACCATACCGTCGATATCAGGCATGACCATATCGCAGAGAATGATAGCCACGTTCTTGTAGTTCTTGGTCAGATACTCCATGGCTACTCGTCCGCCGTTAAATACCTGGATATCGTACTCATCCTGAAACAGGGCGGCGAGGATATCTGTATTTTCTTTTTCGTCGTCGATAATCAGTATAGTGTTTCGTGCCATACGTTTCCCCTTTTATTTATGATATCTCTATTTGTCTTCCGTTAGTACGAACGGTAGAACGCTTTCTATCTTCCCTTACAAGAAGGGTATTACCGTTTACGCAGACGGTTGTATTTTCATACAGATTTCTGAATACTTCGATGCAGAGATCGTTTCTCTTTGTCCGTCTGTAATCAAGCTCTTTAAGCTGCCTTGCCACATCCTCTTTCTGTGATTTAATCTGGGCCATTACTGCCTGGAGCTTTATGTAGTTAGGATCCTGACGTCCTTTAAGGGCACCCATCTTCTGAATAAGTGTCTCCATTACAAGGTGTGTTTTGCCCTCGTCAGAATCAAGCTTTTCTTTCTGTCTGTAGAGTGCGTAATACTCATCGGTATCCTTATCGTCCACGGCACCGACTTCAACATATGTCTTGGCTTTACCCTTTGAACCGATGGTTCCTGTCTCGATACCACGCTCAGCTATAATCCTGCCACCACAGAGAAGGGATTTCTTACCCTTTGTCTTTAGTATGCCTCGGCATGTTATCTCAGAGTTTAATGAGTATCCCGTCTCAATGTTCCCGCCTGATTCAACCTTTGCATTCTCAAAGAATGCCGATGTGATTGCGCCACCTGATATGATAGAACACTCGCCGTCGGCATTTACTCCACCACTTATTATGATGTTGCCTTCAGCAGTCAGGTTAGCATTCTCAACAAAGCCTTTTATGAAAAGGTCGCCGGAACATGATATGTTTGCATCAGATAATACGTTGCCGTTTACCTGGATGTTACCGTCAAATGAAATGTCTCCGTCAAGATGAGTGACATCACCCGCAAACTGCAGGAAATCCATTATCTGGATTTTGCCGTCCTTGATGCTCATGAATCCTTCTTTCTTGGACAGATACTTAAGCTTGTCTCTTGACTGGATGAGGTCCATGGAATCGAGGGGTTCAAGGTCCTTGCCCTGAAGTCCTTCGAGTGGAAGGCCTGTTACGGTGAGTCCTTTCTCTCCCGGGTTTGCCGGATGGTACTCGGCTACCACATCACCTCTGTTGATTTTCTTATATTCTGTCGGTGCGAAATAATCTACCGATCCGTCTTCTTTAATCTCAGGTTTTTTCTCTGATTCCACAAAGAAAAATTCATAATATCCGTCCTTGCCCTTTACAGGTTTCCTACCATGAAGTACAGGTATTTTCACATTAAGGGGCAGGTTGGACAGATTGTCAGGCAGTTCATCGGCTGCAAATCCGAATGTCAGATCATATGCGTCCATCATCTTCTTAAGGTCGCCCTTTGTATATGATTCGGGAAGCTTTTTCTTTATGATGATGCCGGCTTCCATGAGACCTTTTTCAACATATATCTTTATGCCTGTATCAATATCGTTGTAATTATATGAGAGCTCGTCAAGCTTGCCGAACTTCTCCTTCATAAAGAGGGCGCGCCTCTTTTCTTTCATATCAGTAGCACTAAAGAGAAGTCGTGCATACGATGATACATCAAGCCCCTGCTGGAGACCGAGTCTGATCTGCTGCATCTGACGCTCTCTGAAGAGCACGTTCGCATAGTGGGTTACGTCAAGATTTCTCTCAAGGCCGTATCTGATCTCACGCATCTGACGACCGGTATATTTCACATCTGCGTATATTCTGATATCAACATTGTGATCGATGCCTTTCTGAATCTCAGACAGCTGGGCATTTGAATATATTTCTCTCGGATAATTATTGATATCAAATAATTCGGACTTCTTCTTCTCTTCGGCCTCAACCTTATCAAGGTCATCGAGGAGGGAGCTGAGCCATTCCTCTTCTTCCTTCTCTTTTTTCTCTGCTCTCTTCTCAGTCTTTTCTTCAGCCTTTTTTACTACAAAGGAGTTGGTATTGCTGTTTACAGCTTTCTTAAGTTCGTCTTCCTGGGATGAAACCTCGTCAAGAAGATCAAGCAGGGAGTCAGTATTGAACATATCGTCCATACTTGATTCATCGAGCTTGAGAGAATTGATATCGTCCGCGACAGATTTTCTGTTGTAATCCGTTTTGTTAAGTGCCATGTTTCCCCTTGATACCTATACTTTTTATTTAGTCTATTTCAAAAACCCCGGTATGGGATTTGTCATTAACCATCTTTTTAAAATCAGAAATGCATTTGCCCTCCGGGTCTCCTGCAAAGCCTTTTTTGAAAAGGACCTGACCGTGCTCTACCATACCCTGAGTCTGCAGAATCAGTATGATGATGTCATCCGTCTCATACGAACCTGTTATAGTCGTATATTTAAAGGCAACTGTTTTATCACCTGTCTTTACCCTGACATTCAGAGGTTCAAAGAATACCTGCATGACTATGTATTTACCGTAGTCCCTCTGCATGTTCCTGTAGTTAATCCACTCCGATACTCTGTAGCCGAAAAATATAAATAAAGTAAAATATACGGCAAGTACCAGTGTAATCCCTGCAGGAATTGTCCATCTTAAATACATAAACAGCAGGGTGACTGCATAAAATACTATGGAAAATATGAGGCTCATTCTCTTAAGGTTTTTGCGCATCTTTGTAAAGCAGAGACTGCAGTACTCATGATGCATGGCCTTTGTTAATATGAATTTGTTTTCATATAAAATCTTGGCCAATTTATGCTTCCTCTTGTATGAGCTTTTCTTCGTTTATGTTGGCAGGAGCCGGTGCATCGGATTTCTCTTTAAGCAGACGTTTTTTCTCCCTTAAATCTGCTACTTCCTTGCGGGTCGTGTACTCAGTAAACTTCTCTGCAAAATAAAGACCGTTGTCATGATGTCTGATACGAAGTCTTGATTTAATGGGACCGTGCTCCCTGCATACAGCTGCGCTATAATAATTCTTGGAGTTGTTCGAAAACCAGTTAACTGATTTACGAATGACTGCTCCGCCGCACTTCTCACATGTGACAGCCATTATTTCCTTGCTGCCTGTGATACTGTCCCTGCGCTCATAGCCGCGACTCACAAAGTAACTCTGGCCGTTATCGTATATGCTGACCTCTGACGCCTCGTTGGCAGGTATATGATAAAGATCGTAAGTAATGCCTGCCTTAAGCTCGTCATCGTTCATGAGCTTTAATATCTTTGCTGTGTAATACGCATCGGAAAATGCCCTGTGGAAAGGTATATCCTTTTCAATACCAGCTTCATCCACCGCAAGCTCCAGATTGTAAACCCTGTCAGGGTCACCCATGTGAACGGCAAACATTTTCTGTACATTAAGAAAGAGAATGGGACTGTGGCTTAATGGCTCCATCTGATAAAAAGCCATGTTGCGCTGGAGTTCTGTCAAATCCTGGGTACCCCATGTGCAGAAGATAATCTCATCGCCGCACCATCGCCTGAACCTCTCCATAATCTTAAAGAAGGTTCCGCCCCGCATGAGCTCTGCCATGCTGGTATTTAATATCTTGCGTATATGTATATTTAATTCTTTATAAACCTGGGGCCGTATAATCTCTGAAAACTCGGCGATTTTCTCTCTTGATTCGTCAAGCTTTACGGCACCAATTTCTATGATCTCGAAGGGAAGCTTTCTGTCTGAAAAGGACTTACCGTCAACCGGCTGATTCCACTCTAAATCAAACACTATATAATTCACGAAAGATCCTCTTTCTACTAATTAACATAATTAAGTAAAATTATATCGTATTTCCCATAGTTTGTATAGGCTAATGGGTACGAACGGTCGATTTTGACTGACGAACGGTAACTAAAATTAATTTATTTCATGTACATAAGATAAATACAAGTTTGCATTAACTTACTTTTCAAATAGGTAAAATAGGTTTAGTATATGTTTATATTAAATAAAAGGTATATTTTACAGGTAGTCATAAGATGAGACTAAGAAACATAACAGGCTCGAGAGAGATGATTGCGGAGTCGGATTTCGTGGTTCATGAGCCGAAACTCTTAAAGGGCAAATGGAAGGCCCGTTTTGAAAACGATCACCCCATTTATATAGAAATAGGCATGGGCAAAGGCCGGTTTATCATGGATTCGGCCAGAGCAAACCCTGACATAAATTATATTGGCATAGAGAAATACTCAGCCGTATTACTAAGAGCCATTCAGAAGATGGAGGAGGACCCTCTCCCCAATGTAATCTTAATCAGAATGGACGCCGAGGAGATTACTGAAGTATTTGATAAAGGCGAGATTGACAGGATATATCTGAATTTCTCAGATCCATGGCCAAAGGACAGACATGCGAAGCGCAGGCTTCCGAGCGGTGCATTCCTTAACAGGTATAATGAGATACTTAAGGATGGCGGCACAATTGAGTTTAAGACAGACAACAGGGAGCTGTTTGATTTCGCTGTAGAGGAGCTTGAGGGTTCACCGTTTAAGGCAGATAAGATTACATATGATCTGCATAATAATCAGGAAATGATGGTTGGGAACATCATGACTGAGTATGAAGAGAAATTTTCGTCGAAGGGCAATCCTATATGCAAGTATGAACTTGTAAGACGTTAGTTTTTATTTTTGGAAGATTCCGAAAACATAGTTTAGGAATCTCAGGGAGGAAAAGGGTATGAAAGAAGTTAGGAACAACAAGGGATTTTCCCTTGTTGAGCTGATTATTGCCATTGCGATTATGGCGATACTCGTAGGTATCGTAGCAGTTCAGCTCATAGTGTATTTTGAAAAATCAAAGGTAGCTGCAGATGAGCAGACAATAAACGCTATTTGCTCGACGCTGACATATGCTGCAATGGATCCGGCTGTGCTAAGCGATCCGGAATCAAAAACATTAATCGATGCGATGGTAGCAAATCCCATGACGCTTGAAAGTCTGGAAGCCCATCAGTCATCAGCTCTTTATAAAGAGTTAATTGAGTCACTCAGATGGGATGATTTAACCCAGGCCACATATCTGACCCAGCTTGTATCAGCTCATACAAGTTCATCTCAGATAATATTCCAGTATAAAGGAGATGTGGTTAACCCTCTTGCAATGTGGGTGACATATACAGACTCAACCGGAAGAAAGGATACAAGCTGGACGCCGCCAACAGATTATCAAGATGAAGCAAATATAGTTCACTGTATTTCAATATATTAATAAAAACAACAGCTCATCAGATAGTTTGATGAGCTGTTGTTTTTTTGATAAAAATCCGAAATTCTTCAAATTTTCACACAAAAAACACGTGTTTTAGGGTAAAATTATAATGTTATGATTAGGAATATTATATTTGATGTCGGCGCGGTTCTGGTGGATTTCAGATATCACAATTACATGCTTGATCTGGGATTCGATGACGGGACCGTAAAGGTAATAGAAGACAAATTGATACACAACGATTCTCTCTGGGGTCAGCTTGACCTTGGGGCAGAGCCTGAGGAAGTGACGGTGGAGAGGATGCTTGCCGAGGTTCCGGGGTATGAGGAAAAGGTCAGGTATTTCTTCAGTCACATCATAGATATCGTTCGGACCTTTGATTACACTGTTCCCTGGCTCACATCACTTAGGGAGAGGGGATATAAAATATACCTCCTCAGCAATTATCCGAAAAACTGGTGGACCCTCCATGAAAAAGAGCGTTTCGGATTCGTACATTTAACAGACGGTAAAATCGTGTCGGGATTTGTGAAGATGACAAAGCCCCATGACGAGATATATAAATGTCTCCTGGATACATACAGCCTGGACCCCCGGGAATGCCTGTTCTTTGATGACAGGAAAGAGAACGTGGAGGCTGCTGTCAGGAACGGCTTAAATGCGCAAGTATTTACTTCTTATAAAGAAGCAGATGAATATATTAGAAAATCGGAGTAAGAGTAATGAACAAAATTGGATTTGACAACGACAAGTATTTGAAACTTCAATCAGAGAAAATCAAGGAGCGTATCTCCAAGTTTGGAGGAAAGCTCTATCTTGAGTTTGGAGGAAAGCTCTTTGACGACCATCATGCATCAAGGGTTCTTCCCGGATTTAAGCCTGACAGCAAGATAAACATGCTCACCCAGCTTAAGGACGACGCAGAGATAGTAATAGTTATCAACTCACAGGATATTGAGAAAAATAAAGTCCGTTCGGACCTTGGCATTACATATGATGTGGACGTGCTTCGTCTTATCGATGCATTCAGAGGATATGGACTTTATGTAGGTTCCGTAGTTCTTACACAGTTTGCGGGACAGCCTTCGGCTTCTGCATATCAGAAAAAGCTTGAGTCTCTTGGACTTAAAGTTTACAGACATTACAATATCCCCGGATACCCCAGCAATATTCCTCTTATCGTTTCAGATGAGGGATACGGCAAGAATGAATATATCGAGACAACCAGATCACTTGTTGTAATCACAGCGCCCGGACCCGGCTCCGGAAAAATGGCTACATGCCTTTCACAGCTTTATCATGAATACAAGAGAGGCATTAAGGCAGGATATGCAAAATATGAGACATTCCCTATCTGGAACATTCCTCTTAAGCATCCCGTAAACCTTGCATACGAGGCAGCTACGGCAGATCTTAATGACGTAAATATGATTGACCCGTTCCATCTTGATGCATATGGAGAGAGCACTGTTAACTACAACCGTGACGTTGAAGTATTCCCCGTGCTTAATGCAATGTTTGAAAAGATTATGGGAGAGTCGCCTTACAAGTCACCTACAGATATGGGTGTAAATATGGCAGGCTATGGAATCGTTGACGACGAGGCATGCAGGAGAGCATCAAATCAGGAAATTATCAGACGTTACTACAAGACACTTGTTCAGGTAAGAACAGGCGAGGCCGATCAGAATCAGGTGGTAAAGATTGAGCTTTTAATGAAGCAGGCAGGAATCACTCCTGAGGACAGACCTGTAATATCAGCAGCAAAAGTTAAAGCAGAGATGACGGGAGAGCCGGCAGCAGCAATTGAACTTGTAGACGGAAGAATCGTTACGGGAAGAACAAGCGAACTTCTCGGTGCATCATCTGCTATGCTTCTTAATGCACTTAAGGCAATGGCGGGAATTCCCGATGAGACACTGCTCATTATTCCCGAGGCAATCAATCCCATCCAGTCACTTAAGGTTGATTATCTCGGAAGCAAGAACCCGAGACTTCATACAGACGAAGTTCTTGTAGCTCTCTCAATAAGTGCTGCAACAGATGAAAACGCAAAGAAAGCCCTTTTACAGCTTTCAAATTTAAGAGGCCTGGATGTTCACTCAAGTGTTATCCTGTCTCAGGTAGATATGAATATATTCAGAAAGCTCGGCGTAAACCTTACAACTGAGCCTGTATATCAGACCAATTCGCTTTATCATAATTAATTTTAAGGAGTAATCCTGATGTTATTACACAGAAACAAAAGGCGTGTCTATGAGGACAATGCCGAAGGCAGCGGCAGCAGAAATAATAATGAAAATAACGGTGGAAACGGCGGAAACCGTGATAACGGCAAGGACAACAGGAGCGGAAACTTCCTGCTCTTTGCTGCAGTTACGATTATCGCGCTTCTCTGCATCAGTTATTTCTTAAGACTTACCGGCAACAGTTCGTCTGAAGAAATTACTTATAATGAATTTATCACCATGGCAGAGTCCGGCAAGGTTGAAAAGATTGTGATAGAATCCGACACCATCCATATCACACCGAAGAATAACGGTGGTACGGAGATGATGCCCGGAACTACATATTATACGGGCCTTGCGGAAAATGTTGAGACAGTCACAGAGCGAATGCTCGAAGCCGGTGTCATAGTCAGCACTAAGGTTGAAGACGGTTCAAGCATTATTATATCTATCCTGTTAACATACGTACTTCCCATACTTCTTATGTGGGGACTGCTCAGCCTGCTCTTCAGGCGTATGTCAAAAGGCGGCGGCGGTATAGGACCGTTTGGAGTCGGCAAAACTACTGCAAAGCTTCACGGCGATAAGGATACAGGTATTACATTTAATGAAGTAGCAGGAGAGGAGGAAGCAAAAGAGTCCCTCGTCGAGATAGTAGACTTCCTTCATAACCCCGATAAGTATGCAAACATCGGTGCCAAGATTCCTAAGGGTGCCCTCCTTGTAGGACCTCCCGGAACAGGTAAAACTCTTCTTGCCAAGGCAGTAGCCGGAGAAGCAAAAGTTCCTTTCTTCTCTCTGGCAGGTTCCGACTTTATCGAACTTTATGTCGGTGTTGGTGCATCGAGAGTACGAGACCTCTTCAGAGAAGCAGAGAAAAATGCACCCTGCATTATATTTATAGATGAGATTGATGCCATCGGACGAAGCCGTGATTCAAAATACGGCGGTGGCAATGAGGAGCGTGAGCAGACACTTAACCAGCTCCTCTCAGAGATGGACGGTTTCGATGCGAGAAAGGGTATTATTATCCTCGCTGCAACTAACAGACCTGAGATACTTGATAAGGCACTCCTTCGTCCCGGCCGTTTCGACAGACGAGTAATCGTTGAAGAGCCTGACCTTAAGGGACGTGTCGAGATTCTCAAGGTTCATGCCAAGAATGTCAAGATGGACGAGACCGTTAATCTTGAGGAAGTTGGTCTTGCAACAGTAGGTGCCGTAGGTGCCGAACTTGCAAATATGATAAATGAGGCAGCCATCCTCGCAGTAAAGCGAGGCAGACAGTTTGTAAATCAGAAAGATATGCTGGACGCAGTTGAGCTCGTCAGCATGGGTAAGGAAAAGAAAGACAGAATCCTCTCAAAGAAAGAGAGAAAGATTGTATCATACCACGAAGTCGGCCATGCACTTATCACGGCCCTTCAGAAAAATACAGAGCCTGTCCAGAAGATTACTATTGTACCCAGAACAATGGGTACCCTCGGATACGTACTCAGCTATCCTGAGGAAGAGAAGTTCACTCAGACAGAAAAAGAGCTCCGTGCAGAGCTTGTATCACTCCTTGGCGGTCGTGCTGCGGAGGACATCGTATTTGATACAGTTACAACAGGTGCGGCTAATGATATTGAGAAGGCTACGAGAATAGCCCGGGCTATGGTTACCAGATTTGGTATGAGCAAGAAGTTCGGACTAATGGGCCTTGAGACAGTGGAGAGCCAGTATCTTGATAACAGGGCAGCACTTAACTGCGCTGACGAGACTGCAGCCATGATTGACGAAGAAGTCATGAAGATACTTAAGGACAGCTACAAGGAAGCCAAGAAACTCCTTAAGGAAAACAGGGATATCATGGACAAGATTGCAGATTATCTTATTAAGAAAGAGACAATCACAGGTCATGAATTCATGGAAATCTTCTGCAAAGAGAAGGGCATCCCCATGCCCACCAAGGATAAAGGGGAGGAAGCATTAAACTCCCTTGCTCCAAAGGAAAAGGAGAGAGAGCCTGAGGTAATAGTAGAGCCAATGCCGGCAGCTCCTGTAGAAGAGAATGTCAGTGACAAAAACGATTCTGACACAAAAGATAATGATAGCAAGGACGATGATTCAAAGGGCGATTCATCGGGAGAGTCAAAATCCGAGATGGAGAAAGACCTTGACGATATGGAAAAGCGCCTTGAGGAAGAGTTCAGAAACATATTAAAGAACAGATCATCAAAGAAATCAGACGAGCAGTAAATGGGAAATTATCACGAGCTTTCTGAAAAAATAATAAAGCAGATAGAGCAGGACCGAAAAGAGCATGTCGTATTTGATTACGCATGCAGGGACGAGGATGTCATCAGGAAGTATGACAATCCCCATGATTACGGTACTGTTCTGCGTCCTGCATTTGTCAGGGATGTCGAGAAGATAATGCACAATCCGTACTATACGAGATATGCAGACAAGACTCAGGTCTTCTCATTTATTAAAAACGATGACATCTCAAGACGTGCCCAGCATGTCCAGCTCGTAGCCAGGATTGCGAGAAACATCAGCCGTATCCTCGGACTTAACGAAGATTTAACAGAGGCCATAGCTCTTGGTCATGACATAGGTCATACACCATTTGGTCATGCGGGAGAGAGGAATCTGTCAGACCTGTATCAGAAATTTGCAGGCAGATATTTTAATCACAATATCCAGAGTGCCAGAGTATTTAATACCATATTCCCGTCCAACATAAGCATGCAGACACTGGACGGTATCATATGTCATAACGGTGAGCTGGAACTTAAAGAGTACAGACCTAAGAAGTATGACAGAAATGATTTTGTCCTCTTTGAACAGAAGATGGAAGAAGCCTATACAGACCAGTCAGCCATAGAGAGGATGATACCTTGTACACTGGAAGGATGTGTAGTCAGGGTTTCCGACATCATCGCATATGTTGGCAAGGACAGGCATGATGCCGAGAAGATAGGAATGATAGATAACATCGATATCTTTGACGGTGACAAGATAGGCAGGACCAACTCAGAGATTATCAACAACATGACAGTGAACATCATCGAGAACAGTTACGGCAAATCGTATCTGGCCATGGATGATGATTTCTTTGAAGCCCTCAAGAAATGCAAGAAAGAAAACTATGCTCTTATATATAAAAAGGATGAACTGAATATAGTAATCCAGGAGCAGATTTATCCGATGATGGATATTCTGTATGAGAGATTCAGAAATGACTTATTAAATAAAGATGAATCGTCGGCTGTCTATAAGCATCATATTGCATATATTTCGAAGATGGCACAGTTCACACACAACAGAGTGGATTACGCGTCTCTGCCTGTAGACGATATAGTCGTCGATTACATTGCATCAATGACAGACGATTATCTTGTAGATCTCTTCGGATTCCTGTATCCGGAGGATAAACATCATGTGGAATATATCGGTTACTTTGAAGATTTAAAGGGGAATTAAGTATGTCAAAGATTGCTATTATTACAGCCCGTGGTGGCTCCAAGAGAATACCAAAGAAAAATATCAGGGACTTTTGCGGCAAGCCCATCATTGCATACAGCATAGAGGCAGCCATTAAGAGTGGACTCTTTGATGAAGTCATGGTATCAACAGACAGTGAGGAGATTAAGGAGATTGCTGTTAAGTTTGGAGCATCAGTTCCTTTTATGAGGAGCGAGTCTACCAGCAATGACTACGCCACAACAGCAGATGTAATCAGGGAAGTCATCGCTGAGTATGAAAACCTCGGTAAGAATTTTGATACCATATGCTGCATATATCCCACAGCGCCTTTTGTGACAGCAGATAAATTAAAGGCAGCAATGTCAGAGCTGGATGAAAAAGACGGTGACTCACTTATGCCGGTTGTGCCCTTCGGATTCCCGCCTCAGCGTGCAGTTGTAATCAGCCAGGGCCACGTGTCGTATAAGTATCCGGAATATTCAATGAAGCGCAGCCAGGATCTTGAGAGACTTTATCACGACTGTGGTCAGTTTTATATATGCAGGACTGAAGTATTTAAGAGAAGCGGTTCTCTTCTTGCCGGCAGGACAGTTGCCATGGTCATGCGTGAAGAGGAAGTCCAGGATATAGACAATGAGTCAGACTGGGCAATAGCTGTTGCCAAGTACAAGGCATTCAGACCGGGTGAGCATAAGTAATCATTTAAGGAATATATATGAACGAATTAGCACCTGACAAAAAAACCGAAAAGACTGTAATATTCAGGACTGATGGCAGTAGTAAGATTGGCATGGGTCATATTTACAGATGTCTCTCAATTGCTGACGGCCTTGCAAAGAGGGGAATAATGAGCCTCTTTATGCTGAGCAATTACGAGATGATGGACCTCATCATCAGGAGAGGCTTCAGTGTGATTAATCTTAACTCCGATCCCGGTGATATGGAGTCGGAGATTTATATTACGAAGAGTTATATAAGGGATTCAAACCTCCCCCTTATAATCATAGATTCATATTCTGTGACAGAAAATTATCTGGCAGAGATTAAAAAGACATGTAAGATTGCATACATCGATGATGTGCTGGCATTCCCATACAAAGTTGATTATCTCATCAACTACAACATGTATGCTGATGTTGAGGATTACAAGAAACTGTATGGAGAGAATCTGATGCCATACCTTCTCCTTGGCAGCAGTTATGCGCCGCTTAGAGAAGAGTTTGATGATGATCTCTCAAGAACAGTAAGCAAAGATGTCAAAAACGTTCTTGTCTCAACAGGCGGAGCCGATATCCTTGGCGTCGCAGTTAAGTTTGCTGAGTATATCAAGACAAAGAACGATAAAGAATATACTTATCATTTCATCGTAGGCGGAGCAAGTCCTTATTATGATGAATTAATAAAGATAACAGACGGTATGGACAATATCGTCATTCATAAAAATGTAACAGAGATGCGGGATCTCATGATGAGCTGTGATATGGCTCTCTCTGCATCAGGCACCACGCTTTATGAGCTCAGCGCATGTGGTGTGCCAACTGTCACATATGTGGTAGCAGACAATCAGATAAGAGGCGCAGAGATATTTAATAAAAAAGGTCTCATGGTATCCCTTGGCGATATCAGGGGAAGGGACGACATATGCGAGGATATGTATATCGCACTTAAGGACCTGGGTGCTGATTATAATAAGCGGAAAGATATGACAGAAAAAATGCAGTCGGTTATCGACGGCAAAGGGGCTCTGCGAACAGCAGAATTTATAGAGAAGGTTTTTTAAAGGGTTATTAAAAGCATAAATGTAAAAGGAGGCGGATAGTATGAAGGTATTAATTACATCAGTGGGACTTGACGTGGCAGTAAACCTCATCAGGTATTTCAAGAAAGCCGGAGATACTGTTATCGGAGCAGACATCAATCCCTACGGTTATACGGCAGGCAGCGTCCTGGCCGATGAATATGAGCAGACCACATTTGCTCTTGCTCCCGATTATATAGACAAGATGGCGAGCCTGATTGAGCGCAAGGGCATAGATATATTTATCCCTGTCAACGACCTCGATGTATATCAGGTATCGAAAAACATAGACAGGATACCCTGCAAGTGTATAGTGCCTCCGGTAAATGTCATCGCGATGGTGAGAGACAAGCTGGTATGCAGCAAGAAAATACATGAGCTAGGACTTAATGTCCCCGATTTCCTCGGCAAAGACGATGATACAAACAGGGTGCTCCGTGATCGTATCAGTGCAGGCAGCAAGGGTATTAAATATTTCTCTAAGGGAGCAATGGTACCGGTTTACGACCCGGAGATCAGCTTCCTCCAAAGAGATATTAAAGGCCAGGAATATACAGTGGACGTCCTGGCAGATGAGGACGGCAAGCCGTATTACATCGTACCGAGAATCAGACTTGAAGTCAGATCCGGAACGGCTACCAAGGTTCAGATAGAAAATGACGAGAGTCTTATCGCAGATGTGAGAAAGCTTCTCGAGAACATCAAGCTCCCCGGCTTTTCAAATATCCAGTTTATCAAAGACGAGAAAGGCGTTAACTGGTTCATCGAGATTAACTACAGATTCTCAGGTGGCGGTGCCACAACGCTGGCTGTATGTCCCGAGGTCCTCGAGGCATTCAAGGCAATCTGCAAAGGCAGAAAGCCCATCCAGGAATTTAACGAGGGTGTAAAGTGGGGCAGTGTCGTTGCGAGGTATTATGAGGAGACTGTTTATAGCAGGTAGTCCACCTATTTGATGAACACTATGAATTGTGATAAACTTTCCCCGTGAAATGAAATATCATCCCGAGGGAATTCTGCCTGCAGAATTTATCAAGGGATCTTTAATAAAAAACACAAGGAGTAAAAAAATGAGCGAAACATACAGCCCGGTTAAAGAAGGAAAAGTCCGTGAGATTTACGATATAGGAAACTCTCTTATATTAGTAGCAACAGACAGAATCTCATGCTTTGATGTAATCCTCAACAACACTGTTACGAAAAAAGGTACAGTCCTCACACAGATGAGCCGTTTCTGGTTTGATATGACAAAGGATATCCTTCCTAATCATATGATTTCAACTGATGTAAACGACATGCCTGAATTTTTCAGACAGGACAAGTTTAACGGCAACAGCATGCTCTGCAAGAAGCTCACAATGCTTCCCATCGAGTGCATTGTCCGGGGATATATTACAGGTTCCGGCTGGGCAAGCTACAAGGAAAACGGCACAGTATGCGGTATTAAGCTCCCCGAGGGACTTAAGGAATCAGACAAGCTCCCTGAGCCAATCTACACACCTTCCACAAAGGCTGAGATAGGTGATCATGATGAGAACATTTCATACGAGCAGTCTGTAGATTATCTTGAGAAGAGATTCCCCGGCAAAGGCGAGGAGTACGCTTCAAAGCTCCGTGATTATACAATCGCTCTTTACAAGAAATGTGCTGATTATGCTCTCACAAAGGGCATCATCATTGCAGATACAAAATTTGAGTTTGGCCTTGATGAGAATGGCAACATCGTAATCGGTGATGAGATGCTCACTCCCGATTCATCAAGATTCTGGCCCCTTGAGGGATATGAGCCGGGACACGGCCAGCCCTCATATGACAAACAGTTTGCAAGAGACTGGCTTAAGGACCCTAAAAACGAAGGTCACGGCTGGACACTCCCTCAGGATATAGTGGACAAGACTATCGCTATTTATTTAGAGGGTTATGAAAAGCTTACAAGCAAAAAACTCGTTTAAGGTTACATCATATTAACAAAGGAGAAGGTTATGGCAAGTATCAGCCTCCAGAGGATCATCGACAAGATGAAGCTGACCAATCTGACACCGGAGATAGATATCAGCAAGATCCGTATCACGGTTCCCGATATCAACAGACCGGCCCTTCAGATGGCAGGTTATTTTGAACATTATGAGTCTAC
>JAEEGH010012943.1_pt1 | contig 18612 bp, 15 predicted proteins | sample 9134181 | NCBI WGS metagenome assembly JAEEGH01 (sample SAMN16246544, study PRJNA631951) | gut metagenome | biome: gut microbiome; feature: rumen; material: DP-attached | host: Bos | place: Iran: Karaj | collected 2018-10 | reverse complement strand
AGAATACATCGACATGGGCTCCGGCATCGGGGTTACCAGCTTCGGCATCGCCGACGACATCTGGAAACAGGCGGTCATCGACCAGCTGGGCAAGGTGCAGCACATGTCCAATTTGTATTACACGGAGCCCTGCGTGAAACTGGCGGAGCTGCTCTGTGAGAAGACAGGCATGAAGAAAGTGTTCTTCAGCAATTCCGGCGGGGAAGCCAACGAATGCGCCATCAAGGTGGCGCGGAAATACGCGGCGGAGAAAAAAGGGCCGGAGTATTATACCATCATTACCCTGTGGAACAGCTTCCACGGGCGTACCCTCACCACCCTGGCCGCAACCGGGCAGGATCATTACCACGAACTGTTCCAACCCCTGACGCCCGGTTTTGTCCATGCCACGGCCAACGATCTGGTCAGTGTGCAAAAGCTGGTGGAAGCCCATAAAGTGGCGGGCATCCTAATCGAGTGCATCCAGGGCGAAGGCGGCGTGAACCCGCTGACGGCAGAATTCATTCAGGGCGTGGACGCTATCTGTCACGAAAAGGATATCGTGTTCATGGTGGACGAAGTGCAGACCGGCAACGGCCGCACGGGTAAACTGTATTCCTATATGAACTTCGGCGTGAACCCGGACGTGGTGACAACGGCCAAAGGCATCGGCGGCGGCCTGCCGCTGGGCGCCTGCCTGATGGGCGAAAAAGTGGAACACGTGCTGGGACACGGGGACCACGGCTCCACCTTTGGAGGCAACCCGGTGGCCTGCGCAGGAGCGGTGAGCATTATCAACCGGCTGGACGATGCGTTTTTGGCGGAAGTACAGCGGAAAGGAAAAATCCTTTTCAGCGCGCTGGAAGGAGCCCCCGGTATCGAGAAGATTACCGGTATGGGCATGATGTGCGGTGTAAAACCGGTGAAGCCTGCCGCGGATGTGGTGAAAAAATGTATTGAAAAAGGTGTGCTGTGCCTGACGGCCAAGGACAAGGTCCGCCTGCTGCCGGCGCTGAATATGCCGGAAGAAGTTCTGGTAAAGGCAGTGAATATCATTAAAGAGGCCTGTGCGGAATAAGGTGCAAAATATAGAACGGCTTGCAGATGAACTGCAGGCCGTTTTTTGATGCTAATAACGTTGCAATGGAGTAGGCTTCGCAAAAACGTGTTGCAGGGCAACCCGTCTCCCACTTCCTCACTTCGCCCGCTCAGCAAAGCTTCGCGTTGCTCGTTCGTCAAACTGGGACCCTAACGGGTTGCCCTGTCAACCCTCAATTAGAATTACACAATCGTTGCCTGTTTTTTGCTTCCGCCTAATCCATTGCAACTTTGTTTTTGCGAATATAATAGGAAGAAAATAAAACGATAAAGATTAAAAACAAATAAAATATAAAAAATTTAAAATAAGTGCTTGACACTGATAAAATAATTTGGTATTATAGCTACGCTGAACTTTTGATAATAACGTAAGTGTCTCTGAAAGAGAGGTTACGAACTAAAAAAGACTTCGGATATAAAACATCGGTTGAGTGTGAATTCAGGAAAAGTACCTGCTTTCACAGGACTGGAGTGTTGAAAGAGATTTCTGTCTCCGGTTCGCGAAGCGGAAGCGCTTTGCGGCAGAACAGTAAACCTGCAGAATCAAACTCCCGGACCTATCAACAGGACCCGTGTACCTGTTTGGCTCTATGATGTTTTGGATCCGAAGTCTTTTTCATTGTGGAACCGAACTTTGAACCTTGAAAACGGAATAGCGCCGGTCTCTCCTTTGAGTCTGAATAAGGCCCAGGGAACGGTAACGTTCCGGCGAACATGTCAGAGACGGACAAAAACGTCTATGCGAGCGAGCGTGCTGAAACTGACGAAACGGCATGCGAAGACCTTGCAGCATGGGAGCAGGGAGAGACCGGGCAAGAAAAAAACCAAAGCAACAACTGCGTAAATGCCGCTTTCAAATTTTTTGTCATATATAAACTGCAGGAAGAGAGTTTTGAAAGGGGCCTTTAAGCCTTATTACATTACGTTGCGGGTAAGAACCCGGTCTGGTCAGAGAGTGAATATCAGGGTGTGAAAAAGGAGGCGCATAGCATGCCGGTAATTTATCTGGACAAGCACAGATATTTAGTCTAACATATTTCCTCCCATAATATTTTATTTCTACCTTTCGATGGCTGTAATTATTATAGGAAATGTGGAACTTTTTTATATTAAATCAGTCCGTTCGCTCCGCAAAACCGTTCGATGAAGTCCGCAGTTTGCATGGAAGAGTATATTTTTTATGAATTTGTATTTAAACAGTTTTAGAATATTAGATATATGCATAAATTGTAATATAACATTATTAGAAAAAATATAGCCTTTTTTGAAGTGGCCAAAAAGGTAAACTTTTTTGGCTACAGAAAACAATCTCTTTTTCATTAAAGAGATATTGTGGTAAAATATAATATAGCAATTTCCAGCATTATTGTGTATTGGGTAGTTTATTAAAAAGGTTTAAATTTGGTGAAGAGTAATGAGTGAATTAGAAAGTTTATTTAAAACTAAAATTTTACAAAGACACCTAAAGAATTTTGATATAAATACCATACCTGATTTAGCTTTAAAGCGGAAAGAGCTCAATGCTTGGAAATATTCTATAGAAAATAGTGATTTGGAAAAAACAAAGGAAACAGCAATACAAGGCAGTTTTATGGAACGTATTTTTGGTAAAGTATTGGGTTTCCCATCTATGGTTGGATTAGAAGAATACAATCAGCAACAGGAGTTTAAATCAGCTGTTGATGGATCTGAGGCTGATAGTGCTCTTGGCTTTTTTACTGCAGAAATGAAAGATGTTCGTGCAGTAATTGAATTAAAGGATGCAACTACAAATTTAGATAAAAAGCAGAATAGAGCTAATCATTTAACGCCAGTTGAACAAGCCTTTTCATATTTATATAAAAATGGAGCAAAGTGTACTTGGGTTATAGTTTCTAATTTTAAGGAAATACGTTTATATCATCGGAATTCAGGTATGACTAAATATCAACGCTTTGTTATTGCCGAATTAAATGATGATGATAAATTCAGTGAATTTTACTTCATTTTGTGCAAAAACAACTTGATTAATAAAACAAAGAAGTCAAACACTGAAATTCTTTATGAAGAAACTGAACAAGCAGAGCAGGATATTACCAAACAGTTTTATGCTGATTATTCAGAACTCAGAAAAAATCTTTTTAACAGTTTACAAGAAAACAATACTACTGTTGATCCTTTAATTTTATTTACTAAAGCACAGAAAATTATGGATAGATTTGTATTCATCTGTTTTTGTGAAGATAAAGGACTTCTCCCGCATAATACGTTTATACAGGTGATACAGGCTGCTACTAATTCTTTTGATTTATCAAAATATCGGATTTGGAATCAATTAAAAGGTCTTTTCCAGTCAATTGATATAGGTAATCCACCAATGGATATAAATCGCTATAACGGTGGATTATTTGCAACAGATGAAATTTTAGACAACTTAAAAGTTCCTGATGATATCCTTGTTGAGTTTAAAAAAATGTCAGATTGCGACTTTGAATCTGATCTGAATGTCAATATATTAGGTCATATTTTTGAACATAGTATTTCTGATATTGAAAAAATTAAGGCTGAAATCAAAGGACAAGAATATCATAACGAACAAGAAAAACGTAAAGCTGATGGTATTTATTATACGCCTGCATATATAACAAACTATATTGTTGATAAAACAATAGGCAGGTGGATGACTGATAATAAAGCTGCAATAAAACAACAATTACTGTTAAATGGTTTTACTACTGCAACAGCACACAATAAAGATGGTAGTGATAATAAAAGTAGTTATGTTACCTTAAATAATTGGGAAGAAATCCCTCCATTATTAGAGAATGCAACAAAAGAACAGCAGAAACACAGACAAGCAGTTATAAATTTACATATCCAATTTTTAGAAGAATATTCCCAACGTTTGCTAAACTTAAAAGTATTGGATCCAGCTTGTGGATCTGGTGCATTCTTGAACAGTGCATTCCAATTTATTTTGAAAGAAATTCAAGACGTCAATCAAACTTTAACTTCCTTACGTGGAAGTGAAATAGGTTTATGGGATATAGATAAACAGATTTTGGAAAACAACCTTTATGGTGTTGATATTAATGCAGAAAGTGTGGAAATTACCAAACTTTCGTTATGGTTGCAAACAGCTAATAAATACAAACAATTGACTTCGTTAGATCATGCAATAAAATGTGGTAATTCCCTAATTGAAGATAATATGGTGGATTCAACGAATGCTTTTGTTTGGAATGAAGAATTCCGAGAAATAATGATGCAGGGTGGTTTTGACATTGTTATTGGAAATCCACCGTATGGAGCTACTTTAAGTCAAGTGGAAAAAGATTATTTGTCGGAGCATTATGAAACTACTGAATATAACTATGATACATACAAAACATTTATTGAATTAGGTGTAAAACTATTGAAAAATAAAGGTTACCTTGGTTATATTACACCGAATACGTATTTCATTTTAGAAAGAGGTGGAGCAAAGCTAAGACATTATTTGTTTGAACAAATGACATTACTCAATATTGTCGAAATGTTTAATGTTTTTCCAGACGCAATTGTTGAACCAGCTATTTCAATTTATAAAAAGGGACTTGAACCTAACACCTGTATAGAAGTAATAACAGTTCCCAGAAGTGCAACACCTTCTTCAAACTTTGTTAGTGATGGTATTTATAATACTTTCAAACAAGATGATCTAAAGCGTAATGAAGATTATTTATTCAATTACCATGAGAATAGCATAACTAAAAAGTTGAGAGAAAAAATTGAGAGTGTGTCCAAACCATTAAACACATGGTTTGAAGTGACTACTGGAGTAAAACCATATCAGAAAGGTAAAGGAAAACCTCCTCAAACTAAAGAAATTGTATCAACGAAGCCTTTCACAAGTTTTAAATGTGAAGATAATACTTGGTCCAGGTATATTAAAGGAAAATCTGTTAATCATTATTTAATCAAATGGGATGGAGAATACATAAAATATGGGGAATGGTTGGCAGAACCGCGTAATCCTGAAATGTTTAGCCAACCAAAATTGTTTATCCGTAGAACAGATGATACTCCTATGGCAGCTTTAGATATAGCTGGTAATATTTGCAACAATGCAGCACATTGTATTTATCCTAAAAAGAACAGTACTGTATCGGTAAAATTTGCTTTAGGAATGCTTAATTCAAAGTTAATTAAATGGATATATCAACACGATAATTTTCATATGGTAGGAAAACCTTTTGCAGAAATAAAAGTAGTTTTTGTTGAACGATTACCTTTACCCGATATTTCTGAGAAAGACACAATTATTAATTATGCAGAAGAGTTAAGCGAATTATATCAGGATAGGAATACTAAAGTTACTGAATTCATCAATTTCATTACTTCAATGTATCATCCCAAAAAGATCAGCGAGAAACTTGAGACTTGTTTTAAAAGAGAATTCAGTGATTTTGCTGAAGAAATGAAAAAACAAAGTGCAAAGTTAAGTGTGCAAGAAAGAATCCAGTTATTGCCATTATTTACAGAGTATCAAATTAAATACAAAACTCAAACGATGAATATAGAAAAGTTAGAAAAAGAATTAAATAATTATATTTATTCAATTTATAACTTAAATACTGACGAAATAAAAATTATTGAAGAAAATATACATACCTAAGTAAATATGATATCAATACGTATTTAATAAGTTTGAGTGATAACAAACTAGCAAAGACCAAAGAAGAAGGCACCAAGCACAAGAAGTTCAGTTGGCAATAGCAACCTAAAACAGCCTCACACCCAGAGAAAGAGACCACCAGCCACAAGGAAAGTGTCGGAGTCGCACACGCACCCGGAGAGAGAGAGACAGCCAACCACGTGCAAAAGTGACACCAGCAGAAAGTCAGTTAACATGAGAGCTTTCATATATGAAACTTGATAAAACAACAATACCCCAATGACCAAAAAAGCCATTGGGGGTATTTCTCAATCATTAAAATTAGATAAAAAAAATGAAAAAGCATTATGAAAAAAATAGAAATGACTTAAAACACAGACCACACTACACCATACATACCATACAGACTCATAATGTTTCTCAAAGTCCGTACAAACGGACTGGCAAAATTGTAAAATTTAAGTAGGTCAAGGAGTGACTACAGTGTTATCTGCAAGAGAACTGTAAGAGAATAGTCTTGAAGATAAGGAGATGAAATATCAATGGCTATGATAGCGTGTCCCGAATGTGGAACAAGGATTTCTGAAACAGCTTCTACTTGTCCGTATTGTGGGTTTAAGTTATCAAAAAAAGAAATTGCTAAAATTGGAAATAGGAAGCTTTCTGAAAGGAAAAAATATACAGTTCCATTTTTTGTAAATGATGATAATTTTGAAATCCCATTAACAAGAGAGCAATATAGAACCATTGACAGTATCTATGATAGTATTAGTGATGCTAAAACGTTGTCCCAAATTGCTCCTTCACTGTTTAAAACCATTAAAGCAATGTTTCCTGATACTAAACTGATAGCTGATATTACCCCGAAGCTAAAGAAGATGTTAGAATCAGGAGAATTGGCTATTTCAAGGGATAAGGATGATAAACTTTTAGCTTCAGTAATTGAGACGACAGGTAAGAATAAAGGGAAGATTAAAGAACAAATCCGATTAATAGAGATGGATTTCAGGCCAGATTTAATGAATGCTATTATTAATTTACAAACACAAATAGCATTAGCTAAAGTTATGAATACCATTGAGGAGATTCAAAATACACTAAATACAATAACTGTTGATATTCAAGATAATCGTATTGCAATGGCAGAAAGTGTGGCAGAACAGTTAAATCAAGCTACATATATCCAAGATTCTCGAATTAGGGATACTAAGCTTTTAGAAATTGCAGGAAAAGCAACTGATGCAAGGCACATGTTAGCTAAATCAGTATATAGAAAATGCAAACTATTAACTAATGCATTTAAAAGTGATAAAGAAACTCCACTTTTACAAGGTGAATTAACGGTTGTTAAAGATGTATGGAATAGCTTCATGCATGGTGATAATAAAAATAGTGATTTAGCAGAAGATGTATTCTGTAGTTTAACCGCGATAACACAGTGTGTGAAAGCTGAAACAGAGGTATATAGTGTATTAGGCGAACAAAACGCTTCTGCTGAAGTCTTAAGCCAATTCCAAATGATTATAAAAGATAATCATTTGGAAAATAAAGAATTCTTAAAATTAATAAATTCTTATTCGAAAAACAATGATTATACTAAGTGGATAGATAGTTTTTCCAACGGATGTAATAAGTTTCTTAAAACTTATTCTAATAATAATATCGCTGGGCTTTTGCCAGAAAAAAACGTGTTGTTGCTTCCGGTACGTACTTCTGTTCCAAGTATAGTACCCATTGAGGAGGATTCATGATGGATAATAATGTTCGCATATGCAAGGGGTGTAAAAGACCACTCTCTGAATATGAAAATAGTGATTTGTGTCAAGCATGCCGCAGTAAAAGAGGGGAAGAATACAAAGGAAAGATAAAAAAAGGAGCTGCTATAGCGGGTGCTGGTTATATTATTATTAAAGCCGGTAAGTTTGCATTAAATTGGTTCAAAAAATAAATATCATTACGGGAGACATTATTATGAAAAAAGTGTATTTTTATGACTTTCTAAAATCATACGGTTCTCTTAGTGAAGAAATTGTTAAGTATTTAGAAACCAATAATATTTATCTGGAAGATTCCAGTGTAATGGATGATAGCTTAATATCTACCATAGAGGAAAAATTTGGAAAACCACATGCTCCTACAATAGAGAGAGAGATGTCAGTGTATTCTCTTGCAGATTTTTATGGAATTAAAACCCAGGATATTACTAAATATTTAAGAACAAAAAATGTTGTAAAGTTAGATACTAGCACCCTCAGTGAAAAAGAAATACAACTTGTAGAAGAAAAATTTGGACCAGCACCTGTGCCTATACTTATCAAAAAAAGACGTATAATTGATCTTGTTCCTAGATATGGAGTTACTAGTCAAGAGATTGTTAAATATTTAGCATCCATAAATATTCCTGTAAGGCATGATAGTATAGTAAGTGAAGAATTGGAAAATATTATTGATAGAAAATTTGGTAAAACATTGAAACATAATAAATTGGAATGTCCAATCCAAAGTAATAATACAGCTTTTTCGTTTTTAAAAGGGGATTATGACGAATTGTATCAACTGTGTTCAGATGTTGCCAAATTTATTGAAACTGAAAAATCTGTGAGTATGCTTAAAGCACGCCAAGCAATAGAAGTTATTGTGAAATATTTAGGTGCTGAATCGAATGAGCTTTTTGAAAACATCAACTACTTAGACGAAAATAAGATAGCCCCCTCCCGAATTATAGAATTGCTTCATCTTATTAGAAAAGAGGGTAATAAAAGCGTGCATAACGATACTAATGTAGATGTTGAAGCGGTTTTAGATGCTTTAACAGAGATTTGTGTTTGGTTGTTTGTTGAACATGATAAAAAGAGTTTCTGTATTGATGAATTCAATGATAAAGAGAGGATTTGTCTAAAGAATTTATTATAATGGCTTTTAGGAGGGATAGTATGGAATTAGAAAAAGGGAAGGTATATAACCTCTTAGCTGGAATACATGTTGATGGATGTGATGACGTTATTTATTTAAGCAATATGTTGTGTGTGGATGTGACAGAGGAAGGGTTTAACTTACAAGGCGTGCCCGGTTCTGTTGGTTCTTTGAAAGGTCCGGTGTTTGTATATAAAGATGAAATCTTTAGTATATTTGATAAAGATTTGTATAAATGCCTAAGGAAGTGTCAAAAATAATTCTAATCTATTGAAAGGGTGGTTATCTTGGCACAAAATTTTCCAAATAAATTGATTGAAGAACTGGATAACTATGTTTATATTTATTCTGATCCAGTAACCAAGGAAGTTTTTTACGTTGGAAAGGGGACTGGAAATCGAGCTACGAGCCATTTGTACCTTGATGAAAATGACACAGAAAGAAAAAAGATAAAAAAAATAGCAGAAGTTAGAGAAAAAACAGGCCAAGATCCCAAAATAGAAATTTTGCGATATGGATTAGATAGAGATACAGCTTTTGCAGTGGAATCTGCTGTTATTGACTTGATTGGTCTCGACAAATTGACCAATGAAATCAGCGGTCATGAAAGTATGCGTATTGAGTATCAAGAACTTATCTCACAGTATGATAATGAATTAAAACCTGAAGAATTAAAAGATCCAGTAATGTTTATTAGACCTACTCAACTTTATTATGAAGGAATTAAGCCACCTGAATTATATGACATTACACGTGGATATTGGGATTTAAGCAAAGATTTGAAAAGAGCAAAACAAGCCAAATACGTCTTTTCAGTTTATAATTACAGAATATTAGAAGTGTATGAAGTACATGAATGGTTACAGGGTGGAACAACTTTCATGGGGCCCAGAAAGATGGATAGAGGTACTGGTGGTGCTCCAGAGGGGACTTTTGAATTTATAGGCAGAATTGCAAATAGAAGAGTTCGAAATAAATATGTAAATAAAACAGTAAGATCCTTCTACAAACCTGGAGATAGAACCTCGTTTAAATACATTAATATCCCCAAATAACTAGTTATAAAGATTTATCAATATTGGTTTTCCTAAGAATCATAGAAATAATAAAAAATCATTCGCACCAACAGAAACCACAGGCACCACAAGTGGCAAAGGTGCCACTAAGAAGCCTTCAAACAACACAAAAGCCCCAAGAAGAACAACAAAAAGGGCAGAGTCGTGAGTGCACCTTTGGGGAGAAACAGCCAGCCACGTGCAAAAGTGACACCAGCAGAAAGTCAGTTACCATGAGAGTTTTCATATTTGTGGGGGATGGTAAAATGATAAACTCTAATGACATTTTTGCCATTAGAGTCCAAGCGTTATAATTCAATAAAAATTTCCAATACATTTTTATAGTCAGTGCAAATGGAGAGTTATGGTTATGAATGCAAAGAAAATAGGAATTGGAATACTTGTAGCGATTTTAATTGCAGTATCATTTTATTTCTTCTATTGGACGAAAACACCACAGTATTCTTTAGTGCAGATTCAAAAAGCTATTCAGAATCATGATATAGATACTTTTGAAAAGCACGTTGATTTGGATAGTTTATATTCAAAAGTTGTTGATGATTTTATTGTTGAAGGAATGAAAAAGGAAAAGGGTGGATTAGATCAAACTCTGGCAGCCGGTTTTATTCAACTTTTTAAACCAACAATGGTTTCCATGCTTAAAGATGCAACCGTGGAAAACATAAAAGGAAATAAAAAAGATAGTGAAAAAGGAAAAGCTTCTTCAAAAACTGGTTCTGGTTCAAATGAAATTGTGTCTGAGTTAAAGGATAAGTCTAATGTTTCAAATTTGTCTATAAAAGATACTACTGTTATCAGCCAGGAAGGCAATATTGCAAATGTTAAAATTAAAGTTCATGATAAAGAACTAAATAAAGATTTTGATTTGAAAATTAAAATGTCCAAACTTGAAAGTGGGCAATGGAGACTTAAAGAGATCCTAAATTTGATAGAATATCTGCAAGAAGTGGATAAGGCTACAAAAGAAGCAGAAAAAGAAGCTGCAGAAAAGAAGAGAAAACAAATACAGGAAAAGGAGAAATCTCTGAAAGAAGCTATCAATAAAGAGATTGCACAAAAACTGAATGATAAGAATAGAAAAGGTATTATTAATGGAAAAGATGTTCTTATGAGATCTGGCCCAGGCAGACAATATGATAGTATTGGCACGTTTAATAAGGGTGAAACAGTAAGCATATTAAGTGAGAATAGTGAATGGCTTAATGTTGAAACTACCAATAAAAGGAACGTTTGGGTTCATAAACAATATTGCTCAGAGTTTTTTGGGGAGCGTAACCTTCCACTTAAGATAATTCTCCATCGAGCAGTACCAAACGAGATGAATGTCGCAATTCTTGATTGTACAGTATCTCCAAAAGTTGATATGAAACTGTTTGAAAAGGCTGATGAATCAAGTAAAGCTGTAATAAATATTGAAAAAGATAAGAAATATCCAGTAATTGATTTTGAATTACATACTTACCCACAGCAAAACTCCTATGGTTTAGATCCAAAATCCGCAATGTATGTTTTGTCTTATCGTGGCGAAGGCGTTTATAGCGTTTTAACGAAGGGTAATATTGAACACGTCAGTCTCAACAGAAATGATATAGAGATGAATGCTCACCCAGATTTCTGGCTTCGTTTAAAAGTATCAGATAGCTCCGGCTGGGTTAAGATTACAGACGTAAAAAACAATTGGAACACGAACAAATTTAATGGAGTTTTCTGGGAGGATAAAAATAAAGCTCTTAAGCTAGTACCTGGTTCAAATAACATTAAAAATACCAATAGTGGAGAATCTACAAATAAAATCAGCTTAGATAAAGATGTTTTGATTTCTCATAAAGATGGTATTGATTTTTATATAGGTAAAACAATTACTTCAGGAACATCTAGTACAGGAAAATATTTTAAAGTTACAATTAAGCAGGTTCAAAATGGAAAGACTATTAAATCTAATGAATGGAGTTTTTCAAAATGGCGTGATGATAGTTGGCGATACAGAACAGATGAAATGAAGGGAAATACGTCAATAGTTTATGAAAATAAAACATTTGAGTTTTGCATGAAACAGCTTGGTTGGGCTTATGAAAAAGCTAACGGATATTACCGTTAAATGAAAAATAGGAGTTTATTAAATGTCTGAAATCAAACTATTTACAATAAAAAAAGAAGTAAAGGAGTTACCCTCATCACCAGTATTATTAGAAAAACAGCTTCAATCTTTGATTGAAAAGAATATGATGGCATTCTTTGGCGTGAAGTTATTGCAAAGCGAATATAAAATCAAAGATGGGCGAATGGATAGTATTGGTATAGATGAGAATCATTGTCCGGTCATTTTTGAATATAAAAGAAATATTAACGAGAATGTAATTAATCAAGGATTGTTTTATCTAGACTGGCTTTTGGATCATAAAGGTGATTTTAAGATGCTGGTAATAGAAAAAATGGGGATTGAAGAGGCTGATTTGATTGATTGGTCTTATCCTTGTGTTATCTGCATTGCAAATGATTTTAGCCGTTATGATTTGCACGCTGTCAATCAAATGGCGAGAAATATAAAATTAGTTAAATATTATAAATATAGCGATGATTTAATTCTATTTGAACATCTCAACGCTCCAAATGTTAAACCAACACCAGAAGATCCGGATGAACCAAAACACTATGGTTTACCCAAAAGCCATATAGAAAAACTGGAGAATCTACCAGATCGAATTAAAGGATTCTATAATACAGTGTGTGAATATATTGAAGCTCTGGGTGATGATTTGGAAAAGAACCAGTTAAAATATTATCTTGCTTATAAAAAAGTACAAAATATGGTTTGTATTGAGGTTTATTCAGATAAAGTCATCTTACGCTTGAAGTTAAATCCAGATAGTGTTGAATTAGTACCAGGATTTACAAGAGACACAAGAGAAATAGGACATTATGGAACTGGAGACTTGGAGGTAACGATTCAGAATTCTGATGATATTGAAAAGGCAAAACCATTACTTAACAGAGTTTATAGTGAGATGTGAATAGGTAAAATCCATCATTTAAAAATGTAATCTTGATTTGAGTATAAGTGTAAGAAGGGGATAATTATGTACAAGTATGACATTCAGTATCCAATAAAAGACCAATTCACTCTTCTTTATTGTACTGATGGGAGATCATGGGGGATAATAAACGTTTCAAAAAACGTTTCATACTTGAAATCAAAGATAAAGGCTCATAGAGACGAGATGATGGATTCAGGTCACGTTGATGTCGGTTATTACAGCATTGAAGCACCTAACAAAGACATAGTTTTTACCCAGACTTTTCAAAAAGGCGAGAGAGGCAATAGTAATGTACCATATCATGTAGAATCACCAAAACCAGATATTAAGTATAAGAAGGCATACTTGTATGATCGTAATGGTGACATTGTTATTGAAGAAAAAGAGAATATTTTTGCAGAAGCAGTTTTTGATGTGATTTGTGATGATACGGACAACGTGTTAACAGATTTAAAGTTGCTCAAATTGTTAGGTGATTTCATATTTTATGAACATATTCCGGTAATGGTAACAAGAAAAGCACAAGTGAGCATGGCTACATATCTTCCTCAGATAAAAGAGGAGTTTATCAAACTTCCCGGATGTGGTGAAAAAATGTATAACAAATGTGGTGAGATGATTATGGATTTCATCAAATCATATTTGGACACTAAGTGAAATAAAAAATGAGCAATTAGGAAGATGCCATGAATATTTGTATTTTAGTATATGATCCCTCATTAAAGGATAGGCATGCGGAGTTTTATTCAAAATTGCATGATGAAGGATTCCAAGCATGCAATGATAAGGGTTTTCATATGTAAAATGGATTTAAAGATAGTACCCCAATGACGTATATCGTCATTGGGGTGATTTATCAATATGATAAGTTTCAGATAAGAGATACTATGAAAACCCAGATATAATGCAAGGTTTGGTGGGAAAATCTTTTGAGGAGAATAAAAGAGACAATAGAAATCCGAAACTCTGGAAATATGCACTATCACTGGGCTTAAGACACTTCTACTGTTTCTCAAACAAGTTTTTTAAAAGTCATGTGGTATAATATAAATAATGGTTATGAGAACCCTAATATAATGTCCGGTAAAAAGTTTTGTCTGGATTATGATAAAGAAGAAGAGGGTGAAAAAAATGAAATTATGTAACAAATGTAAAAAACAGTTTTCTAATGATTTTGAATTTTGCCCTATGTGTGGTAATAAACTTGAAACACAAATTAAATGTCCAAAGTGCCATAAGGTATTAAATAGTGATTTCAAATTTTGCCCTTATTGTGGTTCGGATCCTTTTATTTCAGGAGATGTAATTGAATCTGAAAATAACAATATAGACATTAACAAAAATGATGAAGAAACTGATGAAAATGATAATCAAGAAAAGATATTTATTGAATTAAAGAAAAAAGCTGAGCAAGGTGATTCTAAAGCACAGTTTGAAATTGGTGAAATGTATTTTAAAGGTTATGGTGAAAAATCCGATAAAATCAAGGAAAATGTAGAGGAAGCTCTAAAATGGTATATGAAATCAGCAGAACAAGGATATATTGATGCTCAGATTAAATTGGGAGACATGTACCATTATGGTGAGGGTATAGATGGAGACGATGAAGAAGCATTTAAGTGGTATATGAAAGCAGCTGAACAAGGTGATCCAGACGCGTGTTATATTGTAGGCACTTTATATGAAATGGGAGACTATGTAGAAGAGAATGAGTATGAAGCATTTGAATGGTACAAAAAAGCTGTAGATGCAGGGTGTGATTATGCAGAAGAGGAGTTACAAAAAGAATATGGAATTACGAAATATTCTAGTGAAAGTGAAATTAATGAAGTTCGCGGTAATTTGTTAAATGAATTAGGAAATAGATATCATTACGGAACTGGAGTAAATATTGATTATCATAAGGCCGTGGAGTATTATCGTAAGGCATCTGATCTTGGAAATATGTATGCACAGTTTAATTTAGCATTGGATTATGAACAAGGTACTGGTGTAGAAAAAAATTATAGTATAGCAGTTTCGTTATATAATGAGTCAGCAAAACAGGGATTAGCAGTAGCACAATATAATTTAGGCGTAATGTATGAAAAAGGAAACGGGGTATCACAAAATTTGGAAGAAGCATTTAAGTGGTATCATAAAGCTGCTGAACAAGGAAGTGATAGGGCACAAGACAAATTGGCCTATCTTTATTATTCTGGAAACGGTGTAACTAAAAATTATGATCTTGCGGTTTATTGGTGTAAGCAAGCAGCAAAACAGAATTATGCTCATGCACAAAAGAACTTGGGTGTAATGTATGAATACGGATATGGTGTTCCTCAAAATATTGAGGAAGCTGTTGAATGGTTCCAAAAGGCTGTTGATAATGGTAATAAAGAGGCTATTGAGGACTTAAAAAGAGCTGAAGTAAAACTCAATAAATTAAATAAAGGTAATCATTATCCACATTTGAAACTATCAGAACTGAGTAGGAATATAATCGGCTTGGCCGCAAATAATGTTTTTAATGATAGCTTATGGCAAGCTTTTGGATTTAATAAAGCCCCAATAAGAGGATCTATATTTAATCATTTTATTACTTCAGAGCAACTAGCCAAAGAAACCTTTTTATCAAGAGAATTTTTGATTTCTGCGTTAGGTATTTTTGTTAGATTATTACATAAACAAACTGACTTTACAGACGTAGAGTATATTAAATACCTGTCAGATAGTATCCTGGATTATAAAGATGTTTCACATTCTTTAAGATTTAACGACGTTTATGAAGCAAAGAGATATTTTGAGTCATATATAAAAGAGTATGTACAAGAAGATAAAAATCCGGATGATATTTTTTTAAATCATTGTAGAGATAATAACATTGCAAAAGATTCAAAAGTGATTGTTGGTTCACAACTGGTGTGTAATTCTTTATCTGATTTTTTAGAGCAAAAATTACAAGAAATTGATAAAGAATATTATATTGAAGATGACATAACTAGTTATAGATTCTATAAATCTAATACGGGAATTAAAGCTACTTCACCACAACAAACTTTCAAACCAAATCCTGAAAAGACATTTAAAATGGACGGAATTAAAGGGCTTTTTTACATTGTACGATATCACATTCGGGATAGTCGTGAAATTAAGCAAACTATTTTTTATGATAAAAGTCAGGCTGAAGCGCATTTTAATAAAAAGGGTGACAATGATGCTTTTAATTACTCCCGAATGGAATTACTTGAATGTAATGAAGGTAATATAAAGGAATTAGCAAAAAAGAAATTTAGAGTTATATATGCAGATGATTAGTAGGTAATTATTTAAAAGGATGTGAGAATAAATGGCTAGGAACACATGTAAAAAGATAACCGAGCTTCAAGTTAAAGAAGGTGTAGAGATAGAATAGATCGTTTGGCAATAATTATTAATGATTTACCAAATTAAGTTTAATAGTTTTCAAAATAGTTTTGGTTATACGGGGGATTCTTTATGGGAGAGAGAAAACAGGAACTGGTTATTAAAATCTCAAATCATACAATAGAGTTTCATCTGGAAAACGGACCTGCAGAGAATTTTCATACGTTTTGTCATGTTGATGATAATGGTATTATCAACATGAAAGATACGGATGACTTCATAAAACTTCTTGCTAAAATATTACTTATTGTTCCAAAAGAAATAGGAAATAGAATTACAAAATATATGCTTGATGCCATGCCAGAAGACTCGAAGATAAAATTGCTACAAGAGTTAGTAGAGATACATGTTAGCTCAAAAGAATTAAATGAGAAAACACCAAAGACGACTGCTACAAAGGAAGAGGAAGTCTTAAAACTGATAGCAGAAGAAGATTTAAAAGTACGTATAAACCAAATTATGGGAGATATGGAATATCACGAACTTTTAAACAAAATGGAGACTCCTGTAAAAAAAGATATTGAAACAGAACAACTGAATGCAGTTATGAAAAGGGATAAAGAAATAGTTAAAAAAGACAATAATGAAAAGACTTCTTTTGAAGATATGCTCACAATGTTAAGGAAAAAAGTTCAGGAAAAGGATGATGAGATTAAAAGATTACAGCAAGAGAATGCAAAACTTAAAGAAGCTCTTCCTGAAGGAAACGTATTAGAAGAAACTTTTAAAAGAAGATGACCATTCACTTTTTCTTGAGCATGTTACATATTAAAGATATGGCACCAATATTCAGAGTAACTCATGTCGCTTCAAAAGCGACCACTAATTCTGTAATTTGTATATAATATAAGCTAAGCAATAGAATTAGTTTTAACTAGGAGGGATTAATATGGAACCATTGTATCGACTGGAACACCAAATTTTACCAGAATTGATTTTTGGAGAGGAAAAAATAAGTCCATTTATGCTAGGCAATCACTTTTCTGATATATGTTATGATATTATCAATGGCTTTTATGATAAGGAGGAATTTGTTGCCAAGCCGATTATTGTTAAAGATAATGGAAAACCAGCTTATTATCTTGTGCAATTTTGTTTTCCATTTGAAGAATTTATATCCTATAATTTAGCTTGTCCAAGGGCTTATTTATTACACGACTTAGAAGGAAAGAATTGTCACTATTACACAATTGAGTATGATTGTGCAATTATGGATAGTAATGGAAAAGGAACCTATTTGTTATGTGGTTGGGCACCGAATGGCAAAGGACACTTTAACCATTTAAACCTTGGTGAGGTAGATTGGGAAGAAGATGAAGAAATGAGAGTGTTGATAAATATGAATAATGAGTATTTTGGTATTGTATAAATAATCTAATAGACTACATAAAACATCATAGAACTATTATTTTCAAAAAGTAAAGGGTAAGTTACTTCTTCACCACCCCACTCACACACAAAAAAAGAGTTGGCAAAAGCATCACCAAAAAGCCTGTGCCAACAACCAAGCAGCCAAGGAACCCTAAAGAAACCCCCTGGAGTCGCAGGTGCACCCTATGGGTAAAAAAAGTCGCCAAAGGGGTGAGAAAACGACACCGGGCTCGCGTGAAAATTTCGTGAAAGTTTTTGGCAAACTAAGTCTGAATTATAAGTGATAGGTTGAAATTATCGTATGAAATGAAAATGACTAGATGAGTATCTAAAATGGCTGAAACCCGCATGGACAGTGCATTTGAAGACATTTTTGGATAAGCAAAATTTGGTCAAAAAAATCATGACAATCCCCTCCTAAGTAATAGGAAAGCAGGTCAAAATACTCGATTCACCAATCAAAAGTCCCTGACTCTATTCAGAATCAGGGATTTTGATCTGTATTGCATATTTTCCCTGGATGTAAAATTGCCGCGGACACCCTTGTCATATATCTCGTCCTGTACGTAAAGATTGGGCATACAGCAAAGTTTTTTATCATTTAATAAGTTTGGCCTAAGTAGAATAGAAAAATGTAAAAAGTTGCAAAAATCTATTATAGATACTTGACTATTTGGCAATGGAAGATTCTTTCCTGCTGGATTCGGCAGCATTGGAGAAGTGAACAAGCAAAACGGGTATAATAACGTACAACTTTCACATGAAGTGAGGCTTTTACGATGGAATTCCCTGCTTATTTGTAAATCAGCACCACCCTGGGCGTGTTGTAATACTCGGAATAGTCCCAGAAGTTATCTTCTTCCTGAAAGCTGAAAATAAAAATGCCGTAGTTTTTGTAGTCCGGCGTAATCAGCGCCTGTTTGAAACTGCACTTCACCAGCTTATGGCACACATACTGGAAATACCCGTGGGTCTGGCCGTGGTACTCAAAGTGCCGGATGTGGCGGATGGTATTCCAGCCGAAAAATTTGGCGTTGGTAAAGCCCAGAATTTCGTAAATACGTTCCGGGTTTTCGCCTAAATCGTTGTTGCGGGGATC
>JAEEGH010012942.1_pt1 | contig 18612 bp, 15 predicted proteins | sample 9134181 | NCBI WGS metagenome assembly JAEEGH01 (sample SAMN16246544, study PRJNA631951) | gut metagenome | biome: gut microbiome; feature: rumen; material: DP-attached | host: Bos | place: Iran: Karaj | collected 2018-10 | reverse complement strand
TGGAGGCCATGCTTCCGGTGGACGACAAGGAGGTCTTGGTATGACGCATAGAATTGCTATTTTCTCCGCTGCCTCCGGGCTCTTTGGCGGGATCATCTCTGCCGTGATCGGCGGCTGGGACCTGGCGCTGGAGACGTTGGCTATCATCATGCTGCTGGATTACTGCACCGGCCTGATCGTGGCGGGGGTTTTCCACAAAAGCCCGAAATCCGAGGGCGGGGCGTTGGAAAGCAAGGCGGCGTTCAAAGGCCTGTGCAAAAAGGCGCTGATCGTTGTTATCGTGGTTGCGTTTCATCAGGCAGACAGGCTCACCGGCAAAAGCTTCTTCCGGGACGGTGCCTGCTGGGCGTTCTTCATCGCCGAAATGATTTCCATTTTGGAGAATGTGGGGCTTATCTTCCCGCTGCCCGCGTTTATTACAAAGTGCCTGGATTGGTTCAAAGACAAGGGCGACAAGCTGGGAGACGAGATCGAGGGGCACGATAAGCCTCCCGACGAGCGCGTGTAACAATCAACAATCAATACGAAAGGAGCAGCAAAATGAGCGAAATTTACGCCTCCGAGGTTCTTCGGGTGGCCATTGCGGAGCTGGGCTACATCGAAAAAGCCTCCAACAAGGATTTGGACAGCAAAGAAGCCAACCCCGGCACAAACAATTGGACGAAGTACGCCCGGGACCTCTGGGCCGCTGATCCGCATTTCTACCAGGGGCCGAAAAACGGCTACGACTGGTGCACCGTCTTCGTGGACTGGTGTGTGTATATGGCCTCTCACCGGGACTCCGTGCGCGCACAGGCTGCCATGTGCTATACGGGGCCTTACGGCGCCGGGTGCGGCCCGTCTGTGGCCTATTACAAGGCGGCGGGGCGGTTCTGGCCCCGTCTGGGAGACGGCGGTAAGCTGTTCGCGCCTAAGACGGGAGATCAGATTTTCTTCGGCAGCGCTTCCTCTGTCCGGCACACCGGCCTTGTGGAGCGGGTGGAGAATGGCATGGTATACACCATCGAGGGCAACAGCGGCAACATGGTCCGGCGGCGGAGCTACGCGCTGAGCAACGCCGACATTCTGGGCTACGGCAGGCCCCGCTATGACGGCGACGAGCCGCCCACGGAGGTCATGCCGTTCACCGACGTCAAGCAGGGCTCCTGGTACTACGACGCGGTCAAGTGGGCCTGGGAGAACGGGATCACCGCCGGGACCGACGAGACACACTTCTCGCCCAACCGGGCAATCACCCGGGCAGAGGTTGTGCAGATGCTGTACGCACAAAGCAAAAGCGCGCAGTAACACCACTTAAAATCTGCCATCAATTTGCCATCAAATTAGCTATTATTTTTTCGCCTTTTTTCGCCCTTTTTCGTCGATAAAAGCGGAAAGAAAAAAGCCAGGAAACCTTGATTTTTCAAGGTTTCCGGGCCATGGTGGGGGAAGGTGGATTCGAACCACCGAAGGCAGTGCCAGCAGATTTACAGTCTGTCCCCTTTGGCCACTCGGGAATTCCCCCATATTCGTTGCTGTTTGAGCGTTCCCGGACGACGCCTTCGTATCGCCTGGCTGGAAAGGTGGAGCTGGTAGACGGACTCGAACCCCCGACCTGCTGATTACAAATCAGCTGCTCTACCAACTGAGCTATACCAGCACGGCTCAAACAAGCATGTATAATTATAGCGGGATTTCGGCGTTTTGTCAAGAGATTTTTTCCGTTTTCTGCTCATTTTTTTCATTTTCCGGAAAACCCCTTTTGTCCGCCCCGGTTCTGTGGTATAATTTTTCCGTTCTGACCGACATTTCAAGAAAAGAGGGATCGCTATGTGGACACAGGCAAGGATCCGGGAGCTTGTCACGCGGCAGCGGCAGTATTTTCGCACCGGCAAGACCCAGGACATCGACTGGCGGATCGCGCAGCTTCGGAAGCTCAAGCAGGCTGTGCTGTCCCGGGAAAAGGAGATCATCGCGGCGCTGGCCGCAGATCTGGGCCGCAGCGAGGCGGAAGCCTATCTCAGCGACATCGGGCCCGTTGTGACGGAGATCAACGAAAACATCCGCGGTCTGCGGCGCTGGGCCAAGCCGGAGCTCCGGTTCAGCGGCCTCAGCTGCTTCCCCAGCACGGTCACAAGGGTCTACAAAATGCCCTACGGGGTCAGTCTGATCATCAGTCCCTTCAATTTCCCCTTTTTGCTGTCCCTGGGCGTTCTGGCGGCGGCCATCGCGGGGGGAAATACCGCGGTTTTGAAAGCCAGCGCCAAGTCCTATCACAGCACGGAGCTGTTGAAGCGGCTGATCGCCGACAGCTTTCCGGACGACTACATCGCCCTGGTGGACGGGGGCCACGACGTGGCTGACCTGCTGCTGGCGGAGCGCTTTGACAAGATCTTCTACACCGGCTCGCCCAAGGTGGGCGTCCACGTACTGGAGGCCGCGGCCAGGCATCTGACCCCCGTGACCCTGGAGCTGGGCGGGGAAACCGGCAACTGGGCCATCGTCCGCAAGGACGCGGATCTGCGGGACGCGGCCCGGAAGCTCGTCTTCTTCAAGTTGCTCAACAGCGGGCAGATCTGCATCAACGTGAACCAGGTGGCCGTGGCGGAGGAGGTCGCCCCCGCGTTCCTGGAGGCAGTCAAAGCGGAGCTGAAACGGCAGATCGGGGACGACCCGATCCACAGCCCCGAATACCCCTGCTTGATCACCCATGCCGCCTGGGATCGCTGTGCGGCGGAGGCGGAGCAGTACCGCGACCGGATCCTGGTGGGCGGAACCGGCGACCGGGAGACCCGGAAATACGCGCCCACTGTGATTTGGCCCGTGGGCATCGACGAGCCCATCGTTCGGCACGAGCTCTTCGCGCCCCTTCTGCCGGTGGTGCCCTATCCGGACAGCGAGATCGACCGCCTGCTGGACACCGTCGCCGACCGGGAGCACGGCCTCGCTCTCTACCTGTTTACAAAGGATATGGCCTGGGCAAAAAGAGTTATGTCAACTCAGCAATACGGCGGCGGCTGCGTCAACGAGGTCTGCCTGCACATGATGGTGAAAGGCGCCCCCTTTGGCGGCGTGGGGCATTCCGGCATGGGCGCCTACCACGGCGAGTGGGGCTTCCGGGAATTCACCCACCCGTCCACGGTGCTGTTCGGCAGGACCCACGGCAACCTCTCCCTGCGGGAGCATCCCTACACCGGAAAGACCGGGGAATGGAAGCGGAAGCTGCTGAAGCTGATGGAGCGGTAGCGGCGCACAGTGCCGGCTGCTGTAGCGGCGCACAGTGTGCGCCACAGAACCGCCCGTAGGGGCGAGCACCTGTGCCCTTCATGGGTATCGCTCGTCCGATCTGCACGGTGTAAATTGCAGGAATCCCCGGAAAAGCTGTTGAAAAAATGAAAAAGTATGATAGAATGAAAAAGCAAGTATTCTCTCTGATCCTTGCCTTTTAAGAGTGTCATCTGAGCCGCGTGACCATCCCATACGGCGTCACGAACATCGGCGTGGCTGCGTTCCGTAAAAGCAGCGTATGCAATTTGACCATCCCGGACAGCGTCGTGCGCATTGAAGACAAAGCGTTCTATTAAAGTAAAGTAGGGGCGGCCACCTGTGCCCTTCATGGGTATTGCTCGTCCGGTTTGCGCAGCAAACAATCGTATGCGTCAGCAGACGATCAAGCCGGGTGCGTTGTATTGCCCCGGTCGGATTTGCCTTGCGGCAAATTGCGTTCGTACCGAACGCCGGAGCGATGTGGGCATCGCTCCCTACGGGGGACGGGACGAGCGGTGCTCGCCCCTACGGGCGTTGTGCGCATCGGGTATCCCGTCTCCGCCGTAGGGGCGCACTTAGGTGGCGCCACGGAATCATTGACATATCATATCAAACAACATACATAAATCAGGAGGAACAAATGAAACTGGAACCCATTGTGGTGTCGCTGCTGGACACCGACCTTTACAAGTTTAACATGGATCAGGTGATCTTCCACAAGCACACCGACCTGTGCGGAGAATACCTGTTCAAATGCCGCAACAAGGACGTGGTCTTCACCGAGGAAATGGTGGAGGAGATCAAAGCCCAGGTGGATCATCTTTGCACCCTGCGCTTCCGGAAGGAGGAGCTGGACTACCTGCGCTCCATCCGCTTTATCAAAAACGACTACGTGGAGTTCCTGCGGCTGTGGCACCCGATCCGGGACTACGTCACCATCGGCCGGACGGAGGCGGGGGAGCTGCAGGTGGCCGTGGACGGGCCGCTGTTCTCCGCGATGCAGTTCGAGATCTACCTGCTGGAGATCATCAACGAGGTCTACTTCCGGATGCGCTACGACTACGACAAGCTTCTCCGCTCTGCCGAGGAACGGCTGAACAACAAGATCCGGGCGCTGAACGACGGGACCTACACCTTCCACTTTGCCGAATTCGGCTGCCGCCGCAGACTCTCCCGGGAGTGGGAGGACGTAGTGGTGCGCAGGCTCGCCACCGAGACCGACAAATGCATCGGCACCTCCAACGTGTACCTGGCGATGAAGTACAACCTGACCCCCATCGGCACCTATGCCCATGAGTATGTGCAGATGTTCCAGGGCATCGACAGCATCCCCCTGTCCTACACCAACCACTACGCCATGCGGGACTGGTACGACGAATACAACGGCGATAACGGCACCGCCCTCACCGACACCCTCACCACCGACCTGTTCCTGCTGGACTTCACCCGTTCCATGGTCAACAACTACACCGGCGTCCGCCACGACAGCGGCGACCCCTATGCCTGGGGCGAGAAGATCATCAAGCACTACGAGAGCTACGGCGTGGATCCCCGCACCAAGCTCCTGCTGTTCTCCGACAGCCTGGACTTCGACCGGGCCCAGAAGCTGTACGAGCATTTCAAGGATCGGGCCAAGGTGAGCTTCGGCATCGGCACCTTCTGTTCCAACGATACCTGCGAAACCGCGCTGAATATCGTGATCAAGCTGCAATTTGTCAACGGCAGACCCGTGGCCAAGATCTCCGACGCCGAGGGCAAGGCCATGTGCCGGGACGATCAGTATCTGGACTACCTCAAGCGTTCCGTGGCCTTCCGCCTGGAGCGGCAGAAGGACGACCGGGCCTGACCGAAGCTCGGAAACGGGGGGCGTTCTCCGGCTGCGGGGATCAGGGATCCCCGCGCCCGGCGGGTAACCGGGCCCGGAATGACAGAGCGGCTGCATTGTTCCCGCAAACTTTTCCGGCGCACTTGATTTTCTCCGGCGTTTGTGGTATTCTGTCATCCGGAAAAACGCGATCGGAAAGCTTTCCCGTTCCGTCCCAACTAAATAATGGAGAGATCAGAAATGCTGAATAAACACGGACTCAAAATGCGTAAGGTCAGATCTGCGGCCAAGGAAACGGAAAAGGCGGCCAAGGGCGGCCTTCGCACCCAGATCACATACAACACAAGCTCCGGCGTGATTTATGCCCAGAGCAATTCCCAGTCGTCCTGGGTGCTCTTCGACGACCCGAGCTTTCTCTCGGTCTGCTTCACCTCAGAGGCCATGACGCCCCAGGAGATCGCGGATATGGTCTTCAAGGCAGTGGAAGAGCAGCGGCAGACGGAGGAGGACGAATAATCCGTTTTATGCGGAAGGGCGCGGTTCATTTGGAACCGCGCCCTTTTTTGCCCCGCAGGGGGCGGTTTTCGTTCTGCAGTCACAGCGTACCCCGGGCGGGAATAGGCTGTCAGGAGGATCTATCCTGAACGATCGACGGAGGTGCTGCGGAATGGGAAAAATCTACCGGGACGAAGTCCTGCACATTGCGGCGGAGGAGCTGGGATACCTGGAAAAGGCCACCGACCGGGATCTGGACAGCAAAACCGCCAATCCGGGCAACGGCAACTGGACGAAGTATGCCCGGGACCTTTGGCAGGCCGTGCCCCACTACTACCAGAGCAACAAGAACGGCTATGACTGGTGCTGCGTGTTTGTGGACTGGTGCGTCTATATCGCCTCCGGCCGGGACTCCGTCCGGGCCCAGGCGGCCAAGTATTTCACCGGGCCCTACGGCGCGGGCTGCGACTGGTGCGTGAAGTATTACAAGGAGGCGGGGGCCTGGTATGCCGACCCCAAGCCGGGGGATCAGATCTTCTTTGGCAGCGCCTACGCCGCCCAGCATACGGGCCTGGTGGAGTATGTGAAGGACGGAGTGATCCACACCGTGGAGGGCAACAGCGACAATATGGTACGCCGCAGGAGCTATGCCCTGGGCGACAGCCATATCCTCGGCTACGGCCGCCCCGGCTATGACGGGCTCAGCAGACCCCGGGAGCTGCCCTTTACCGACGTGCCCAGGGACGCCTGGTACCGTACCGCGGTGGAGTGGGCCTACGAAAACGGCATCACCGCAGGCACCGGCCCCGCCACCTTCAGCCCCGACAAAGCCTGCACCAGAGCGGAGACGGTGCAGATGCTCTACCGGCTGGCTCACAGCAGTGAGGTCAGACGGCGATAAAAAAAGGATCACCCCCCGGTGGGAGATGATCCGTTTCAGCGTGTCAAAAAAGTTGAAAGTTGAGAATTGAAAGTTGAAAGTTGTGGTATCGTTCAAATTGCCATTTGACCGATGAGAAGAAAAGCGGAGATTTCCGGCTCAATGATTCTTTTTACTGTGTAATTACGGGTTGCTGTGAAATTACGGGTCAAAAAGGCGGAAACAGCCTGTTTTGCAGCTTGGATTTCCTTTTTTATATGGCAATTTAAAAAACACCTTCATTTTCAACTATCAATTTTCAATTTTCAATTCTGCGGACAGGGAACCGCCTCCTGTCCGTCCTCGCTTACGGCTCCGTGGCGGCCTGCTGCTGGGCCTGGTTGATCTGATTGACCAGATCCTGCGCCTGCTGCACGTAGTCCTCCTTGGACTTGGATTCCTCGCTGTCCTTCCGGGTGCTGCTCATGTTCTTCATCAGAAGAAAGGCGACCAACAGGGCGACCAGGAGAAGCAGCAGGACAGAAATGCCGGTGGCGTTTCGTTTTACCATAACAAACCTCTTTCTGCGCGCAAAAGGAACTGCCCCGGGATGAGGCAGTCCTTTTGCGGGAATGTAAGTGTGCGCTGTTCTTTTCTTTTGTATGGTCGTATTATAGCACAATTTTTTGAAAAAGCAAGAGGAAATTTGTAGATTTTGTGATGTTTTTTCATAATCATTCCAAAATATTTGAGAAATACCGAAATAATACGAGCATTACGGAATAAACATCCGGAAGGATCAGTTGACTGCACAAATTTTTTTTGGTATAATCTCACGAAATCGATCCGAAAATCAGGCACAGGAGGGACAGATATGAAGGAATTCACACAGATCCATTTGGAGCTGCAGGACGACCAGTGGCCCGATACCGGGACGGATCACCACCGGCAGATCGTCCGGGCCATCGTGGTGGACGACGAAGGCTGGTTCTATTTTGTGCGGGCCTTCCGGAACGACGACTTTGGCCGGGCGACGCTGATCGAGACCTCCGGCGGCGGAGTGGAGCCGGGGGAGGAGCTGGAGACGGCCATCCGCCGGGAGCTGCGGGAGGAGCTGGGGGCGGAGGTGGAGATCCTCTGCACCCTGGGCCTGGTCAGCGATCACTACAATCTGATCCGCCGGCACAACCTCAACCACTATTATCTCTGCCGGGTGTGTTCCTTCGGTGCGCGGCATCTGACGGAGGATGAGAAAAGCTGTTTCCACCTTTCCACCCTGCGGCTGCGCTTTGAAGACGCAGTCCGGGAGTACGAGCTGCGGGCCTGCACCCCCATCGGCAAGCTGATTGCAGCCCGGGAGCTGCCCGTGCTGCGGCTGGCGCAGCAGGTATTGGAGCAGGAAGCCGAGGCGGAATCGAAATAAGGTCAGACAAAAGGACTTGCCCGCGGGCAAGTCCTTTCGGCTGGGGAAAAAGAGAGAAAACAAACATGAGACGACTGTGAAAGGAATGATTACTCCGCCGCATACCCGTCGATGAGCTTTCCATCCCGCATCCGGTAGACCTGATCGGCCCGGGCGGCGATGTCCAGATCGTGGGTCACCACGATGACGCAGTAGCCGTCGTCGTGCGCGAGGTTCAGCAGCAGGTCGATGATGCGTCGGCTGTTCTCGGTGTCCAGGTTGCCGGTGGGCTCGTCGGCCAGAAGCAGCTTGGTGTCCATGCTCATGGCGCGGGCGACGGCCACGCGTTGCTGCTCGCCGCCGGAGAGCATATCCGGGAAGCGGGGCAGCACCGTCACCGGCAGACCCACGCGCTGGATCAGCTCCTCTGCCCGTTCCCGCGCCGGCTTGCCCTTGAAGCCGCGCAGCTCCATCGGGTAGGTCACGTTCTCGGAGACGGTCAGCAGGGGAAGCAGGCGGAAGCTCTGGTAGATCACGGCCGCGTGCTCCCGGCGGTAGCGGTTGAGGTTGATCCGCGAGGTGGGCTTGCCCTCAAAGAGGATCTCCCCCGTGGTGGGGAGCATGAGCCCCGCCATCAGCGACAGCAGGGTGCTCTTGCCGGAGCCGGACTTGCCCACCAGCGCGTAGAGCTGCCCCTGCTCAAAGGCGCAGTCCACGCCGTTCAGCGCGTTGACGGTCTGATACTTGTTGACGTAGCGATAGCTGACGTTTCGTACCTCTAAAATCGACATTTCTCAATTCCTCCTCATTCCGGTTCGGTAAGCGCGGCGAACGACTGCTTCCGCAGTCCGGTGTTCAGGCAAAGCAGCGCGGAGAGCGTCCAGACGCTCAAAAAGGCGGTGGTGAGCAGCAGCTGGGTCTGATTCGCGCGGATGCCGGTCACCCGGCAGAGCAGGAGCCCGAGCACGAGCCCCGCGGCCATCAGCAACAGCTGCTCGAGCAGGAAGCTGCCCACGATCCGGCCGGGCTGGGTGCCGAGCGCCCGCATCACGGCGATCTCCTGCCGACGGGACAGAATCAGCAGCCAGGCGAGGGCGAAACCGATCACCCCGGCCAGCAGATACAGCGCCGCGTAGAGCACGCTGACGTATTGGATCTGGCGCTCCATCGAGTGAACGGTGTTCAGGTAGACGTCGTCCTCGATCATGGCGAAGGGCTTGACGCGCTCGCCGGAGTGCACCCAGGTGAAGCCCGCCTCGTCCATGGCCGCCCGGAGCTCGTCCAGCCGCTTGGAATCCTTCAGCGTGAAGGTGAAGCTGGAATAGCTGATCGCGGGGCTCAGGCCCTTTTCCTGGAACGCGGCGATCTTCTCGGGCGAAAAGCAGTCCCGCCCGATCCAGACCTCTGCGGCGCTCATGTCATAGGTAGGGAAGTAGTGTTCTTCCTCCAGCCCCTCGCGCACGTAGCTCACCGGGGAGAAGACCGTGCTGCTCTCCGTGGGCGCCACGTAGGACGCGACGACCTGCAGCTGCACGGGCAGCACGAGGGAATCCCAGTGCGGGTGGTAATAGGCAATGGCGAAGTTGACCAAATCGCCGAGCTGAATCCCGTTTTCCTCCATCATGGCCTTGGGCATGGCGCAGACGGCGGGGCCGCCGCGGTAGTCGTCGCTGTACCATCCGCCCCAGACGTAGTCGTAAGCTTTGTATTGCAGCTCGTCCAGCCGGGTGAAATCCGCCTCGCTCCATCCCTCCAGCCACTCCACGGAGCCGCCCTCGGAGAAATGGAACAGCGGGCTGTCGGAAACGGAGGAGGTACCCGTCCAGACGGGCTCCTTGTTCAGCATGTAAAAGACGGTCTCATAGGCGTATCCGCCGTATTCCGGCCAGTTGAAGGGAAGCTGCTCCTTGCCCTCCACGCCCAGGAACTTGATGTGCCCGAGCCTGGTGGTGATGCAGGCGTCCTCGACCAGCTCGGAGCTGCTGAGCAGCGAGATGGGGCCTCCCTTGAGGGTCAAGCCGCTGATCCGCTTGGCGTAGTAGTCCGTGGCCGTGCCGGTGATGACGGCGTTTTCCCGGTAGGCGGCAAGCTGCTCGTCGTAGCCGTTCCGGGCGTTGGTCAGATGGCCGAAGAACGCAGCGGCCGCCAGTCCCAGCAGCAGCACGGCGACGCTGCGGCCTCTGCCGCGAATCACAGAGAGCAGGCCGTATTTGAAGCGGCCGGAGAGCCGGGAGACGTGGCCGGCGCGCTTTGACACGCGCTGCCGGACGCGCTTTTTCTTTGCGCTTTTGCGATCCCGCAGGCTGAGCAGGGCAAAGACCAGCGTGAAGGCCAGCGTCCCGCCTGCCAAAATCGCGGCGGCGGTCAGATAGCTCCGCATCGAGGAGACCGGGTCAAATTCCAGCGTGCGGGTGACGGCAATCCGCGTGGCGGAGAAGCGGAGATCCTGCTCTGCATACTGAGACGCAAAGCGCTGCAGGATCCCGTAGACGCGGCGCTCGGCCATTCGGCTGAAGCCTGCGCCGAAGATGGCTGCGGGGACGGTCAGCGCCAGCGCAGCGCTGAGGAAGTAGACGCACACGTGCGTGCGGCCGCTGCCCATTGCGTACATGGTGCGGGCAGCTTCCCGTTGCCGGGAGATGAAGAGGTGGCTCTGCATGGCCAGCGCGCAGGCCGCCAGCAGCAGACAGACGGCCAGGAAGATGCCGGAGATGAACAGCAGCTCCTCCATCGGCTCCGTCGCGGCGGCGTAGCCCTGGTCGTAGACGTTCAGCCGGAAGCCGTGCTCCAGAAGCGGCGCGGCGGCCTCCAAAAAGGCCGGAACGGCGTTGTTTTTCAGCCGGAACTGCCCCAGCGTGTAGCCATTCACCGGACGGATCTCGTCCCGAACCGCCGCGTCGGGCAGGAAAACGCAGTAGGGATAGTCCTCGGAGTGGCTCACGAGGCCGACGATTTTGTAGGCGCCCTCGTCGAGCTGCGTGTGGCTGGAGACGTCGTAGAGGTCGCCCTCGGCGCGGAAGAGCGCGAAGCTCAGTTCGTCGCCCGGCGTCAGCCCCAGCATGCCGGCGATCCGCTCGGAGACGATGCAGACCCTGGCCTTGCTTTCGTATTCCTGCTGTGTGAAGCTGCGCCCCTCAGTCAGCGTGATGACCTGCTGGTGGAAGGGGTAGAGATCCTCCAGCGCGGCGGTGCGGGTCACGCGGCAGGAGTCGTTGATCTGGTGCAGCACCTCGGCGTAGCGCAGGTAGGGCGCCTCAGCTTCCTCGCCCGCGCCCTCCGGGAGATACGGCGGCAGCTCGATCATCTCGCCGTTGTCCGGGTAAGAAACGGATTCAAGCTGAAAGTTGGAATAGAAGTAGCCCGTAATCAGATAGGAAGCGGGATAGTCCAGAACCGGCGCGCCGTCGACGTCCCGGAGCAAAATGAGCTTTCCGGTGTCGTTGTAGCGCGAATACAGCGTTTCGGTGACCAGCGCGGAGTAGAGCCCGTTTGACGGCTCGTAGCCGTAGAGCTTGACGCGCATCACCGCGGCTTCGGGCTCAGGGACGAAATCGTCCCAGCGGTGGATGTCCGGCGAGAGCATGCGCTCGTTTGAGGCCGGCTCCCAGGAAAGCACCTGTTCGGCATGGATCAGGGCGGAAAGCGTGTCCCGGTTTTCCTCCACCACAGCGGCAAAGCTCTCGTCGTAGATCATCTGACTTGGATAATACTGACCAACGTATTCCAGCTCCGCGATGGTGTGGAAATAATCATCGCAATTGCCCAGATATCCGCGTACCGCGCCGTAGACGCTGCACGAGATGTTCAGCAGCGCTGCCGTGACCGTGAGGATCAGCAGAAACAGCAGGGTTTTCCCCGGCGTTCGCAGGGTGCTTTTCAGTCCGTTTTTTGTGGCCTGCATGGCAGCCGGCCTCCTTTCCTCCAAATTAAGCGCCGGCTGTCCCGTGCTTCCGGCATTGGTCTGACAGCAGTTGTTTTCCGCACGCTTATCACCTCTCTGCCGGGTGAATGCAGGAAGCGGGCGCTTTGTTACAGGATTTTTGTTTTCTTCATAAACACTACACATTTGACAAAACAGCCTCCGCACCCCCGGCGCAGACAGAAAACGCTTGTCATTTCCCCGCAAAAATGCTATAATTTCAAGTCAGTACCCCGGTACGAAAAGAAAAGGAGGAACCAACATGAAACGAACACTTTCCATGGCGTTGGCTCTGGTGCTGCTGCTCTGCCTGCTGCCTGCCACAGTCTACGCGGGGGGCGGCGGCGCGGCCCGGATCTGGAACGAGGATTTCAATACGGACATCGAGGACTGGGTGGCCATAGACGGCAACAACGACGGCTACGGCTTCGTCTGGAACAGCGAGCACTGCTGTGTCCAGAGCGGCGGCATCGTGGGGATGGGTCTGCTCCCCCCCGAGCCCCAGGACGGCTATGATTATCTGATCTCCCCCCGGATCTCCCTGCGGGAGGATGAGGACGTGCTGAGCTACGACGTGCGCGTTGTGGGCGGCAACCCGGACGTGCGATATGATCTCTTCGTCGCCGTCAACGGTATGATCCTCGACCAGACGGAGAACGTCCCTGTTCTGCGAAATCCGGTCTACGGCGACAGCGGTTATTCCTTCCTGGGCGGCGACTGGTTCACCAGAACGCTGGATCTTTCCGCCTATGAAGGCAATCAGGTGCAGCTGGTGTTCCGCCTGCAGTCCAAGACCGGCGGCGGCACCATGGAGCTGGACAATCTCAGCATCTATTGGAACGAGCCCGACGAGATCCTGGACAAGGTGACGGCCTTCGACGTACCGGAGCCCCGGATCGGCCGCAAGGTTTCGGACTGCGATTGGAGCTCCATCGTCCTGCCCGACACCGCCAACTACGAGCTGGTTCCCAACAGCCTGCGCTACTATTATATCGAAGACGAGCAGGTGCGGCCGTTCGACGGCACCTTCCAGCCCCAGGGGGAGTACACCCTCTCCTTTGAGGTGAAGGCCAAGCCCGGCAACCCCGTCAGCGAGAGCGGCATCGCCTCCGTCAACGGCAAATGGGCCAGATTCATTTCCAGCGACTCCGACGTGGTGCGGGTGGAGGCCTATTTCAGTCGGCTTCCCAACGCGCTGGACGCGGTGGACGTCACCGTGACCCCGCCCCTGGCAGGCAGAGTGCCCGTCTGGGAGGAGGGACACACCGCAGACCCCGCCAAGTGCACGCTGCTGGATCACGCCTTCCTGGAGCTGAAGGACAACGGCGATCCCTCCGGCGAACTGCCGGAAGGAAAGGCCTTTGAGCTGAACAAGCGCTACCGGATCGCGGTCCTGCTGTCCCCGGCGGAGGGCTGGGGCTTCTCTGAGCAGACGCAGGTGACCATCAACGGCCTCCCCGCCCAGATGAATATGACCCTGGAGCAGGAGGGCCTGCAGGTCTACTCCGTGGACGTGACCGTGGATCATGTGGCCTTTACGGACGTCCTCGGCAGCCAGTGGTACGCGAATGCAGTGCTGTACTGCTATCAGCACGGCTATCTGGCGGGCACCGGCGCCTATACCTTCTCCCCCGACGCGGACTTCACCCGGGCCATGTTCGTCACGGTGCTGGCCAAGATCGACGGAGCGGATCTCTCCGGCTACACCGGCAGCAGCTTCACCGACGTGCCTGCCGACACCTGGTACTCCAAGCCGGTGGAGTGGGCCTTCCGGAACGGATACACCTCCGGCACCGGCGACGGCCTGTTCTCTCCCAATATGCCCCTCACCCGGGAGACCCTGGCCACCTTCCTCTACAGCTACACCAAGAAGGCCTACGCTCCCGGCCTGGACGATGAGGATTGGGTGGATCTGTCCGCCTACCCTGACGGGGATCAGGTTTCCGCATGGGCCTCCAACGCGGTGCGCTGGGCCGTGTACCACGGCTTTATCAACGGCGTCCCGGCGGACGGACAGGTCTGGCTCCGGCCCAACGCTGCCGCGACCCGGGCCCAGGTGGCGCAGATCATCATGAAGTACTGCAAGTACATGGAGAACAGCTACTGGGCGGAAAACTGAGTGATCATAGTGATAATATGCAAAAAGCGTCCGGTCCACCCGGGCGCTTTTTGCATATCCAATACGCAGGGTCAGATCTCCACGTCCACCATCCGCAGGTATTGCCGCAGGGGATAGACGCCGTCGTGGGCCTCCCCGGGAATGCCCTCGGACATGGAGCCGGGGTAGCTGATCCGGGTGACCCCGGCCCGCACCAGAAGGTCGATCAGCGCCTGCCGACAGTCGGGCTCGCAGCCCAGGCCTGCGGTTTGCAGATAGGGCTTCGCCTGTCGCAGCACGGGGATGATCTGCGCCCGGGGCAGGGGCTTCACCAGCACGTTGCCGAACATGGGGGAGAGCTCCAGCTTGCTGTCCTCCTTCGGGATCAGCGAGCACAGGGGAGAGGACCAGGGCTTCACCCTGCCCCCGTCCAGGATGGCCTCCAGCCGGTCTGTGTAGGTCCGCAGGCTCAGCTCCGCCACAGCTCCGATGGTGCTGGGCCGGTGGGCCCGGGCGGCTTGCTCCAGCATGGGCCAGAAGCGGTCGCAGAAGGCCTGCACCGCGCCGAAGTCCGCCGTGTCCAGATAGATCACCTGGCAGGAAGAGCAGAGCAGCTGCTTTGTGGCGACGATATGCCGGGCCAGGGCCTCCAGCTCCGCCCGGGGCCGCTCCCCGGAGAGATAGGCGAAGCTCAGCCGGTGGCCCCACTCAATGAGCCGCGTCCCCGGATGGGCGAAGCGCCGCACCGCAGCCACGGCGGTCTCCCCGCCCCAGACCACGATGCCGTCGGAGAGGGCGGCCATTTTCTGGATGGCTCCCACGTCGGAGGAGGGGGTGTCGAAGACGTAGAGATAGTCCGCCAGCCGGGGCTCGATCTCCAGCAGGGCCTCCAGGATGGTCAGCGTCAGGCCGTTGTCCGCCTGAGGCAGCTTCAGGATGTTGATGTTGCCCGTGGCCAGCCCCTCCGCCACGGAGAAGGCAGGCAGACCGTCGGCGTTCCCGGCAGCGATGTGGAGCAGCACCCCCAGGGGCCGGGCCAGCACCCGCAGAGGCCGCAGACCCTCCGGCGGCTCCGTGATCCGATCCGGGCGGAAGTCCGCTCCCAGCTCCGTCCGCAGCTTGAATTCCAGGTGGTCCCGCCGCAGGAGGCGGACCGCCATTTCTTTATATTGTACCGCCCCGTCGATCTGCAGGGCGGCCAGCTCCCGGTCGAAGGCCCCTTCCGCAGCCTGCTGTCCCAGCCGGTCGATGGCGGCGATCACGGTCTCCGGCTCCAGGCATGGCCCGGCCAGGGTGGCGTTGAGCTTTTCCTCCAGCCCCGCCAGCAGCTCGTCCTGCATGGCGCTCTCATATCGCTTGCCGTTTGCAAGGATCATAGTGCCACCTCCACCTTGTTCAGGATCTCTGAAGCGCCCGCGGCGCAGGTCTTGATGTCCCGCAGACCCACCCGGCCCAGGATCTCCAGCCAGGGGGAATCCAGCCCGCAGCCGCATTCACAGGCGTCGTGGAGTACGCCCAGGTCGTCGGTCATCACCGACAGCAGGGGGGTGCCGATGTCCATGGGGCTGATCAGATTCACCAGCCCAGGGGTCCCGTTTGGCACGGGCGCCAGGGTCTCCGGGTCCCGAATGATGATCCGGCTGTAAACGGGGACGTGGAAGTGGTGCCGCTGGCAGTCGTTGTAGAAGATGGGATGCTCCACGGCCCCGAAAAACTCCACGATGTCGCGGTCGTCCAGCCCCAGCACCTTCTTGGCCAGGGCGTAGAATTGGGCCTTGTCCACCTCCTCGGCATAGAACTGCTTCCAGCCGCCGCCCAGCATGAGCTTGGAGCCCTTGGGGAGCTGCACCCGGACGTTCTGCTCGTCCATCCGCTTCATCAGGAACCAGGCGTAGGCCGGGAAGCCCATAAAGCGCAGGGGAAAGCGGGACTTGCTGTGCTTCACGATGGCGTCCTGCACCGCGCCAAGATCCAGAACGTACGCACCCGCAGCGCCCGCCGCAGGGGCGGCCATTGGCCGTCCGCTTTCCGCAGCACGTCCCGTCTTTTTCCACCGCAGGGCATACGTCCGGGATAGGGCAGGCGTAAACAGGGTCACGCCGAAGGCCGTCCGGGAGACCCCGGTGCGGTTGCGGTGCTTGGGCTGGTAGCCGAATACCACGTAGTGGCAGGGCCGGAAGGAGAGCAGCTTCCGCAGCTTGCAGATATGCAGCACCATTTTCAGCCCCGCCCAGAGGTCGCCCACCGTGAAGCCAATCTCGCTGGCCTTGCCGCTGCTGGTGCCGGAGGAGGTCACCACCAAGGGCAGCCGCCACCGGGGGACGGAAAAGAGCCGCCGCCGCTTGAACAGGGCGGTGGGCAAAAAGGGCAGGTCCCCCAAATCGTCCATGGTCTGCAGCCGCTCCGGGGAGAAGCCCGCGTCGTCCAGAATGGCCCGGTAGCCGGGGCAGTGGGCGTAGGCGTAGGCGCAGTTCTCCCGCGCCGCCCGAAGGAACAGCTGGTCGGTCCCCTTGAGATCGTAGGCGTCCCGATGCCGGAACAGCTTTCGCCGATACTTCATTTTGATCGCACCTCAGAGAATTTTTGCTTAATATACATGATTTTCCTTCTTTTTTCAATCCTGTTTTTGCAAAAACCGGGGCTCTGGCCCAAATAATCCCCACCGGAGCCGGCCACTTCGGGATAAGAATTACAAAAAGAGTCACAAAAAATCCATTTTGTTTGTACAGTTTTTCGTTGCCTTTTATCCATCTATGTGCTAAAATATCCAATAAGAGTGCCCCCGGTGTCCCGTGCGCTTCGTCGGCGGGATCGTGCCGGGTACCCTGCACCAAACCAGGAGGGAGAAAACAGTGAACTTAACCTTTCGCGGCGGAGTCCATCCCAAGGGGCGGAAGGAGCTGAGCAGGGAAGCCCCCCTGCGCCGCTTTGATCCGGGCCCCTGCGAGATGGTATTCCCCATGGCCCAGCACATCGGAAAGCCCGCAAAAGCCATTGTCAAAAAGAACGACCCTGTTTTGGTAGGACAAAAGCTGGCCGAGGCCGACGGCTTCGTGTCCGCCTGTGTGATCAGCTCCTGCTCCGGCAAGGTCAAGGCTGTGGAAAAGCGCCGTACCATCGCCGGCACCATGACCGAGTGCGTGGTGGTGGAAAATGACGGGGCCTATACCCCCATGGAGGGGATCGGCGTGCGCCAGGATCTCTCCGGCCTCACCAACCAGGACATTCTGAACCGGGTGAAGGAGGCGGGCATCGTGGGTCTGGGCGGCGCAGGCTTCCCCACCCATGTGAAGCTGGCCCCCAGGGAGCCGGACAAGATCAAATATCTCATCGCCAACGGCGCGGAGTGCGAGCCCTACATCACCTGCAACGATCAGCTGATGCGCTCCAACGCCGACGGCATTGTAGAGGGCCTGGAGCTGGCCCTGCGGCTCTACCCCAACGCAGAGTGCGTCATCGGCATCGAGGACAACAAGCCCGAGGCCATCGCCTCCATGCGGAAGGCTGTGGAGGGCAAGGCCCGGATGCGGGTGCTGCCCCTGCACACCAAGTACCCCCAGGGCGGCGAGCGCAGCCTCATTAAGGTGATCGCCGGGGTGGATTTCCCCGTCACCATGCTCCCGGCGGACGTGGGCTGCATCGTGCTGAACGTGGGCACGGCCTACGCCGTGGGCCGGGCCGTGGCCTGGAACGAGCCCCTCTATGAGCACGTGCTCACCGTCACCGGCGAGGCGGTCAAAAATCCCGCCAACTTCATCGCCCGGGACGGCACCACCTTCGCCCAGCTTCTGGAGGCCTGCGGCGGCGTCAAGGACGGCGTCACCCCCAAGAAGGCCCTCTCCGGCGGCCCCATGATGGGCGTGGCCGTGGCCGGGCTGGAGGTCCCCATCCAGAAGAACACCAACGCCCTCACCCTGCTGGCCGAGGATCGGGTGGAGCGGGCCGAGAAGGAGCAGACCGCCTGCCTCCACTGCGGCCGCTGCTCTACCATCTGCCCCAACGGCCTGGTCCCAGCCCTGATGGCGGACGCCATCAATATGCAGAACTGGGAGCGCTATGAGAAAAAGCTCTACGGTCTGGAGTGCATCGCCTGCGGCTCCTGCACCTACATCTGCCCGGCCCGTCGGCCTCTGACCCAGATGTTCAAGCAGACCAAGGCGGAGATCATGGCCCGGAAACGGGCGGCACAGGCAGGAGGGAAAAAATGAATCAGAAATTGAATCTTTCCGCCGGCCCCCACGTCCGTGATATATGGTCCACCTCCTTCATTATGAAGATGGTCCTGCTGGCGCTGATGCCGGCTACGGTCATCGGCATCATCACCTTCGGCCTGCAGGCCCTTTGGGTGGTGCTGGCCTCGGTGGTCACGGCAGTTCTGACGGAGCTGATCTTCGACAAGCTCACCCATAAGCCCGACACCTGGAAGGACGGCTCCGCCGCAGTGACGGGTCTGATGCTGGCTCTGACCATCTCGGCCAAGAGCCCCCTCTACGCTCCCATCATCGGCTCCATCTTCGCCATTCTGGTGGTGAAGTGCTGCTTCGGCGGCCTGGGCAAGAACTTCGTCAACCCCGCCCTGGCGGCCCGCTGCTTCCTGCTGATCTCCTTCCCCGGGGCCATGACGGTCTACGCCATCGACGGCGTGGCCTCCGCCACCCCCTGCGCGGAGCTGGCCGCAGGCAGAGCGGTGAACATCACCTCCATGTTCCTGGGCAGCGCCAACGGCGTCATCGGCGGCTCCATCCTGGGCCTGCTGATCGGCGGCCTA
>JAEEGH010012939.1_pt1 | contig 18614 bp, 10 predicted proteins | sample 9134181 | NCBI WGS metagenome assembly JAEEGH01 (sample SAMN16246544, study PRJNA631951) | gut metagenome | biome: gut microbiome; feature: rumen; material: DP-attached | host: Bos | place: Iran: Karaj | collected 2018-10 | reverse complement strand
TGTCCTGACGCTATACAATTTCACAAAGAAATCAACGCTCTCGATCTATTAGTTCCGAGTCCCTCGCAGGACCCGGATCGTTCGGTACTTGCTTGTACTTTCCTTCAGTCTTTTCAATGAGCTTTTCAGCTGTTGCTCCCCCCTCTCGGGAAAAGCGGCTGCAAAGGTAGTCACTTTTTTGAAACCTGCAAACTTTAAATCAACTTTTTTTGCAGAATTTTTTAAGAATTTTATTAAATCTTTTCAAAAGCCTCTCAACAACAGTCAGTTGCGTCTATCTGCTGCATTGCTTGATGAAATCGACGACCGGCGTCGGATCCAACAGACTGTGCGGATGATGATCGCAGCCGGGCTTCACGATCACCTCCACGACGCCGCGCAAGGCCCGGTAGGCCTCCTCCACAGGCTGCATGTTCCGATCGAACACGACAGTCCGGTCCGCTGCGCCGCAGACCGATACGATCGGAATGTGCGCCGCGGCGATCGCAGGCAGGAGTTGCAGGGCATTTCCCCGGAAATCCTCCCCCACCTCTTCCTCGCGCACGCCCCATTCCTCGAGGAACTCCGGCCAGCGCGCCTTGTCGGTCTGGCGGGGCCAGGTATTGATGTTGCACACCGGCGCGTCCACGTACAGGCACGCGACCGTTTCCGGATGGGCGGCCGCCCAGTTGAAGGCGAAATAGCCGCCGCGGCTGAAGCCCTCGACCGTCAGTCTCTCCGACAAGCCGAAAGCCGGCACGACATAATCGTAAAAAGCCTTGAACAGGCGGACGGCCCGCGGACTGCCGTACAAATGCGTCACATCGTAGTAAGCGACGTGCCAGCCCTCCTTCAGCAGGGCCTTGTCCACCGACGCGAACGCGTCGAAAAACGCCGGCCGGCAGATCCAGGGACGACCCGGAGCCGCCTTCGCCGGCACGACGACGATGGCATCGCGTCCTTCGACCTTGAAATCATAACGGTCGCAGCCTTCCCACTGCGATTTTTCTCCCGGATAGGTCTGAGAGAAAAGTGACACCGGCAGCAGAAGCGCCAGTGTCACGAAAAGCTTCTTCAATATCATATTAAGGTATCAGTATTTGTTCAAGGGGTATCCCGCCGTCATCTGGTGGACCTTGCGCTGCACTTCCTTGAGCACGAGGGCATGGGAGTCCAGCCGGGACTGCTGCTCGGGCGTGGGCGCTTCGTCCTTCTTGAGCGTCAGGACGTCCACGCAATTCGACGCGGACTTCAGGACGGTGTCGATCATCTCGACGATGTCGCCCATATCCTTCTCCACGAAGCCGCGCGAAGTCACGGCCGGCGTGCCGATGCGGAAGCCCGAGGTTTGGAAGGGACTGCGCGTGTCGAACGGAACCATGTTCTTGTTGAGCGTAATGTCGGCCTTGACCAGTTCTTTCTCCGCAATGCGGCCCGTCACATCCGGGAACTTGGTCCGCAGGTCGATCAGCATCAGATGGTTGTCCGTGCCGCCGGAAACGACTTTGTAGCCCTTGGAAAGGAAGGCCTTGCACATCGCCTGCGCATTGGCGACCACCTGCTTCTGGTAAGCCACGTACTCCGGCTGCATCGCCTCGTAGAAGGCGACCGCCTTGGCCGCGATCACGTGCTCGAGCGGGCCGCCTTGGATGCCGGGGAAGACGCTGCTGTCCAGGATCTGGCTCATCTTCTTCACCACGCCCTTCGGGGTCGTCAGGCCCCAGGGATTGTCGAAGTCCTTGCCGATCAGGATGATGCCGCCGCGCGGGCCGCGCAGGGTCTTGTGGGTCGTGGACGTGACGATATGCGCATACTGCACGGGATTCTTCAGGAGGCCGGCGGCAATCAGGCCGGCGGTGTGCGCCATGTCGATCCAAAGGATGGCGCCGACCTTGTCCGCGATGGCCCGCATCCGCTCGTAGTCCCACTCGCGGGAATAGGCGGAAGCGCCTCCGATGATGAGCTTGGGTTTGCATTCCAGCGCCTTGCGCTCCATTTCGTCATAATCGATCCTGCCCGTCTCCTCGTTCAGCCCGTAGGCCACGGCGTGATACAGGATGCCGGAAGCGTTGACCGGCGAACCATGCGTCAAGTGTCCGCCCTGCGAAAGGTCCAGGCCCATGAACGTGTCGCCCGGCCTCAGGCAGGCCATCGTCACGGCCATGTTGGCCTGGGCGCCGGAATGCGGCTGCACGTTGGCCCACTCGGCCCCGTAGATCTCCTTGATCCGGTCGATGGCGATCTGCTCGATCTGATCCACCACCTCACAGCCGCCGTAATAGCGCTTGCCCGGGTAGCCTTCCGCATATTTGTTGGTCAGCACGGAGCCCATCGCCTCGCGTACGTAATCACTCACGTAGTTCTCGGACGCGATGAGTTCCAGGCCGGAAGACTGCCTTTCCCGCTCCCTGCGGATCAGTTCGAATACCTGAAGATCCTGTTTCATATCTTTCGCAGTTAAAAGTCGTGAATACAAATATAGCATTTTTTTATACCTTTGCGCCATATGGGCAACAGGAAATTGTTAAATCCCGAGCTGGGCCGCATCGGTACGGAAGAATATCGCTCCCTGCCGGCGCGCGGCGTGGCCGTCGTGCTGGACAACATCCGCAGCGCGCACAACGTCGGATCGGCTTTCCGGACCTGCGACGCTTTCCGGGCCGACGCCCTCTGGCTCTGCGGCATATGCGCCACACCCCCGTCCGCCGAGATCCACAAGACCGCCCTGGGCGCCGAGGACAGCGTCCCCTGGCATTACTGCCCCGACACCCTGGACGCGATCCGGGAACTGAAGGCGCAGGGATACACGATTGTCAGCGTCGAGCAGACCATAGGTTCCGTGCGGCTGGACGCCTTCCGGCCCGAGCCCGGCCGCAAATATGCCCTGATTTTCGGCAACGAAGTGGACGGCGTGCGCCAGGATGTCGTGGACGCCTCCGACCTGGCCCTGGAAATCCCCCAGTGGGGCACCAAGCATTCGCTGAACGTCTCCGTCTCCCTCGGCGTCGTGCTCTGGGCCTTCCGGCCGCAGGCATAACTTTTTTTGCAAATCCCGAAAGATACAGTAACTTTGCAACCCTCTAAGGAAGATTAGCTCAGTTGGTTTAGAGCACCTGCCTTACAAGCAGGGGGTCACTGGTTCGAATCCTGTATCTTCCACCGCCGAAAGAAAGAGCGCCTGCGACAATGCAGGCGCTCTTTTTACGTCCGTATGACAACTTGTCAGTCCCCAGCCCGTGGCACAAGCTTTGATTCATTCATTCTGCCTCCCGACAGGGAAGGCGGCAAGACAATTAACTTAAAACACTGATATCATGATCAAACCACTCGCAGACAGAGTCGTCATCGAGCCCAAGTCGGCCGAGACGCAGACAGCTTCAGGCATCTACATTCCTGACAAAGCCCAGGAGAAACCCCAGCAGGGAAAGGTCGTCGCGGCAGGCCCCGGCAAGAAAGACGAGCCGATGGAGGTCAAGGTCGGAGACGTCGTCCTCTATGGCAAGTATGCCGGCACGGAAGTCACCGTGGACGGTGAAAAATACCTGATCGTCAGGCAGAGCGACATCCTCGCTGTCCTGTAAACTTTAACGCATAGGAGAAACAAACCATGGCAAAAGAGATTAAATTCAATACCGAAGTACGCTCCAAGATGAAGGATGGAGCCGATGCATTGGCCAACGCCGTCAAGGTGACCCTCGGCCCGAAAGGCCGCAACGTCGTCATCGACAAGAAGTTCGGCGCGCCCCAGGTGACCAAGGACGGCGTGACCGTCGCCAAGGAAATCAGCCTGGAAGACCAGTTCGAGAACATGGGCGCCCAGATGGTCAAGGAGGTTGCCTCCAAGACCAACGAGCAGGCCGGTGACGGCACCACGACCGCCACGGTCCTCGCCCAGGGCATCATCAACGTGGGCATCAAAAACGTGACCGCCGGTGCCAACCCGATGGACCTCAAGCGGGGCATCGACAAGGCCGTCGCTGCCGTCGTGGCAGACCTGCGGAAGCAGAGCCAGCCCGTCGGCGACGACTACTCCAAGATCGAGCAGGTCGGCACCGTGTCCGCCAACAACGACGGCTACATCGGCAAGCTCATCGCCGAGGCCATGTCCAAGGTCAAGACCGACGGCGTCATCACCGTCGAGGAAGCCAAGGGCATCGAGACCGAGGTCAAGGTCGTGGAAGGCATGCAGTTCGACCGCGGCTACATCAGCCCTTACTTCATGACCAACGGCGAAAAGATGGAGGCCGTGCTCAACAACCCCAGCATCCTCATCACCGACAAGAAGATCTCCACGATGAACGACCTGCTGCCCATCCTCGAGCCCATCGCCCGGGAAGGCAAGGACCTCCTGATCATCGCGGATGACGTGGACGGCGAGGCGCTGACCACCCTCGTGGTCAACAAGCTGCGCGGTACGCTCAAGGTGGCGGCCATCAAGGCCCCCGGATTCGGCGACCGCCGCAAGGAGATGCTTCAGGATATCGCCATCATGACCGGCGGCACCGTGGTTGCCGAGGACCGTGGCTTCTCCCTGGAGACTGCCACGCCTGACATGCTCGGCCATGCCGAGAAGGCCACCATTTCCAAGGACAGCAGCGTGATTGTCGGCGGAGCCGGCAAGAAGGAGGAGATCGCCGAGCGCGCCGCCCTTCTGCGCAAGCAGTATGAGGCCTCCACTTCCGACTATGAGAAAGAGCGCCTGCTCGAGCGCATCGGCAAGCTCTGCGGCGGCGTGGCCGTCATCTATGTCGGCGCCGCGACCGAGGTCGAGATGAAGGAGAAGAAGGACCGCGTCGAGGATGCCCTCAATGCGACCCGTGCCGCCGTCGAGGAAGGCTACCTGCCGGGTGGCGGCGTCGCCTACATCCGTGCCGTGAAGGCCCTGGAAGGCCTGAAGGGCGACAACGACGACGAGACCACCGGCATCCACATCGTGGCCAAGGCCATCGAGGAGCCGCTGCGCACCATCGCCGAGAACGCGGGCGTGGACGGCAGTGTCATCGTCCAGAAGATCAAGGAGGGCAAGGGTGACTTCGGTTACAACGCCCGTACCGACGAATATGTCAAGATGTACGAGGCGGGTGTCATCGATCCGACCAAGGTGGCGCGTGTCGCCCTGGAGAATGCGGCATCCGTCGCGGGCATGTTCCTGACGACCGAGTGCGGCATCGTGGACATCCCCGAGCCGGCTCCGGCCGCGCCGGCAATGCCTGCAGGCGGCATGATGTAGTATCCACGTCCGCTATAAAGCGGGCAGCCAGCGCCATCAAGGGAGCGGAAAGATAAACCCCTTCGGGGGAATGCTCCCTTAACGGCGCTGGCTGCCCGCTTTTTAACGTCACTCAAGCGATGCCCGCCGCATCAGAGGCTGATCAGCGGCTGACCAGCGGCTCGCGGGCCGCATCGTTGGCGCGGTAGTGCGGGGCGTAGAGCGATTCGATCGAGACCACCGGGGCGGAGAAGACGCCGGCCTGGGTCACGAAGAACTCCTCGCGTACCGTGGTATTCTCTTCCGGATAGGTATCGAAATAGAAATCGGTATGGTCTGTCTTGACGTCGCGGTAGCCCTGCGGCTGGAAGGTCCACCAGCCGTCGATGCGCAGGGGCTTGATGCCCCAGCCATACTGGCCGGACAGCTGGTTCACCGGCCGCAGCGAAGCCTCGCGCGGAGCGCTGAGCTTGACGAAACTGCGGTTCTCGGCGTTCCAGATGCAGTACTCCACGGCGATCTTATCCCCGACTGCCAACTCGGCGCCCGGCGCGATCTCTTCCCACTCGAGCACCTCGCGGTTCTGCTCTTCCGTGCGGTCGTTGTATTTCTCCTCCACGGCGCGGGCGCGCAGGAACTTGCGCGTCACCGTGAAACCGTTGCCCGCCGCCGCAATCTCGGCGAAAGGCTTCTCGAACGCCTTGGATAGCGAAAGGACCCGCGTCTGGAGCACTTCCTCCGGACCGGAAAGTACGCTGTGGATGGCATCCACGAAGGCAGGATCCGTATCCCAGTGCTGGGTCTCCTTCTGCAGCATCAGCCACAGCCGGATCCCGTCGGCGATGCCGGCCGCCTCCGCCTTCTGCGAAGCGGGCACCGATACCACCTTCGACAGCCCGGACAGCAAGTCGCAGAGCAGCGAATGGGCGTATGCCTCACTCTCCAGCAGCCCGCGCCAAGGCATGACGGCGTTGGGATAATACTTGCCGCCGTCGCGATGATCCACCGCATACTCCAGCAGGCTCAGCACGTCGGCATTCAGTGACTTCTGCATCTTGCTCTCGGTGCCGAAACTCACGCCCCAGGCCTTCGCCAGCGCGATGCCGTCCGCAGCGGAAACCAGGTTCTGCAGCGTCCGGAGCCGGCGCGCCTTCGCCAGGATGGCGCCGCTCAGGCCCCGCTCCTTCTTGGGAACCAGGTATTCGGAGACATATTTCTTGAACTCCTTCATCCGCTTGTTGAACACGGTCGCGTCGCCCGTGGGCTTGACCTCGAACGGGACGCCGGGATAGAAGGAACGGACGTACAGGTACTGCGCCGTACCCAGGCCGCCGCACCAGAAAGGCCATTCGTAGTCGAACTGGTTGCGGTCCAGGAAGCGCACGGCGGTCGACTTGATGTCGTCCGACACGCCATCCTGCAGGCCCTGGTCCGTGATCTTGGCGAAGCGCTCCAGCAGCACGGCCGTGATGACCGGCGAGGATTTCATCCCCTCGAACCAGCCGAATCCGCCGTCGCCGTTGCGGCAGGCGATGATGCGGGACAGCAGCTTGTCCGTCGGCATCTCCGCCTCTACCTCGACACCCAGCGAAGCGGCCACCAACCGCACATACCAGGCCTCGGACAGCGAAAGCACGTCGTCACCGGAAGGATCCACCTTGGAAGGAATCGCCTCGCGCACCATATCCAGGATGGAGATTTCCTTCATGTCGGCATCCGCGCCGTCCACGTTGACAAAGGAGGAACGAAGCCGCGCGAGCACGGCCTCCCGGTCCATGCCGGAGAGCAGCACAGCGGAATGCGCCTCTGTCAGCGCCTGCACCGCCGCCCGAACGGGCACGGTCAGGAACAAGCCGTCAGATACCCCTTCCGCGACATAGCTGGCCTGCATGCCCAGGACGCCGGCTTTCAGCAATTCCGGACCGGCCTCGATCTCATAGTCCACCGACTCCGTCGCCCCGTCCGCGAGCAGCGGAAGCGCGCCCGTCAGGGTCTTGAACGGAGCCGCGGTACGGTCTGCGGAATCGAAAAGCTTCAGCACCATCCGGCCGTCCTTCAGGTCACGGCCGGCACTGTTCGCCACAGATACATTCAGTACATATTTGTCTCCGGCATAGAGGTATTTCGGCTCGACGATGGAAACCTTGACCGGTGTCGTGACGACCATCTCCTGATGCACGTATGCGTTGCGCATCGACGGGTCGTGGGCGTACACCGAGACGTGGTAGGTCGACAGCTTGTCGGACGTCCGGAAGCTGAATGACAGGTCTCCGGCAGCGGAAGAGCGCAGGAAAGGCTGGAAGGTCAGCGCGCTCTCGAACTTCTCGCGGATCGGCACGTCCGGACCCGTATCGCCTTCTTCGGCCACATCCATCAGGATGGCACCGTTCGCCGCCATCGGGGCGGCCATCTCCTCCACGGCCTCTTCCACAAACATTGCGTCAGAAGAAACCGAACGGGACTTGTAAGCAATCCGAGAGCCAAATATCGCCCCCTTGGCAGCGCCATAGCCGATCGTCACGACTTCATCCAGCATTTGTTCTTCCTCTTCCAGCACGACCCGCATCACGCTCATGGCCTTCACGGTCACGGTCTTGAATCCGATCATCGAGATGACCAGGTCCGTCCCGGCCGGAACGGCGTCCAGCACGAACTTTCCGTCCAAGTCCGTCACGCCCCCCTTCTTCGTACCCTTGACGATCACGCTCGCCCCGGCGATGGGCTCTCCGTCCACATCCGTCACGATGCCGACGGTCTTGCCCGGCTGGGCGGCAGGCAGCGGCGCCTCAAACTTGGGCGCATCGCCGAAAGGATCGATGCCGGTCACCGAGCCGGCGACCGAATTGCAGGACACCCAGGCGGGTGAGAAATGGCGCAGCGACACCGTCGGCCAGGAATTGCGGCCGAAGGCGTCCAGGCTCTTGTCGTATACGGCCGCCACGGCTTCGACGCCGGGCAGCGTCTTCAGGCTGAAGGTATATTCCGTGCCCGGAAGGGTCCGGTCCGTGAAGGAAGCGAACGACAGGGGCAGGTCCAGGGTCGTGCGGACCCGGTGGAATTCGTGGTCGTATTCGACGGCCTCGCCGTATTTGAAATAGAAGATGTGCACGCGCACGGCTTCCGGCCAGGCCGGATCGTAGTCCCATTCGAGGGTCTCGACCGAGCCTTCCTTGCCGCAGACGCCCGCCAGGTGGATCTTGCGCATGGAGAGGACTTCGCGGTCGCGGCCGAAGACCGTCGCCACGGCCCACTCTTCCCCGTCGGCCGTTCCCATGCGGATGCGTATCTTTTCACCGGAGCGGATTTCCTCCTTCTGCGTCAGGAAGAAACGGCGCACGGGTGCGTCGAGCGTCTTGTCGGAAGCGCCGACCTTCAGGATGCGGCAGCGCTGGTCGTCCCCGATCTCCTTGTCGGCGACCTTGGCCGCGACCTGCAGGTCATAGAGGCCGCCCTTGGGCAGGGAGAGCTCCACCACCGTGCCAGAAGCGACCTCGGCAGAAGCGATTTCGGTCCCCTTCCCGTCCCGCAGGACATAATTCAGCGGCATCGGGACCTTTTCGCCCTGGGTGTTGCGGGCCGAGATCTCGACACGCACCGTGTCGGCCTCCACCAGATAACGGGTGGCGGATGGACGCACCGAATAACGGCGGCGGGGGCGATAGGCGTTCCCGGGCTCATCCGCCGGCACGAAACTGCCGTCCGCGGCATTCTGGACCTTTATTTCCACCCGGACCTGGTCCGCCACCCAGACCGAGGTCTCGAAATCGAGGGTCTCCCCCGTCGCATCGACGACCTTGACCGTCGTGCGGTAGAGGCCGGACTGCTTGGGCGTGAAGAGCAGGCGGAACGAGCCGTCCGCCTCCGGCTGGATCTCCTGCTCGGAAACCACCTCGCTGTAACGCAGCACCTGGGCCGTCACCTTCGCGCCGGACAGGCTGTGTCCGGAATAGGAAACGATCTTGCCCCGGACTTCGGCTTCCTCGCCGACGAGGAAGAGCTTGTCCACAGGTTCGAAGTCGAGCGTGAAGGTCGGCAGGACGAATTCATCCACGCGGACGGAACGGCTGGACAGATGGTCCCTGCCCTTCCAGACCTGGAGGGAGAAATGGCCGCCGCGGTGTCCCTCGGGCAGGAAGAACTCCCCGGTGACGGAGCCGAATTCATTGGTTTTCAGTTGCTTCTTGGCAATCTCTTCGCCCTGGGCATTGATCAGTTTCACTTCCAGGGATGCATCCGGGATCACGGCGGCGGACTCCGTCAGGTCGCCCTTGAAGAGGACGGCCTTGAAGTGCAGGGTGTCGCCGGGGTTGTAGGCGCCCTGGTCCGTGTAGATGTTGCAGTAGGTCCCGATGTTCGGCTGATAAGGGTCATTGTGGAAACGGCCGATGGAGACCCCGGAACTGCGGCGTATCTTTCCGTCGGAGCCATCCGTCTCGGCATGGAGGGTATAATAGATGTTGCGGGATCCCTCCAGCGTTTTCTGCATCTGGTCCGGAATCCGCGTGAAGCCGTCCAGCTTCAGGGTGGCCGCGGCGACATCCTTATCCCCCTTGCGCAGGATGAGCCGGCAGGAAGGCAGGGGCTTGCCGCTGATATAGTCCGTGACATAGACGGCATAGCCGTCCGCCTGGGCGCGCTGGGCCAGGGAGAGGGTGTGGCGGTTGTACCAGGTCATCGCGGATTCCTTGCCGGAGACGGCTTCGATCCGATACTCCCCGTCGTTCAGGGCGGGCAGCGGCAGGGTGACGCGATCCAGGGCGAAGTAACTGGCGGCCTTGTTGCGCACCGGATACTTTTTCCCGTCTACGCTCACTTCCGCCGATGTCAGGTTGCGGAAGCCGACGGCGATGGAGTCCTTTTCCACGGAGACGGACAGGGACTTGCCGTCGAGCGTTTCGACCAGATTCTTCACGCCATCGCAGGACTTGGCGATCCGGGCTTCGGAGCCCGTCAGTTTCGCTTTGTCGGAAAGGTATTGCTTGCAGTCGGCGCGCAGCGCCTTGTAGTCGTCGGACTTGCCGCCTTTCTGGTTCAGCTCGGAGAAACGCATCTCGAGGACGTCTTCCCGGGGGTAGAAGGCGACGGCGCCCATCGTGGGATCGGCGGCCAATTCTTCCAGGACCGTCTTGCGGATGTCTTTCCGGTCTCCGTTTTCCGAAGGCAGGCGGCTGGCGACGTAGTAGCGCAGCGTCGGCCAGGCAGGATAGCGTTCGCCGATTTCCGCCTTCAGGGCGGCGTAGACTTCATCCTTGTCCGGCTCTTCGTAGGACATCGAACGGCTGCGGAGCAGGTCCCAGAGGACGTATTCCCGGTCATCGCGGATGAACTCCTTCAGGGCGCCGCCCAGGTAGGGATAGAGGTTGCGGTAGAATTCGGGATGGTGGCCCTTGGAGAAGGCGTTCCCCTTGGAGCGCACGTACTCCCAGCGCTCTTCGGTGGACTTGCGGCCGAAAATGCCCATCCAGGTATAGGTCACGATGGGCTCGTCGAAGCGTTCGACCAGGGACTGGAACTCGGTCCGGAGGGAGTCCTGGAGTTTCCAGTTGCGGCGCTGCTCGGTGTAGACGTATTGCTCGCCGGCATCGTAGAAATCGGCCGGGAGATGCTGCCGCATCGCTTCGTCGCGGATGTCCCGGAGGATTTCGGCTTCCTTCTGGGGGCGGTCGGCATTGTGCATCTTTTCGTATTCCGCCCAGCGGGCGGTGAGAACGTGTCCGTTCGAATCCATAAGCTTTTCTTTGGTAATGGTATTCTTGCTTTGGGCGAGGAGCAGGAGGGTTCCTGCGGCCAGGAGCAGGGTGGCGAGGGTGAGGAGTCTCGTTTTCATTTCTTTTCGAAATAGGTCATGGCTTCACATACAACAAAAGTAGAGCCACCGATGTAGATCAGGGAGTTTTCGGTCGCATTTTTTTCAGCTTGGCGGATCCCGTCGGCGACGGAGCCGCAGACCAGGACTGCCGACGCCGGGCAGGCCTGCATCGAGGGGACTCCGTCCATTCTCGCATCCTGCGTCATCCGCTGCGCGGATAACTTGTCTGCTGCGGCTGAGTTCGCCCCTGTGTATGCAGGCCTGCCCGGCGCTGAGCGAGCCTCCTGGAAAGAGGCGGCAATCTGACTGGCGGGGAGGGCGCGGGGGGTGTCGGGGGTGACGAAGTAGTAGTCGGCGGCGGCGGGCATGAGGGGGATGATGTCGCCGAGGGCTTTGTCGGCCATGATGCCGTAGACGATCAGGAGGCGGTCATAGCGGCCGGTGGCCATCAGGGCTTCCAGTTGGGCGAAGTTTTCTTTCAGGGCGGGCGGGTTGTGGCCGATGTCGCAGATCGTAAGGGGCCGCTCGCGGAGGGTTTCCCAGCGGCCGCGGAGGCCGGTGCGGGCGGCGGTGTGGGCGAGGGCGTCAGGGTCCGGTTCCACGCCGAGCAGGTCCAGGGCGGCCAGCACGGTCCGGAGGTTCTTCCGCTGGTACACGCCCCGAAGGTCGGGCGCTGAAAGCGGGCTGGAGGCAGTGACCTCCGGGCTGCATTCCCCCGAAGGGGTCAAAGTTCCCGTAGCCCGGAGGTCACTGCCTCCGGCCTGCTCCCACTCGTCAGCGAAAAAGAGCGGGCAGGGCGCGGCAGCGGCGGCGGCTTCGAAGACGGGCGCCGTCTCGGGGTCGCGCTCCCCTACCAGGGCCGGGACGCCCGGCTTGAAGATGCCCGCCTTCTCGGCGGCGATCGCGGCGCGGGTATCTCCCAGCTGCGCGCAATGGTCCAGGCCGATCGAGGTGACGATGGCGAGCTCGGGGGTCAGGATATTGGTGCTGTCCAGGCGGCCGCCCAGGCCCACCTCGATCATGGCGACGTCCACCTCCTCCCGGGCGAACCAGTCGAAGGCCATGCCGGTCGTGATCTCGAAGAAGGAAAGCGACAATTCGTCGAAGACGGCGCTCCAGCGCTCGACGAAGGACAGGACCTCCTCCCGCGGAATCAGGCGGTATGCGTCTGCTTCCACGATCTTGATGCGCTCGCGGAAGTCCAGCAGGTGCGGCGAAGTGAACAGACCGACCCGCAGGCCACGGGCCGCGAGAACCGAAGCGAGCATCGAGGAAACGGAGCCCTTGCCGTTGGTCCCCGCCACGTGAATCGTCTTCAACGCCTCGGAGGGGCGCCCCAGGCGGGCGTCGAAAGCCCACATGTGCTCCAGCCCCGGCTTGTAGGCGCCGGCGCTGAAACCCTCCTTGGACACGGACGGGAAGCGCACGAACAGGGCGGACAGTATTTCTTCGTATCGATCCATCTGTACTTTGAACTGATTGTAAAATTAACTATTTTTACAATCCCATACTATAGCGGCCATGGAAAAGATTTCCGCACTGTACGCGAAATACGTCATCGACGGCATCCCCCAGGAGCTCTCTCCCGGCGAGATGCTGGACGAGTGCCTCGCCAGCAAAGACTGGCGCGACACCCCCGTTTCCGCGGAAACCATCCTGGATGAAACCGTGGATCCCCAGCCCCGCAGTGACAGTTTCGACAGCTGGCGCATCCGGGACTACCTGGTCCTGACCGAGCGTGCGCCGGAGCGGGAACTGCCCGTCCTGTTCGCCGCTCCCTACACCAAGATTCTCATCGAGCGGGCGCTGATCGACGCGATCTGGCAAGAAGGCCATTTCCGGCTCGGGGACCTCAGCCTCAAGGCCGAATGGACCTGGGACCTCGGCCGCATCGGTAACGCGGCCGCCTTCCACGCTTCCGCGCAAGCCGCGAGCGAGATCCTCGCCGGCCTCTCCCTCAAGCTTTCCTCTTACGGATTCACCGAAGGGGAAAAATGCGGCCTGCACCTCTCCACCTCCGTTTTCGGGGATGAATACGAAGCCGAAGAGTTCCAGCTCGAGCTGCCCTACCGCACCAAGCATCCCACCTTCCTGCCGGTCCGCAGGCCCACGCTCGCCTTCGTGGACGATCCCGATTCCTGGCTGATCTACATTCCGATGGACAACTGCGAGTTCCGCCTCGGCGGCTCGCTGCTCTCCGAATGTCTGCAGCAGGGCGGCGACATCGCGCCCGACCCGACCGACCCCGATTATTTCATCGACTGCTACGAGGTCCTGCGGGAAATGGTGGAGGACAACGTGATCATCGCCGGTGCTACGGTCGGCGACGGAGGCCTGCTGACCACCCTGAAGAAGATGGCCGCCGCGGCCGGGGACAAGGTCGGCGCCCGAATCAGCCTGGGCGAACTGATGAGCGCCTCCGGCGAGCAGGACATCGTCCGTCTGCTCTTCGCCGAAGTCCCGGGCGTCGTCATCCAGATCCGGGACGAAGACTACGACTACCTGGACGCCGAATTCATGCTCCAGGACGTGGTATTCTATCCCCTGGGCCATCCGGTCCACGGAAAGGGAGAGATCAAGGTGGACGCGAGCGGCAAGTCCGGCATCCAGACCATCCTGGAGTCCATCATCCGCAGCCAGTCCTCCGAAGGAGAAGATTAATCACGACCCATTATATGGCTAGAAACGCAAGAACCGGCGGAAAGAAGCCGAAGATATTCGTCCTGGATACCAACGTAATCCTGCACGACCACAGGGCGATACGCAAGTTCCAGGACAACGACCTGGTCATCCCCATCGCCGTCATCGAGGAGCTCGACAAGTTCAAGAAAGGCACGGACGCCCTCGCTTACAATGCGCGCGGCTTCCTGCGCGAGATGGACAAGATGACGGAAGGGCGCCTGTTCGGGCCGAACGGCGTCCCGCTGGGCAAGAATCTCGGGATGATCAAGATCGAGCCCAACCACCCCTTCCCCGAAGAGATGAAGGGCCTGTTCGTCGATGACATCCAGGACCACCGTATCCTTTCCACGGCCATCTGGGTGCGGGACAACAACCCCGACCGATTCGTCGCCCTGGTCACCAAGGACATCAACCTGCGGATGAAATCCAAGGCCGCCGGCATGGTCGTCCAGGACTACTTGAGCGACAAGTTGGACGACGAGCGCGTGGAAGGCAGCCAGCGGGAGGTCCAGGAGCTGCGCATCGGCGACGACGTGGCCCAGGACCTGCTCTACGGCCCCGAGACCGCAGTGGACTGGGAGGATGTGACCGACAAGCAACCCGCCCCCAACACGCTCTTCAAGCTGCGCCGGCAGGACGATGACAACGAGGTCATCTGCGCCCGTTACGACCACCACCAGGGCCGCATCATCCTGGTCAAGAGCCGCAGCGCCTACGGCATCCGTCCCCGCAACGAGGAGCAGAAGTTCGCCATGGACGCCTGCCTGAACCCCCACATTCCCCTGGTGTCGCTCACCGGCGGCGCCGGCACCGGCAAGACCCTGATCGCCCTGGCATCCGCCCTGGAGCAGGAGCGCGACTATGATTCGATCATCCTCTCCCGCCCGACCGTGATCCTGGGCAACCAGGACATCGGTTTCCTCCCCGGCGACCAGAAGAGCAAGATGAGCCCCTACTTGCAGCCGCTGATGGACAACCTCAGCGTGATCCGGGCCCAGTTTCGCCCCGGCAGCAAGGAAGCGCTCAAGATCGATGCGCTGCTGACCAGCGAGAAGCTGATGATCACGCCCTTGGCGTACATCCGCGGCCGGAGCCTGGGCAAGTGTTTCTTCATCATCGACGAGGCGCAGAACCTGACGCCGCACGAGATCAAGACCATCATCACGCGGGCCGGCGAGGGCACCAAGATGGTCTTCACGGGCGATATTTTCCAGATCGACCAGCCTTACCTGGACCAGTGGTCCAACGGCCTGAGCCACTTGGGTGAGAAGATGGCGGGGCAGAAGCTTTTCGAGCACATTTTCCTCCGTAAGGGCGAGCGCAGCGAACTGAGCGACCTCGCCGCCAAGCTGCTGTAGGGCGTTCGAAAAGTAAAAAAAAGGTCGGAGGAAAACCTCCGACCGTTTTTTTGCATATGAGCGTCTTACGCCTGCTTGATGGCGGCCTGCGCGGCGGCGAGGCGGGCGATCGGGACGCGGAACGGCGAGCAAGACACGTAATCCAGGCCGATCTTGTTGAAGAAGTCGATCGAATCGGGATCACCACCGTGCTCTCCGCAGATACCGCACTTCAGGTCCGGACGTTTGCTCCGGCCAGCCTGCACGCCATACTCGACGAGCTTGCCGACACCCTTGGTATCGATCGTCTGGAACGGATCCGCATCGAGGATCTTGTTGCCCAGGTAGTCACCCATAAAGGTGCCCACGTCGTCGCGGCTGAAGCCCAGTGTCATCTGCGTCAGGTCGTTGGTACCGAAGCTGAAGAACTCGGCCGTACGGGCCATGCGGTCCGCGGTCAGGGTCGCGCGCGGAATCTCGATCATCGTACCAAAGTGGTAGGTGATGCTGAGACCGTAATTGCCCTCCACCTCCGCCTTGATGCGGTCGCAGATGGCCTTCTGGAAGCTCAGCTCACGGGCGGAAATCGTCACGGGGATCATGATCTCCGGCATCGGGGTGAAGCCCTCCTGCATCAGCTCCGCGGTGGCGGAGAAGATGGCGCGGTACTGGGTCTCGGCGATGAGCGGATAGGTGATGTGCAGACGGACGCCGCGATGACCCATCATCGGGTTGGTCTCATGCAGCTTCTCTCCCCGCTTCTCAATCTCCTTGACGGAAATGGAAAGCTCGTTGGCGAGCTCCTCCTCCTTGTCCTTGCCCTTCGGGACGAACTCGTGGAGCGGCGGGTCGAGCAGACGGAAGACGACGGGCTTGCGGTCCATGATCTTCATCGTGCTCTTGACAGCAGCCTTGATGTACGGCTCCAGCTCATCGAGGGCGGCCTTGCGCTCTTCCTCGGTGTCGCAGAGGATCATCTTGCGCAGCTTGGCCAGCGGCGTCTCGGAATTGCGGCCGTAGAACATGTGCTCGATACGGAACAGGCCGATGCCCTCGGCGCCGAAGGAAAGCGCGCGCTGCGCATCCTCCGGGGTGTCCGCGTTGGTGCGGATGCCCAGGCGGCGATACTTGTCCACGATGGACATGAACTTGATGAAGAGCGGGTTCTCGGAAGCGTCGCGGGTCTCGATCTTCTCACCATAGACATAGCCTTTGGAGCCGTTCAGGCTGAGCCAGTCCCCTTCCTTGAGGACGACATCGCCGAAGCGGACGGTCTTGTCGGCGAAATTGATCTTCATCGACTCGCAGCCGACGATGCAGCACTTGCCCCAGCCGCGGGCCACGAGGGCCGCGTGGGAAGTCATGCCGCCGCGGGTGGTCAGGATACCGGTGCTGGCGCGCATGCCCTCGATGTCCTCCGGAGAGGTCTCCTCACGGATGAGGATGACGTGCTCACCGCGGGCGTTGGCAGCCATGGCGGCCTCGGAAGTGAAGACGATCGTGCCGACGGCGCCGCCCGGGGAAGCGGGCAGACCCTTGGCGATGACGGTGGCCTTCTTCTCGGAGGCGGCGTCCAGGATCGGGTGCAGGATTTCATCCAGCTGGCTCGGGGAAACGCGCATCACGGCGGTCTTCTCGTCGATCATGCCCTCGTCGAGCATATCCATCGCCATCTGGAGAGCGGCCAGGCCCGTGCGCTTACCGATACGGCACTGCAGCATGTAAAGCTGTCCGTCCTGGATGGTGAACTCGATGTCCTGCATGTCGTGGAAGTGGTTCTCCAGCAGGGTGCGGATGCCGTCGAGCTCCTTGTATACCTTGGGCATCGCGGTCTCGAGGGACTCGAGATGCTTGTTGTGCTCGGTCTTGGTGGCCTCGTTGAGCGGGTTCGGGGTGCGGATACCCGCGACCACGTCCTCACCCTGGGCGTTGATCAGCCATTCACCGTAGAACTTGTTGTCGCCGGAAGCGGGGTTGCGGGAGAACGCGACACCCGTGGCGGACGTTTCGCCCATGTTGCCGAATACCATCGACTGGACGTTGACGGCCGTGCCCCAGTCATCGGGGATCTTCTCGATGCGGCGGTAAGCGATGGCACGCTTGCCGTTCCAGGACTTGAACACGCCACCGATGGAACCCCAGAGCTGGGCTTCCGCGGTGTCGGGGAACTCGACGCCGAGCACTTCCTTGACCTTGGCCTTGAACTGCTCGCAGAGGGCCTTGAGCTCGTCGGCGGTAATTTCGGTATCGGACTTGTAGCCCTTGGCATCCTTGAGCTCACCCATCATGCGGTCGAGCTGCTGGCGAATGCCCTGGCCGTCCTCGGGCTCGATGCCTTCGGCCTTCTCCATCACGACGTCGGAATACATCATGATGAGACGGCGGTAGGCGTCATATACGAAGCGGGGGTTGCCGGTCTTCTCGATCATGCCGGGGATGGTCTTGGAGCAGAGGCCGATATTGAGGATGGTATCCATCATACCGGGCATCGAGCTCCGGGCGCCGGAGCGGCAGCTCACGAGGAGGGGATCCTTCTCATCACCGAATTTCTTGCCCATGATGGCCTCGGTCGCCTTGAGGGCTTCGGCCACGTCATCCTTGAGCTGCTGGGTGTATCCGCCGCCGAGGGCGTAATACTCGGTGCAGCACTCGGTGGTGATGGTGAATCCGGCGGGGACCGGCATTCCGAGGAGACTCATCTCAGCGAGGTTGGCACCCTTGCCGCCGAGGAGTTCGCGCATTTTGCCATCGCCTTCGGCAGTCTTGCCACCGAAGCGATAGACACGTTTCTTGATGTCGTTCATAAATTATTGAAAATGTTAAAAAAATAAATTATTCAATGAAATGCGGTGCGAATTTACGAATTTTTTTACAAATATCATAATAATTTCGCAGCGAGGTCGCTAAGGGTGCTGCGCTCGCCTTTCCGGAGGAAGATATGCTGGTACAGCGGCTGTCCGTCCATCTTCTCGCAGAGGTGCGCGAGACCGTTGGACCACTGGTCGAGATAGGGCTGGTCGATCTGGAAGATATCGCCCGTAAAGACCAGTTTGGTACCCTCTCCGGCCCGGGTAATGATGGTCTTGATCTCGTGCGGGGTGAGGTTCTGCGCCTCGTCGATGATGAAGAACACTTTGCCGAGACTCCGGCCGCGGATGTAGGCGAGCGGGGAGATGAGGAGCTTCTCGTCCTTGAGGAAACCCTCGATCTTGAGGGCCTGCTTGCTGCCGGGCTTGAACATCCGCTTGATGACTTCGAGGTTGTCCATCAGCGGCTGCACGAAGGGCGACATTTTCGATTTCTGGTCGCCGGGGAGGAAGCCGATGTCCTGGTTGCCGAGCGTGACGGTCGGCCGGGTGAGGATGATCTGGTCGAAATCCTTCTCCTGCTCCAGGGCGGAGGCAAGGGCGATAAGGGTCTTGCCCGTTCCCGCGCCGCCGGTCAGCGAGACCAGCTGGATCCGGGGGTTGAGGCAGGCGTCGAGGGCGAATTTCTGCTCGTCGTTGCGCGGACGGATGCCGTATGCCTCGTGGCTGCGCACAAAGCGGATGACCTTGGAATAGGCGTCGTAGCGGGCCGTGATGGTGGTGTCGTATCC
>JAEEGH010012938.1_pt1 | contig 18616 bp, 19 predicted proteins | sample 9134181 | NCBI WGS metagenome assembly JAEEGH01 (sample SAMN16246544, study PRJNA631951) | gut metagenome | biome: gut microbiome; feature: rumen; material: DP-attached | host: Bos | place: Iran: Karaj | collected 2018-10 | reverse complement strand
TCCGGCCGTGAGACATGGAAAAGTGCATACAGAACAAAATGCCAGATGTATCACCCGGATGTACTGCCGGAGAATGATCCGGACAGGGAGATTAATATAGAAAACTATATGCTGGTTAAAGAGGCGTACGAATATCTTGAAAAAGAATATGAAACAGCCCTCAAACTGAAAAATATAAAGCCAAAGGTAAAACAGCCGGCGCCTGCAGTAAAAGCTCCGAAGGTAATGGGCAGTTCACCGATGCCTGGGGATGGTACGACTCAGGAAAAAAGAAGAGCACGTAAGAAAGCCGACGAGAAGGCAAAGGAAAATAAAGAGCAAAGATATAAAGAACTCCTGGAAAAAGGAAAAAAGATCAGACAGGAAGAAAAAGAAAAGTGGATCCTTGATGAAATCAGATGGCTAAGAGTCGCTGAAATAATCAGAAATACCATGGCAGAAGACGCAAAAAGAAAGTCTGCTGAGGAAAATCTTGCCGAAATGATAAAATCAAAACAATAATATATCTTTAAATATCTATAAATAATATAAATTGTTGATTTTTCCCGTTTAGTTAAATTATAATGGAATGGTTGAAATTCAAACAAAGACAGAAGCAATTACTGTTTAAAAATATACAACATATACAAAAGTATCAAAGGAGGATTACACCATGGCAATGCTTGAATGCCCGGGATGTAAACATATTGTAGACGAGTCAACAAAGCGTTGTGCGAACTGCGGTTATGAAGTAAAGAAATACTTTAAGCAGCTTGCAAAGGACGCAAAAAAATCAGGAAAACCAATCGGTGATACTGCTCTTAAACTTGGGGCTGTATATGAAAAGAAGGAAGATGTATCACATCTTGAGGCTCAGCTCGATTTCTTAAAGAAACCGGCAGCTACAGCACCTGCACAGAAGCCTGTCCAGAGCGCTCCTGCAGCAGCTGCTCCCGTAGTGGATTTAAAGCCCGAGGAGACACCTTCATTTATGCAGCAGCCTGTACTTCAGAGCACACCTGCGCCCACAGCACCTGCAAGTACAGTTATGCCCGGAGCACCCGTAAGTACTCCCATGCCCGGAAGTCCAGTTAGTGCATCTATGCCGGGAGCACCTGTTTCAGCTCCAGTGTCATCGCCTGCACCTTCGTCAGCACCGGCTTATGCAGCACCTGCAGCAGCGGCGTCAACACCTGTGACACCTGTTTCTCCAGCACCTGCAGCTGCGCCCGTTACAACACCTGCGCCTGCAGCAACTCCTGCACCGACGGTTAATTTAGAGCAGAATAATAATCCTTTTATGGCTGCTAATGCACACATGAACCAGCCATCAGCTATAGAGAAAGCGGCAGCTGCCCAGGCAGCAGCTCCCAAGCAGGAAGCAGCAGTACTGCCTACTGCAACCCAGGCTCCTCAGAGCCAGGCAGCAGTTCTTCCCATGTCGGGAGGATCATCCGTATCTTCTGCACCAACAGGAGCAGCTACACTTCCTATCGGAAATGCAGCTCCTACACCTGCAGCACCTGCGTCACCTTTTGGTGCACCCCAGACATCATTTGCAGTACCCGGCAGCCAGGCACCTTCAGACGGTATAGCACTTGCTCCCTCTCATGCAGCACCTGAGAGAAAGCCGGTTGCACCTACTCAGCCTACAATGCTTGAGAGACCTAAATATGAGGACGAGCCTGAGACACCTATCATAACGAATACACCAAAGCCTACTCCCATGCCCAGTGCTAAGAGTGCCGGTGGAAGCAGTTTTGGAAAGGCTCCTGCTCCTTCAGCAGGACTCTTCGAATCAGATATACTTAACCAGGCCCATGCTAACGGCGAGTTCGTAGCATCAAGTGCGACAAGTGCAACTCTTGAGGATGCAAGACGTGCTGAAGAGAAAAAGCGTGAGGAACAGGAAAGTTATAATCCTTTCAACAGAAAGGCTGCAAACAACATGACGCTTGAGGATATCCCCAAGTTTAAGCAGAGTGCCTCAGCATCTAATCCTGTTGCAGCAAATCCCCTTCTTCAGGGTGGTGGATTCGGTGTAGGTACCGGAGCAGCCAATATCCAGCGTACTTCAATGATTGAGAAGCAGGAAGAGGAAGTAATCGAAGGTATCTTTGATTCACCTATGCTTAATAAGAGAGCAAAGCAGATTGCAGACGGTGAGTTTGTACCTACAAATGTAGCCAGTGATGCTTCACTTGATGCCCTTGAGAAGAAGAGACAGGAATCAGTAAACTATGCATCATTCAAGAGACAGAGCATGGTTGGAAAGAACTTCATGACACAGATACCTGAAAATCTTATCGGCAAGCAGCAGGAAGAACAGGCACAGTTATCAAATATCGATCACCCCGTGAATCCTTTCCTTGCAGACAGAAACAAGCCTGCAGATGAGCTTGGAATCTACGGAGACAGACCGAGACAGTAATAAAAATTATTAATGGTTTAATTGGGGATGTTTACAGACATCCCCTTTTGTCTTTTTCGGAGCAGTTTTTTACATGATAGAAGGCGTTAGAAATAACAAATATACAGACGCATATTTAAACACGGGCAAACGGACCACAAAGGTTACGAATGATGCACCGTCGTTTTTGCTGGACCTTGAAGAAGACGGTGTCGTATGGGACAGACAGAGCAAGGAAGAGCCTGAAGAGAAAAAGAGTGATGATAAGGCTCTTAAAAATAAAAAGAATGATTTAAACAATAGAAAAGATACATACGAGAGTACGGTTTTAGAAAAAACATCTGAAAAAGAGATAAAGAAAAAGCCTGCTTTCATGGAACCCTGGAGCATAGATGCTTTTGCCGGAGCTTTTAAGAATCTCTTCACGAGTATTAAGCATGTATTTAAGGGACTGTTTGATTTCATCTGGTACGGTGAGGACAAAAAAGAAAATGACACAGAGAAAGCTGAAAACAGTGAAGAAATAAGAACGGATTTCATAACGCCGGATACGGACGATGAACCGGTACCTGAACCAAAGCCCGTTAAGAAGGAAAAGAAAGAGACGCCTGTATTTGACTTAAAGGCAGCAGTGAGAGATCTCCACCCGGAGAATGCAGCAAGGAGTACAGACCTGCTGACTACATACAATAAATTTGGCAAGGCGGTAAGACCATCAAAATCAGATGAATCCCTGATACTCAGGGGCGATAAGTCGTATAAGGCATAAATTTTAATATTACTTAAATTTATGATAGAATATACAAGGTTTTTAACCATAATAGTTAGGAAGTGTTAATTAACAGTTCCTTAAGTAAGGACAGAAGATATGAGAATCGGAATGGGTTATGATGTGCATAAACTGACAGAGGGCAGAGACCTCATAATAGGTGGAGTAAATATCCCCTATGAGAAAGGACTCCTTGGCCACTCTGATGCAGATGTCCTCATTCATGCCATAATGGATGCACTCCTCGGGGCAGCAGCCCTTGGAGATATCGGACTGCACTTTCCCGATACGGATGAAAAATATAAAGGTGCTTCAAGCATGATGCTCCTTAAAAGAGTAGGCGAGATGCTCGATGAGCATATGTTCCTCATAGAGAATATTGATGCGACCATAATAGCTCAGAAACCCAAGATGCGTCCTCACATTGACAAAATGCGGGAGAACATAGCGGGAGCGCTTGGAATAGAAATAAATCAGGTTAATATAAAAGCCACAACAGAAGAGGGCCTCGGCTTTACAGGCAACGGAGAGGGTATATCCTCCCAGGCTATATGTATGCTGAACAGCCCCATGGGTCTTCATGCGACCGATGTGACGGCGCAGAATGAACGATGTTTGTCCTGTCAGGGCTGTATGAAGAATAACTGATTATTATATTAATGTGATTTAAGGAGATTAAGAAAATGGCAATACACGAACTCAGAATATATAACACACTTACAAGAAATATAGAAATGTTTAAGACAAACGAGCCCGGCAAGGTATCAATGTATACATGCGGACCTACTGTTTATCATTTCGCTCATATAGGAAACCTTAGAAGCTACATCATGGAAGATGTTCTTGAGAAGACACTCCGTTACATCGGTTATGATGTAAAGCGTGTCATGAATATTACTGACGTAGGTCATCTCTCATCAGATGCTGATACAGGTGAAGACAAGATGCTTAAGGGCGCAAAGCGTGAGCACAAGTCGGTAATGGAGATTGCAAAGTTTTATACAGACGCATTCTTTTCAGATGCAGGAAAACTCAACATTAAGACACCTGATGTGGTTGAGCCTGCAACAAACTGTATTGCAGAGTTTATTCACATGATAGAAGTGCTCCTTGAGAAAGGTTATGCATATATCGCAGGAGAAAATGTTTATTTCGATACATCAAAGCTTAAGGATTACTATGTATTCTCAACACAGACAGAGAAAGATATGCTCGTAGGTGTCCGTGATGATGTATCTGAGGATGAGAATAAAAAGAACAAGAGTGACTTCGTGCTTTGGTTTACAAAGTCAAAGTTTGACGATCAGGCTCTTAAGTGGGACAGCCCCTGGGGAGTAGGATATCCCGGATGGCATATTGAGTGCTCATGCATCTCAATGAAGCATCTCGGTGAGTACATGGATATTCACTGTGGTGGCGTTGACAATATCTTCCCTCATCACACTAATGAGATAGCACAGAGTGAGTCATACCTCGGACATAAGTGGTGCAACTACTGGTTCCATGTGCATCACCTTATAGATAACGGCGGCAAGATGAGCAAGTCAAAGGGCGATTTCCTCACAGTATCGCTCCTTGAATCAAAGGGATACAATCCCCTTGCATACAGAATGTTCTGCCTGTCATCACATTACCGTAAGCCCCTTGAGTTTTCGTATGATAACCTCGATAACATTACAAAGGCTTATGACAAGCTTGTTAAGCGTATATCAGAGCTTAAGGCTGATGGCGATGTGGACAAAAATGTATTTGATACTTACAAGGCTAAATTTGAGGATGCTCTCTGCGATGATATAAATACATCAATGGCAATTACTGTTCTCTATGATGCTCTCAAGGCAGATACAAACGATGCAACAAAGAAAGCCCTCGTTGAGTCATTTGATACAGTGCTGTCACTCGGACTTATTGAGGGTGCCAGGGCACTTGCAGAAAACGCAAACGATGGAGTGGATGCAGAGCTTGAGGCATTTGTACTTGCCAAGATAGAGGAGCGTAAGGCTGCAAAGAAGGAGAAAGACTTTGCAAAGGCTGATGCAATCAGAGCAGAGCTTCTCGAAAAAGGTATCGTAATCGAGGATACCAGGGAGGGTGTAAAGTGGAAGAAGGCGTAAATAATACCAGCCTTTTGGACAAGATTAAGGATTTATTTGCGACAGGGGAGCAGGAGATAAATACCTACTCCCCTTTAGTGCTTGCATACATAGGCGACTGCATATACGAGCTTGTTGTCAGAAGTATATTTGTCTGTGAGGTAAATGAGCAGGTTCAGAAGCTTCATAAGAAGACAACGGCTTATGTAAAGGCTGCAACCCAGGCGGCAATCATTACAGCAATAATGGATGAGCTCACTGAAGATGAGAAATCCGTATACAAAAGGGCAAGAAATTCAAAGCAGCATACGACACCGAAAAACGGAAGCCTTGGCGATTACCATAAAGCTACGGGCTTTGAGGCGGTAATGGGATACCTGTATCTGACCGATAATGAAGACAGGATGCTGATGCTGCTTAAAAAAGGATTTGAAATGATTAAGGACGGAGAAAACTGATATGGGATATTCAGAGAGTCATATTGAAGGCAGAAATGCCGTAATAGAGGCAATTAAATCGGGAAAGACAATCGATAAGATATTTATCCTGGACGGATGTCAGGACGGTCCGATACTTACTATTAAGAGAGAAGCAAAGAAAAGCGATGCCCTCATTAAGTATGTATCAAAGGAAAGACTTGATGAGATATCGCCTACGGGAAGACATCAGGGAGTCATCGCTGTGACAGCTGCTTATGAATATGCTGATGTGGACGATATACTTAAAAACGCAGAGGAAAAGGGAGAGAAGCCCTTTATATTCCTCCTGGACGGCATAGAGGATCCCCATAACCTCGGAGCAATCATAAGGACTGCTCATCAGGCAGGAGCCCACGGTGTCATCATACCTAAAAACAGGGCAGTAGGACTTACCTCAACTGTAGCCCGTACAAGTGCCGGAGCACTTAACTATATACCTGTTGCAAAGGTAACAAACCTTTCACAGACGATCGAGGAACTTAAAAAGAAAAACATTTGGTTTGTCTGTGCCGATATGGACGGACAGGTTATGTACGATATAGATTTAAAGGGAGCGATTGGACTCGTCATCGGCAACGAGGGCGAGGGCGTCAGCAGACTCGTAAGGGAGAAGTGTGATTTCAGAGCATCAATACCCATGAAAGGCCAGATAGATTCACTGAATGCATCTGTGGCAGCAGGCATACTGGCATACGAGATTGTGAGACAAAACAGGAGCTGATAAGTATTCACTCATGGAAGATTACAGTAAATATACAGATGAAGAACTGATAGGGCGTATACGTTCGGGAGAGAAAGAAATATCTGACTATCTCATCGGTAAATATAAAAATCTCGTGAGAAAGCTTTCAAGATCCATGCATATCCTCGGTGGAGACAGTGATGATCTCCTGCAGGAAGGCATGATAGGACTCTATAAAGCGATACGTGATTACGATGAAAACAGTGAAGCCGGCTTCATGACATTTGCCCAGGTATGCGTTCAGAGACAGCTCTACAGTGCAGTATCTGCAGCAAACAGGAAAAAGCACATGCCCCTTAATGAGTATATATCGATTTATGCCACAGGCAGAACCAGCGATGAGGAAGAGGGCATGCCCCTGGCGGAAGTACTGGGCTCTGTTACAGACGAAAGTCCCGAGAAACTTTTTATGGACAGTGAATTGCTCGGAGAGATTGATAAGATAATCGAGACGGAATTAAGTTCACTTGAGCGGGAAGTAATGCGCCTCTGCATGACAGGAATGACAAGCTCTGAGGCAGCAGGAATTCTTAACCGGGATTTTAAATCAACAGACAACGCTTACACGAGAGCAAAATCAAAGATAAGAAAAGCTCTTGAATCAAAATAGTTATTTAAAAGTATTTGGAGAGAGGAACATTGGACCAAGACAGTATAATTAAGTTAATAATTTTATTTATATTATTGCTTTTATCAGCCTTTTTCTCATCGGCTGAGACAGCATTCTCATCAGTTAACAAGGTGAGGATAGAGACTCTGGCAGATGACGGCAACAAAAAAGCAAAGAGAGCCCTCGGCATAATTGAGAACTTTAACAAAATGCTGAGTACAGTTCTCATAGGAAACAATATCGTAAATATTGCGGCATCTGCTATCGTAACACTGCTTTGCCAGAATTTATTTGGACAGTGGGCAGTCAGCCTCGGAGCAGGTCTCCTCACAATTGTTTTACTGCTTTTTGGAGAGATAGTGCCTAAGACATGGGCAAAGATAAATGCGAACAAGCTCGTATTAATATACGCGCCTGTAATAAATTTCGTATGTCTGATCTTAACACCTATCAGACTTGTCATCGATTACATGGCAATGGGCATCATGTTTATCTGCCGTATCGACCCAGACAAAAAAGAGGCGACCATCACAGAAGACGAGCTCCTCTCATATGTTGATGCTGGTCATGATGAAGGCGTAATTGAGCCGGAAGAGAAAAAAATCATTTACAACCTGTTTGATTTCTCTGACTCACTTGTAAAAGATGTAATGATACCGAGACCTGATATAGTTGAGGTAGATGTGGATTCCACATATGAGGAAATAAAGAACACGTTCCGTGACAACATGTATACCAGAATCCCCGTGTACGAGGAAACTCCTGAAAAGATTGTTGGTATCATAAATATTAAAGACTTTCTCTTTGTAGAAGATCCGGACTTCTTTAATGTCAGAAATATCATGCGTGAGGTTTACTTCACATATGAATTCAAAAAGACTCAGGAACTTCTCAATGAAATGAGAGAAAAGTCTGCACCAATGACGATAGTCCTTAACGAGTATGGCGCAGCTGAAGGTCTCGTAACCCTCGAGGATCTTCTTGAAGAAATTGTCGGTGATATCAAGGATGAGTATGACGAGGACGAGCGCGATACCATAAAAGAAACGGGTGAGCGGGAATACCTTATCGAAGGTTCGATGAAACTCGATGATATTAATGACCGTCTTGGTACGTCGCTTGAGAGTGAGAACTATGACTCCATCGGAGGTATGATAATCGATCATCTCGATGACAGGCTTCCTGAGCAGGGTGAGGAAGTAACCCTGGAAGACGGAACGATACTTAAGGTTGAAGAGTTTACCGACAACCGAATCGTCAATGTGAAGATGATACTGCCGGAGCCGAAGGAAGAGGATGAATCATCTGATTCCGGAGACGAAGGGAAAGAGAAGAACAAAGAGACAGGTGAATAAATGTTATTTGCTCCCGGTGCATTGCATCGGGAGTTTTTGCGTCCGTCCGGCCTGCGGGTATGCCATCTGCCCCGTCCCGGTGCAACGCATTCGCCAAGCTAACTGCAAACTTCCCCTAATGATTTGCGACATGTGAGCCGGCAAAAAGCATGCCGTCTCACAGCCCTATCACAAATCATAAGGGGCTGTAAGCAGTGGATCTCGTCGTATGCTAAAGGCAGCACCGTGATTGGACGAGGCAGAAGTGCATACCCGTAGGCCTGGGGAGCGAACGATATAAAAAGTTTACATGTTTTTAGAAATGTGATATTTTAAGTGTGCGTGAGGTGTACGCATTCTATGTAGAGTAATATCTGTTTTAATTCACCTTTTGTTGTATTTTATTTGTAATTGGGAAATTACGTGTTTTTTGCGTACACCCGAAATTGATTACAAATACAAAAGGAGGAAACCCCATGGGTAAAAAAAATAATGTTTTATTGGATTATCTCAAAGAACCAAGGCGATTTGCAGATGTTTTTAACGGTTATTTTGGAAAGGGGGAGCAGATTTTTGAACCGAAATATTTGCAAGAAGCGGACAGCAAGATACAAAGTATACAGGTGACAAAAAGAGGAAAACGTGTTGAGAATCTTGAGATAATGAGAGATATTAAAAAAATTTATAAAGATGGTGCGATTTTGCAGATTTTATGTCTCGAAGATCAGGACTATATAGATTATGGAGCGGCTATAAGAACTCTAAAAATGGATGCTGCGGAGTATAATAATCAATTAAAGAAGAGACAACAAAAACACAGAGAAGATAATGATTTACCTGAAAAGGAATACGAATGCGGAATAAGTATAAATGATAGATTCCATCCGGTGATAACTTTATGGTGGTATCATGGAAAATATGAATATGACGGACCCTATTGTCTTAAAGACTGCCTATATAATCTCGACAGTCCGTATAACGAATTTGTATCAGACTACAAATTGAATATATTAACAACGGATGAGAACTATACAAACGGATACTTTCACACAGAATTCAGGAATTTATATAAGACTTTGGCTTGTAAAAATGTTAAAATGTCTATGAAGGAACTCTTCAAGAAAGATAATGATTTTAAAGATATAGATGATGATACTCTGTATGCGATATCTGTAGCAATTGAAATGCCGACCTTATGGGAAAAGAAGGAACAGTCAGAACATAACAGAGGAGGACATGATATGTGCTTAGCAATGGAAAAAACAGCGGAAGATGCAAGACTGGAAGAAAAGAAAAAGACAATCTCAAAAATGATTGCAAAGGGAAAATCAGTAGAGGAAATTGTTGATTTATTAGAATATCCCGAAGAACTTGTTAGAGAAGTAGAGGAAAGTCTCTTTGCAGGTGTGCACTAATATGCTACGACATTCGATTTAGAATTGCTCCCGGTGCTAATGCATCGGGAGTTTTTACGTCCGGACGGCCTGCGGGTATGCAATCTGCCCCATCCCGGTGCAACGCATCCGGCAAGCTAACTGCCAACATCCCCTAATGATTTGCGACATGTGAGCCGGCAAAAAAGCATGCCGTCTCACAGCCCTATCGCAAATCACAAGGGTCTGTAAGCAGTGGATCTCACCGAATGCTAAAGGCAGCACCGTGATCGGACGGGACAGAAACGCATACCCACAGGCCTGATAGTTTAGCTCGATAATCGCTAAGTTGCAGAAATATGCGAATTATTTAAAGATTTAAAAGAGAAAAAAGTACATATGTTATAATAATAAAGATTTTTGAACTTTTATATGAGAAAGGTTTTTATTTATGAATGGTGATTCAATAACTGATTTAATAAAGAAAACAGTTTCGTTTCGAGATGACAGAAATTGGAAACAGTTTCATAATCCCAAGGATTTGGCTATTTCCATTTCTCTGGAAGCAGCCGAACTGCTGGAAGTATTTCAGTGGTCGGGCGGCAATACAGAGGCTGATTCGGAAAAGAAAAAAGACAAAATTAGGGAGGAATTAGCTGATATTTTGATGTATTCTTTTTTGCTCGCAGATAATCAGGGGTTGAATATTGCGGATATAGTTGAAAAGAAACTTGAGGAGAATAATAAAAAATATCCGGTTGAAAAAGCATATGGTAAATCAGATAAATATACAGCATACATTGATAATAAGGGGAATGAATAATGCTTGTTTATGATGGGGTAAAAAGCGATTTCGTAAAGAGCGTAGAAAATGATACGATTGCGCTTGAAATAGAACAGAATATTTTTAAAAAGATGGGGAAACATACGGTTTCTAATGAATTCATTTCCTGGGATAATTCAATGCAGTATATGTATAAGGTTATGAATGATCCGGATATTCCAAACGATGCCGGAGTTGCCATTGAATATAACATTCCTCAGACAGCTAAAAGAGTAGATTTTATGATATCCGGTTATGATAATAATCACAATCCGGGAATGGTTATTATAGAACTAAAACAATGGAGCAAACTTGAAAGGGTAGATAATACAGAAGCCCTTGTTGAAACTTATACAGGAAATGCGCTTAGAAAAGTTGTTCATCCGTCTTATCAGGCATGGTCGTATGCTCAGCTTATAGCTGATTACAACGCTGCTGTTCAGGACAGACACATTAATCTTAAACCCTGCGCATTTTTGCACAATTATATTCGGAAAGACAACGATCCAATCGATGATGGACAGTATAATGCGTACACTTCCGAAGCGCCTGTGTATACAAAAGGACAGGTATCAGATTTAAGAAACTTTATTAAGACATGTGTGAGATACGGTGACAACAAAGATGTACTTTATACGATCGATCATGGCGCTATCCGTCCATCAAAGAGTTTACAGAATTCCATAGCATCAATGATTGACGGTAACGAAGAATTTATTATGATAGACGAGCAAAGAGTCGTATATGAAGAAATAATAAAGATATCGTCTAAATGTCAAATAGACCATAAGAAAAGGACTGTTATCTGTAAAGGCGGACCGGGTACGGGAAAGAGTGTCATAGCTGTAAGACTTCTGGCAGAATTGACTCAGCGTGACCAGTTTGTACAGTATGTATCAAAAAACAGTGCGCCAAGACAAGTATATGCAGCTAAATTAAAAGGCAAAAAAACAAAGAGCAGCATTGATAATATGTTTAAAGGCTCCGGAACATATACAGATGTCGGGAAAAATATGATTCATACTCTCCTTGTAGATGAAGCTCACCGATTAAATGAAAAATCGGGAATGTTTCATAATCTTGGAGAAAACCAGATTAAAGAAATAATACATGCCGCAGGTTGTTCTGTGTTCTTTATAGATGAAAGTCAGAGAGTTACGATGGATGATATCGGCTCGGTGGATGAAATAAAGAAATGGGCAGCCTTTGAAGAGTCCGAAGTAATTGAGATGGAACTTGTTTCACAGTTTAGATGTAATGGATCCAACGGTTATCTTGCGTGGCTTGACGATCTGCTGGAAATACGTGACACAGCAAATTATAATCTCGATGGAATTGACTATGATATTAAGGTTTGTGATTCACCTTCGGAGGTTCAGCAAATAGTCATTGAAAGAAACAGAATATCAAACCGTGCAAGAATACTGGCGGGATACTGTTGGAATTGGCCTAAAGAAGGCAGAAAGAACAGTGATTATCATGATATCAAAATTGATGATTTTGAGATAAGCTGGAATCTCGATGATGGGCAGGCTTTTGCAATCAGTGAGAGTTCTGTAAATGAAGCCGGGTGTATTCATACAACACAGGGGTTGGAATTTGATTATGTCGGTGTAATCATCGGCGATGATATCCGGTATGAAGATGGACATATAGTAACAGATTTTACAAAGAGAGCTTCTACGGACCAGTCTCTAAAGGGAATAAAGTCTTTGTATAAAGAAAATCCGGAAGAGGCGAAGAAACGAGCCGATGAAATAATTAAAAATACGTACAGAACCCTTATGACAAGGGGAATGAAAGGTTGTTATATATATTGCACTGACCCGGGATTAAGAGAGTACATTAAAGACAGACTGAAAGTAACAAATTAGAGACAATAAGAAATATAATTTGTTATTGATTAATTTGAGATTTGGATTGAAAAATGTTATCAGACAAACAAGGTAAAAATATAAGTAAATATGTCCCGGACTACGTGGTGTTTGATTTGGAGACCACGGGGACTTCGTGTGTGAAAGACAGAGTGGTTGAAATATCGGCTGTAAAAGTGATAAACGGTGTTGTGACAGATGAATTTTCGACACTGGTTAATCCTGAGATGCATATTTCATTCTGGGCTACCGAAGTAAATGGTATTACGGATGAGATGGTTGCCGATGCACCGACGTTTGATGTGGCGCTTAAGGATTTCCTAAACTTTGTTGGAGATATGGTTCTTGTGGGTCACAATATCAAATACTTCGATATGAAGTTTATATGCAGGGATGCACTTGATTATTTTGGCAAGACCATCGGTAATGACTATATTGATACGCTTCCGATTGCCAAAATGTATCTTCCCGAGATGGAACATCATAAGCTGTCCGATCTAGCAGAACATTACGGCATATCATCAGACGGGGCTCACAGGGCACTCTTTGACTGTCATATGAACCAGCAGGTATTTGAGAGACTTGCAAAAGAGATGGAAAATCCGTCAGAAGAGGCAAAGAAGGTCAAGAAGTGTCCGAGATGTGGTGGCATGATGAAACTCAGGAACGGTAAGTTTGGAGAGTTTTACGGATGCTCGGGATATCCCGATTGTCGATATACGGAGAATACATAAGTTGATTATCATTTCTTAAGGAAGCCAAATGAATACTTTTCGGGTAAGATCGTATTCTATACAGGTAAATAAATGAGGCAGTTATTCTAATGTGAATAGCTGCTTTTGTTTTCGTTCCCTTGGTGAGCAAGTGTAAAGAGAGTCTTTAATTCATCGCCGCTTTCATGCATACCGCGTTTGATCCATTCCAGCATCCATCCGTAAATGCCATATGCCCAAAAAGATTTCATATATGCTTCAAGGTTGGGCATTTCAGGCATTATCTGAATGGTGCTAATTATGGTTTCCATCATGATGGAGGACATACCTGCATTATAGAGAATGGTATAAAACTCTCTATGATCACGGTAAAAATCGAATAATGAGGGGAACAAACTCTCCGGCGTTGATTCGGGGTTAGACTCATATAGCCTTCCCCATTCCTTAATGAGCCGGTCCGACTCTTCTTTCAGAATATCCTCTTTGTTCTGGTAGTTGCGGTAAAAAGAGACGCGTCCGATTTCGGCTTTGCTTGTTAGTTCGCTAACAGAAATATCGGAGAGAGGCTTCTCCTTCAGAAGATCAAGAAGCGCAGTTAGGATCTGCTTTTTGACATATGTATTTTTTTGTTCATTGTTCATGTTCATTCGATGAAACAAACCTCCCGAATATGTATCATTTTGCTGAAACACTTGTATCACCATTGGGGCTATGATACATTTGTTTCATCGAGCTGTCAAGGAGGTTACCATGAAAAAGGCCATGAAGATAGTTTTGATTTTGCTGGGTGTCATACTCATCCTGCTTATAGCTGTGTTTTTTTATATCAAATCCCAACTCCCAAACGGAGGCGGAAATAATGACATCACGGAAGGGTATTATGAGCGCTTTCAGTCCGATGCACCGCTGGAAATGCGATATGCAAATCCGGGCGCATTTGAGACAAGCTATACCGAGTTTGTTTCTGACAATGCATCCATTGGAAAGGTGAGAGTCTGGTATCCGACAGAATTGGAAAGCAGCGATAAAGTTTGGCCGATGGTTATGGTTGTCAATGCAAGCGGAACGCCTGCTTCATCCTATGAGCCATTCTTTCCGCGCCTTGCCACATGGGGCTTTATAGTGGTTGGCAACGAAGACGGGCAGACAGGGGATGGGAAGACGGCATCCATTACATTGGATTTTATGCTGAATATTCCTTCTGACAGCATCCTCTTTGGCAAGGTCGATTATGACAATATGGGAATCGTAGGATATTCCCAGGGAGGAGCCGGAGCGATCTGTGCGGTGACAAATTACGAAAATGGTGCACGTTATGATGCTATGTTTACCGGAAGTGCCGCATATCCTACACTTGCCAAAAACATGGGGTGGGAATATGACATTTCTAAAGTGACAATCCCCTATTTTATGGTTGCCGGTACGGGAAAGTCAGATGATTCCGGCTCTGATCCTGAAACAAGCTTTGGCGGTGTATCACCACTCTCGGAACTTGTATCGAACTACAACAACATCTCTGACGATGTACAAAAGATACGGGCAAGGGCTATCGGTGCTGAGCATGAGCAGATGCTGATGCGATCGGATGGATATATGACGGCATGGATGCTGTATCAGCTTGCAGGAGATGAAGAGGCGGCTACAGTCTTTGTTGGGGAAAATGCAGAAATACTTCATAATAATAACTGGCAGGATGTGGAGAAGAATCAATGAACGAGAAAAAGAAGAAAACGATTCGAAAAATTTTAATTATATTTATCACCATACTCGCGGTTCCGGCAGGAGGGATATTGTTTGTCCCGACACATACGCAGATCATTGTTGGTACGATTCAAAAGCTATCGGCAAATACAGTAAATACGGCCAATCTCTATGAGCCGCTTGGAGAACCTATGGAAGGCTTAAAGGACAATGGACAGTATGTCATTACAGAGGTCAAGTATTCTGAAAACTATCCGAACAGCTACCTTGATATCACCTATCCAAGCAAGGATAGGGATGCATCAAATCCGACGCTTATATACTTTCATGGCGGAGGTTTTTTCGGAGGAAGCAAAAGCGTAGGAGATCCGCTTGCTGAGAGTGATGCTACGGCGCTGTTGGATGATATTTGCGCAGAAGGGTTTAATCTTGTAAATATTGACTACGTGTTGGTGCCGGAATATCATTTCCCGGATCCCTTGGTTCAGGCAAATGAAGCATTTCGATTTTTGATGGATCATTCGGAAGAATATCATTTGGATATGAACAGGGTGGTGATTATGGGATCATCTGCCGGCGCAATCATGACAAGCCAGCTGGGAAGTGTTGTTACTAATCCAGAATACGCTGATACTTTGGGAATTACTCCTGCATTAAAGCCGGAGCAGATCAAAGCGGTTGTTCTTGATGATGCCCCTCTTGCATATAACAAGTTTTCTTTAGGAACAAAGATCCTTGTCGGAAACTATGTAAAGGGTTCAATATTCCTTAATCGTGAGGAAGTAAACAGATATAACAACATCCTTTGGGTTGATTCTAATTATCCACCTGCTGTTCTTTTGGGGAGCGAATATTACGTGGATATGCGCGATATGGATAAGGCCCTGACAGAAGCAGGAGTAGTACATGAATTGATCGATCCTCTTGCAGAAAGAAATATGGAGATGCAGCATTGCTTTGTTGCTTCGGAACGAGTGAACGATGTTGCGAGGGATGCATTTAATAGGATGATAGCGTTCATTAAAAGTCAGAAGAATTGATTTAAAAAAGGTCAGAAAACTGACATAGCAAACAAAAGGAATATGCAATTAAATTTGCTAAAACTGTATGCTAAATCATTGCGCTTGTATTGAAGTAGCAGTATAATACAAGTAGTAATCAACGAGGAGGTACGCTATGTCAAGTACAATACAGATACGTGTTGAAGATGAGCTCAAAACAAAATCCGACACTCTGTTCAGGGAGTTAGGAACAGATACGACTTCCGCTATCAGGATGTTTCTTACCCAGGCCGTTGCAAATAACGGATTTCCTTTTGAATTAAAGAAAAAGACAGTAAATCCATATGTGACATTGACAGAGAATGAGGTACTTAAAAAACTTGAAGCATCAAGACAGCATGCGGCAGAGGGTATGGTACGAGATGCGGATGATGTGATATCCGATATGAGGCAGAAATATGGAATATAAGGTTGTTATTACATCCGATGCTGAAGCGGATCTGGATGGGTTTATCAGATATCTTTTATTTGAGAAGAAAAGCAATCAGGCGGCTTCCAATGTACTGAATGACTTTGAAGCTACAAAGATCGGTCTCTCCAGAGTGGCCGGGAGCTTAAAACTATGTGATAATCCGCGGCTTAGAGAGCATGGTTACCGGAGAATGAATTTCCTATCTCATGACTACTTTTTGCTATACAGAATTGAGGGAGATACTGCCATTGTGGACAACATATTCCACGAACTGCAGGACTACGAGAATAAGATATTGTAAGTACATAAGAATGATGTCCAGTCCTTCGGGGCTGGATTTCTTTATGCCGGGATGCAATTCATATCTCAATCTTTATAACTTATTGCATATTCTTTATAACTTAATAAGGAGATTTTATGATAACAGTAAACCTTTACTATAAGGGAATAAACGGAAATGCACGTGCATTTGTGGATGAAATGGAATCATCAGGTATCGCTGATGCTATTCGAGCAGAAGAAGGAAATCTGAGGTATGAATACTTTCAACCTCTCAAGGACCCCGAGACTGTATTGCTCATTGATTCGTGGTCAGATCAGGAGGCTATAGATGTACATCATGCATCACCGATGATGAAGCAACTTGCCGAGCTTCGCGATAAGTATGATCTTCACATGACAGTGGAACGATTTGTTAGCGAAGAATACGAATCGGATGAGAAGTACTTAAGGAAATAATAACTTTTAATAAAAACCGCTGAAAGGTGTGCGAAGGATTTTTGTTATGAATATATGCTTGCTTAACGATTCTTTTCCGCCGGTAATCGACGGGGTGGCCAATGTGGTGCTTAATTACGGCCGCGCACTTACGCAAAATCATAATGCCAATGTTATAGTAGGGACGCCGAAATATCCTGATGCGGACTATTCCGGCTATCCCTATAAAGTTGTGCCTTATCCCAGCATTGATATTACCGGAATTATCGATGGGTATCGTGCGGGGAATTCTCTTTCCGCTCGGGAAATCGAAGAAATCGCGGAGTTTGGACCTGATATTATTCATACTCATTGTCCTGCTTCGTCGACTCTTTTGGCGCGTATTCTTCAACATTCTACGGGCGCGCCGGTTGTTTTCACTTATCACACCAAATTTGATATAGATATCGCCAGGGCAGTGGGTGACGGCTTTAGAAAGAAAGAAGTCATCAAGGTTATGATTAACAACATTTCTGCCTGCGATGAAGTATGGACCGTGTCGCAGGGAGCCGGCGAGAACCTTAAGAGCCTCGGCTTTGAAGGCGATTACAGGGTTATGCCCAACGGAGTCGATTTCGCGCGGGGCAGGGCTGACGATGAGGCAATCAAGGCGGCGGTAAAAGAATATGATCTTCCGCACGGTGTTCCGGTCTTTCTTTTTGTGGGAAGACTGGTAAAGTACAAAGGTTTGCCTTTGATTCTTACGGCGCTGAAGATGGCCCGTGAAGCGGGGCTTGAGTTCAGAATGCTTATGGTGGGCTCGGGACCGGACGAAGAAGAACTTAAGAAAATGGCAGAGGATTTGCACCTGACGGATAAAGTGTTCTTTACGGGGCCGATACGTGACCGAGAGGTTTTGAGAGCGATTAATACGAGGGCGGATCTGTTTCTTTTTCCGTCCACTTACGATACAAACGGCATAGTGGTGCGTGAGGCTGCGGCATGCGGGCTTGCGTCGGTGCTGATAAAGGGGTCGTGTGCCGCGGAAGGCATTACGCATGGGCGAAACGGTTATCTGATTGATGAAACACCTGAGGCTATGGCGAAGCTTCTTACCGAAATCTGCAAGGATATGGACAAGGTAGCGGCGGTGGGCGACCACGCCATGAATGAGATTTACATTTCCTGGGACGACGCGGTGAAAACGGCTTATGAGCGCTACGGCGAGATTCGCGAACTGGCGGCGGCCGGAGAATACCTTAACAGAAAGAAAAAGCCGGTGGATTATCTTATTGCGGCCGCGGCCGATGCGGCAGAGGCATTTAAGCGAATCGGCGAGGTTCCGAAACAGTTTATTACGCACATACACGAGGAAATCGAGGCAGCAAGAGACTGCATGGAGGGACAGTTATGGCAGTAAAAAATGAACCTGAAACCAGAGATTGGTACAAAAAAGCAGTGTTCTACCAAATTTGGGTGAGGAGCTTTGCTGACGGTAACGGCGACGGAATCGGCGACCTTTACGGTGTATATGACAAGCTCGAATA
>JAEEGH010012936.1_pt1 | contig 18618 bp, 16 predicted proteins | sample 9134181 | NCBI WGS metagenome assembly JAEEGH01 (sample SAMN16246544, study PRJNA631951) | gut metagenome | biome: gut microbiome; feature: rumen; material: DP-attached | host: Bos | place: Iran: Karaj | collected 2018-10 | reverse complement strand
CGTGATATTGACGGACATACAAGGATAGAGCGTGTGAAGTATAGGGAGGATAGGAAGATGTCTCTTTCTGAGTTGTGGATGTCTGGACTGATTGGCGCTCTGCCTGAAAAGACGAGTTTCTCGTTTACATTCCAATTGGTCATACCTGTTTCCAAATCTGAGTAGTCAATTACAAATTGACTGTTTGTAGTTTTTTCTAACTTTCCGATACTTCTGATTCTTACTTTGGGGTTTTTCGGGTTCAGTCATCTCTAAATATCCCATCTCCAACAATGGTCTGACATACGTGGTCATATTCTTTGAATTGTTGTAGTAGCCTATGTGGTCCATGATTTCCTTTGGCGTTCTTGGGATAGCACAAAAATGGATGATGTCCTTTAGAACATTTGGCAACTGCTTATAAGGAGTGCGAACCACACGTGCTCCATCTTCGGTTTCTTCGACTCCATCATTGTCTCCTTTTGCAGCTTCATTATTTTCTATACACTTCGAAGACAGTGAGTTATCTCTGTCTTCTTCGTCTCTTTTATCTCTGTCTTCTCTGTCACTATATCTATCATTTTTAGCATCGGTTTCCCCTACATTTCTGCGCTCTACCGTTACCACGAACTCATTAAGCGTCTCGTCGTTCACGAACTTGATGTCAGGAGTAAATTTCAAGGCTCTGGTGATGCCTTGTATATGCATTTTGTTGATGGAGATAGAGATGCGTTGTTCGCAAGGATGGAGGCCCATGTGAAAGACAAGTATGAAGACCTTTTCACCCGACTGCAAGGCTTCTCGTTCTTTATTACCGAGGAGCAACTCAAAAACACTCCCACTCATATTTCGCTATGGTAGTGCTGAACGACTTCTGGAAATCATGTGCCAGTTACGTTCCCCAGTTTATCCAATTTTCCCGTAGAGAGCCCACCTCCTTTATAGTTTCGGTCCACGCTTCTTTTTCTTCTTCTGCATCCGTCTTCTGAACTCTTCCTCGGCAGGGTCATAGACGGGATTTTTCGTCGCTCGACACTTGGGCGTCGCTTGCTTTTGGCAAGAACTTTGCCTCTGCCGAAGTTACTGGCATCTCGGAAATGAAAAGAAAAACTAGTTTTCCTTTTGCATTTCACTCAATTTTTCGTAACTTTGCAGCGATTTATGCATAAATGTTAAGATGAGCGTTACAGAATTCATCCATCAAGATACAGCCGAAAGGCGATTTTCCTTTGAAGTGCTACCTCCCCTGAAAGGGACTGGCACAGAGAAATTGTTTGCCGACATCGACAAACTGCGGGAATTCAATCCTGCCTATATCAACATCACGACTCACCACTCTGAGTTTGTGTACAAGGAACTGGCGAACGGACAGTTTGAGCGTCAGCGCATCCGCCGCCGTCCAGGTACGGTAGCTATCGCAGCTGCCATCCAACAGCGATATAACATCCCCGTGCAGCCACACGTAATCTGCAGCGGAGCGACTATCGACGATATCGAGTATGAGCTGCTCGACCTGCAGTTCCTCGGCATCAGCGACCTGCTCCTACTTCGTGGCGACAAGGCCAAGGAAGACAGTCGTTTTGTGCCCACTCCTGGCGGGCACGCCCACACGACGGACCTTATCAAACAGGTAAGGCAGTTTAATGAAGGGTTCTTTGCTGACGGTACGCCCATCAAGCGTCCAGGCAAGAAGTTCGACTTCGGCGTGGCCTGCTACCCCGAAAAGCATGAAGAGGCTCCTAATCTGGAGATGGACATGCAGTATCTGAAGGAGAAACAGGATCTGGGCGCGCAATATGCCGTGACCCAACTGTTCTACGACAACGAGAAGTATTTCCAGTTTGTGGAGAAAGCCCGTGCGATGGGCATCACCATTCCTATCATTCCAGGCATCAAGCCTTTTGCCAAGCTGACACAGTTGACGGTAGTACCAAAGACCTTCCACTGCGACATTCCAGAGCCGTTGGCCAGAGAGGTCGTGAAGTGCAAGACTGACGACGATGCCCGCCAGCTGGGTATCGAATGGACAACGGCCCAGTGTCAGGAGCTATACGCCCACGGCATTCAGAATATTCATTTCTATACCGTCTCGGCGGTTGACTCCGTCGTTGAAGTTGTGAAGAGACTACGGAGTGAGGAGAGAGGAGTGAGGAGTGAAAAGATGATTACTCTATGGGATTCGACGAGGTAATTGGACAACAGGAAGCCAAAGACAGGCTGATGCAGATGGTAAAAGAAGACCGTCTGCCTCATGCGATGATGCTCTGTGGACCTCAGGGCAGCGGCAAGAAGGCATTGGCCCTGGCTTTGGCATGCACACTGCTCGACAATGGCACGCCTGGTGCGAAGGCCATGCTTCAGAAACTGGAGCACCCAGACCTGCACTTCACCTACCCCACTATCAAACTGCCGTCGATGGGTAGCGAGCACATGCCAGTGAGCGATGACTTTGCCAAGGAGTGGCACCAGCTCATCAACGACACGCCCTACTTCACTATGGACGAGTGGATGCAGATGATGGAAGGCGAGAACCAGCAAGCCATCATCACTGCCGGCGAGAGTGACGAACTGGTCAGGAAACTGAGCCTGAAATCGAGCCAAGGCGGCTATAAGGTAAGCTATGTCTGGCTGCCAGAGCGCATGAATATTTCCTGTGCCAACAAGTTGCTGAAACTGATAGAAGAACCTCCACAGCAGACCATCTTCATCATGGTCAGCGAGGAGCCTGACAAGCTATTGGAAACCATTCGCAGCCGTGTACAGCGCATTGATATCAAGAAGACCGACAACGAGGATATCCGCAAGGCTCTGATTGAGCGCAGAGGCATCGACGAGGATTCTGCCAGGCGTATCAGTCGTCTGGCTAACGGTAACTGGCTGAAAGCTTTGGAGGAACTACAAGTAGGCTCGGAAAACGAGCTTTTCCTCGATATGTATAAGACACTCATGAGACTGGCTTACCAGCGTAAGTTGAAAGACCTGCGCAAGTGGAGCGAGCAGATGAGTGCCATGGGACGAGAGAAACAGAAGCGATGGCTGACCTACTTCCTGCGTATGACGAGGGAGAACTTTATGTACAACTTCAAGCAGGAGGAACTTTGCTACATGACTCAGGAAGAGGAGAACTTCGCCAAGAACTTCGCAAGATTCGTCAACGAGAATAATATCCTGCCCATTACCGATCTGGCTAATCTTGCCATCCGTGACATCGGGCAAAACGCTAATGCGAAGATCGTGTTCTACGACTTTGCACTGCAAATGATCGTACTGCTTTTACAGAAAACATAGGAACCCCTAGGAAAACCTAGAATACCCTATATAAATAAAGAATATATGGAGAAAACAAAAGAACATATCGTAAAGGTGGGCTGTGACAGAGGACTCTGTCATCAGGCCGTGGGCCGACAGGACAGACAGTTGAACACCTACGACTGGCTGGCTGATGTGCCAGGGAACCTTGAGACTACAGACCTTGTGGAAGTGCAGTTCAAGCACACCCGTAAGGGCTATTACCACAACGTGAATAACTTGGAGCTGAAAAAGGGCGACATCGTGGCTGTGGAGGCAAGTCCGGGGCACGACATCGGCATCGTGACATTGACAGGCAGACTCGTCAACCTGCAAGTCAAGAAGGCCAACCTAAAATCAGCAGATGACATCAAACGCATCTACCGCATCGCCCGTGAGACCGACTTACAGAAGTGCCGTGAGGCCAAAGCACGTGAGCACAGTACGATGATCGAGAGCCGAAAGATAGCCAAGGGTCTGGGACTGGACATGAAGATCGGTGACGTGGAATATCAGGGCGACGGCAACAAAGCCATCTTCTACTATATCGCCGACGAACGTGTGGACTTCCGTCAGCTGATCAAGGACCTGGCGGCAGCCTTCCACGTGCGAATCGAGATGAAGCAGATCGGTGCACGTCAGGAAGCAGGGCGCATCGGTGGTACAGGCCCCTGTGGACGTGAGCTCTGCTGCGCCACCTGGATGAAGAACTTCTCGAGTGTGAGCACCAATGCAGCCCGATTCCAAGATATCTCGTTGAATCCCCAGAAACTGGCAGGAATGTGCGCTAAGTTGAAGTGCTGTCTGAACTACGAGGTAGACAACTATGTGGAAGCAGGCAAACACCTGCCTGGTAAGGACATCATCCTGCAGACACAAGATGCCGACTACCACCTCTTCAAGAGCGATATCCTGGCAGGCCTCGTGACCTACTCGACAGACAAGAACCTGGCAGCGAACCTCGAGACCATCACGGCCGAGCGTGCCAAGGAGATCATCGAGATGAACCGTAAAGGTGAGAAGCCCCTCACGCTGGACGAAGACGGTGCCAAAAAGACAGAGCCAAAGCACGTAGACCTCGCCGGAGGCGATATCAGCCGATTCGACAAAACGAAGAAAAAGAAAAAGAAGAAAAAGCCCAGCAATAACCGCCAGGACAACCATAAAGACAAAGGTCATGCTGCGGAATAATCTGAAATGCATCATCGGCACACTTCTACTGACGGTTGCATGGAGTATGACTTCGTGCAGCCGTCAGCAGACAGTATATGCCAACTATGCGCCTATTGATGATACAACATGGGAGAAGACTGATACCATCACCTTCGACGTACCACCTGTGAAGGCGGCTGGTACTTACCAAGAAAAACTGGGACTAAGACTGGCCGACGATTTCCCCTTCCTGGCGCTGTCAATGGATATAGAGATTCAAGTACAACCCAAGGGTATCTTGCACAGCAGTCAGCACAAGTTCAGCGTCATTGACCAAGGTGGCAATCCGAAAGGGAAAGGATTGAGTCTGCAACAATACACCTTCGACCTTGGCGATCTGGAACTTGAGGAAGGTGACTCACTGCATATCAGCATGGCTCACAACATGAAACGCGAGATATTACCAGGTGTCGTTGACCTCGGCATCATACTCATCAAAAAATAAGAATAGATTTATTGACGCACCATATTCCTGCCTGCATCGATACGCAGGAAGATGAAAAGCAGAATGGTGAAGCCCCAAAGCGACGAACCACCATAGCTGAAGAATGGCAATGGGATGCCGATGACAGGCGTCAGTCCCAATACCATGCCCACATTGATAAACACGTGGAACAAGAAGATGCTGAGCACACAATAGCCATAGACACGTCCAAAACGATAAGGCTGGCGCTCTGACAGATATATCAGTCGCAGTATCAATGCCAAGAATAACACTAACACACCAGCAGAACCAACAAAGCCCTCCTCTTCGCCAACGGTGCAGAAGATAAAATCGGTATCCTGCTCTGGAACGAACTTCAGTTTCGTCTGTGTGCCATTCAGGAAACCCTTACCCTCAAGGCCACCAGAGCCGATGGCAATCTCACTCTGATGGACATTATAACCCGCTCCCTTGAGGTCCTCCTCAAGACCCAGCAGCACATTGATACGCACACGCTGGTGAGGTTCAAGCACATGGTTAAGACCATAATCGGCCAGATTAAAGAAAAGCAACGAACCTAATGAGAAAATTGCAATCCAGAGATAATCACGGAAGCGCGTCATCAGGAAGCGCCATACGAGATAGAGGATCAGCAAGACACACACAATCGTTTCAATATAAGAGATGTCGAAGGGGATGACGTAGAGCGAGAACAGCATCGAAAGCAGCATGATGCCCAGACAGATGCCCAGCAGGCGCAAAGCCTCGCGACGATCACGGCAATAGACAAAGATCAGCGCCACCGTGAACAACTGGATGAAAATGAGCACGACAAACGTACCCACCGACGTGGGGGTATAAAAGAGCATCACATCGGCAAAACGGATGCCCACCACGAAATATAACACCATCGAAACACCCGCAAAGAGAATGCTGCCAGGCATGCCCTCGCGATAAAGCATCAGGAAAAAGGACAGGTAAACAAGTGCTGAGCCCGTCTCGCGCTGCATGATGATGAAGAACATCGGCACAAGAATAATAGCCAGCGTGAAGGCTGCGTCCTTCCACTTCTGCAAACTATAGCCATAGATACTCATGAACTTTGCCAAAGCCAAAGCTGTGGCAAACTTCGCGAACTCAGCTGGTTGGACACGTACTGGACCCAATACAAGCCATGAGCGAGAGCCTTTGATAGTATGAGGATTGAAGATGGTGCCGAAAAGCAATAGGAGCATCAGCCCAAAGATGATAAAGGCGAACATATCATAGTAACGATCATCAAGCAACAGAAGCACAAGTCCAAGTACGATTGAAGTACCTATCCATACAATCTGCATACCTGAGCGTGTACTCAGACTGAAGATATCAGTATCGCCGTAATCATAGCTTGCACCACAGACGCTGACCCATCCAAAAACGAGCAGCACCAGGTAGATGCCTATTGTCCACCAGTCGAGCGAGCGTAAAACACCTTTTTCCTTACCTGTCTGTCGTACCATAAGCGATGCGTCGTTCCTGAATGCTCTGTGCTTTGGCCAAAGAGGCTTCGGAGAGCTTTCCCTTGATATACTGTTCCATAATCAGACCACCGATGGGCACGCCATAGGTGGCACCCCATCCGCCGTTCTCTACATATACGGCAACGGCTATCTGGGGATTATTCATAGGTGCAAAACCCATGAAGACAGAGTGGTCGTGGCCTCGGTTCTGGGCTGTACCAGTTTTACCACAGGCCTCGAAATCGTATCTGGCCAACTCGTGGCACGTACCACCAAGTGCTGAAGAACGCATGCCCTGCACAACATAGTCATAAGCAGTGCGCTCTGCCTTAGTATAGTGACGGCGAGTAAAGGCTGTGTCGATAGGTTCCCCTTGCACTTTCCGCACCACATGAGGCACGTAATAATAGCCACGGTTAGCAATTGTTGCGCCAAGATTGGCTATCTGCAAAGGAGTGAGCAGCACCTCACCCTGTCCGATAGAAATAGAGATGATTGTCAAGCCGTTCCACGAGCCCTTGTAGGCTTTGTCATAGAACTGCGAGTTGGGTATCAAGCCACGCTTCTCTCCTGGGAGATCAATGCCCAGTTTGTAGCCAAAGCCCATCGACACCATATAGTCACGCCATGTATCCATGGCCTTCTGTACACTGCCGTATTTCGTGATGTTCTGATTAAGCATGTGATAGAGCCCCCAACAGAAGAAACCATTGCAAGAGGTACTCAATGCAGGTACCAATGGTAATGGAGCTGCATGTCCGTGACAGCCTACATGGAGACCCCTGAAGTTGAAACCGTGGGCACAAGGATATTGGGTGGCAGGGGTGATAATACCCTCAGAAAGGAAAGTAAGGCCTTGTGAGGTCTTAAACGTGGATCCTGGAGGATAAAGTCCCATGATACTGCGATTGAGCAGGGGTTTCCAGACATCCTGAGAGAGTACACGATGGTTCTTCGAGCGTTGACGACCAACCATCAGCCGAGGGTCATAAGACGGCGACGACACCATGCAGAGCACCTCGCCAGTAGAAGGCTCAATAGCCACGATACTGCCAATCTTACCTTCAAGCAGACGCTCACCCAATTTCTGTAGTTCGAGATCAATGCCAAGGGTCAGGTTCTTTCCTGGCTGTGCCCGTTGATCGAGCTCCCCGTTACGATAGCGCCCCTGTACACGACCATGGGCATCACGCAACAGAATCTGAATGCCCTTCACACCACGCAGTTCCTTCTCATAAGAACGCTCAACTCCCAACTTGCCAATATAGTCGCCTGGCTGGTAATAATCATCTTCCTCAATATCAGATGGCGACACCTCTGCCACATCGCCCAGCACATGGGCTGCTACTGGGTACTGATATTGGCGAACAGTACGCTTCTGAACATAGAAGCCAGGGAAACGGAACATCTTCTCTTGGAACATGCTAAAATCCTTGTCAGAGAGCTGACTCAGGAATACCTGTTCCGTAAAACGCGAATAGCCAGGATTGCGGTTGCGATCCTTTATGGCAGCCATACGCTTGTCGAACTCCTCATGCGAAATGCCCAAAGCATTGCAGAACTCAAGGGTATCGAGACGCCCCTTAACCTCGTTCATCACCACCATGATGTCGTAAGAAGGCTGGTTATACACCATCAACTTTCCATGACGATCAAGGATAGCACCGCGGGCAGGATATTCTATCTTTTTGAGGAAGGCGTTGGAGTCGGCACTCTTCTTGTAGTCATCACTCGTAATCTGGAGTGTGAACAGACGGATAATGTAGACGACCACTATCAAGACAGCCACCCCACCTATCACATAATGCCGATATTCAAGACTGGAATCCTTCACCTTGAACGAACACTTTCAATGGCCAGAATAACCAACAACGTCAGCACTGCACTAGCCGCTGTATGACCTAACCACGATAACACATTGAAGAAACTGAACGACTCGAGGCCGAAGAACACCAGACAATAGAGAAGCACAAGTGAACCTGAGAACAGAACGTACTTAGAGAATCCAAGCGACGAGATCGACACCTCCATATTATCGGCAGAGTCGCGCGGGACAAACAGTTCCAGCAAATAGGACTGCACCATGGCAATAAGCGTCAGCGAACCTGCTGCCAAGCCAGGTGTACCTGAAAATGAATCGATAACCAGACCAAGTAAAAAGCTGGTAAGCAGGGCTGCCCACTTGGGGGTACCGCGACGGAAAGTGATAGCGATATAGATATAGAGCAAAGGAATAGCCAGGCCAAAGAGGTGAATATGATTCAGGAACAACACCTGAACCAATACAAGCACCACACACTGTGCCAGACGGATCATCCACTCAGTCGTCATATCGTTATCTATTCTGTTGTTTGAAAATCAATGAATCCTCTGCAGCCTTCTGCAATGCTGCTCGCTCAGCAATTCCCTTATCGCTGATGACACATACATCGCGCACACAGCTGAAATCCGTACTCAAGCGAACCTTCAACTTATACGACAATCCGTCGCGCGAGTTATAGGCTTGCTCTATCTTCCCCACCAAGACCCCTGAAGGGAAGATGGAGGAGAAACCACTGGTGACAATCCAATCACCCAACTTGAAACGCGCATGACGAGGCACATCCTCGACATAGGCTACAGCAGGATCTTCGCCATACCAGCGCAGATAGCCAAAGTAACCTCGCCCACGGATGGCACAACTGATGCGTGACGAAGAAGCATTGAGCACAGGAATGACGACCGCATAATGATCGCTTACCAGATAGACAACACCCACGACACCATTGCCACAAGCCACTCCCATATCGGGCTCCACACCGTCGGCACGACCTTTGTCAATGGTCATCAGGTTCTCCATCTTGTGAATAGAATTGTCGACCACCTTTGCGGGAATCACCTCGTACTGACTGAGAAACTCCAGCCCGGTACGTTCAAGTGCCGTGGTATCCCTTGTCAGATCGCCATAGAGACGGCGCAACTGGTCAACCTGTCGTTCCAGATAAAAGTTACGAAGCGTGAGCTCCTCGTTCATCCGACCATAGTTGAAGAATGAGAACACGTTGTTTTCCCACTGGTAGATCTTCCCTATAACAGCATTAGCCGATGAGAAGAATACACTATTCTGGTAACTGTTGTACTTAAACAACAGAACACCACTGACAACTTCCAACAATATGAAAATTAGCCAGTGATGATACTTTTGCAGGAAATCCAGCAGGTTGCGCATTCCCTATACGTTTTTATCTCATCAAGAAATTGAAACGATCAATATTCTTCAGCGCTACACCTGCGCCCTTTGCAACACTGTGGAGGGGATCCTCGGGCACATGGAACTGAATATGCATCTTATCCGTAAGACGCTTGTCAAGACCACGCAGGAGTGCACCACCACCAGCCAGATAGATACCATTCTTTACGATATCAGCATAGAGCTCAGGAGGTGTATTCTCGAGGGCAGAGAGCACGGCGTTCTCAATCTTTGAGACAGTCTTATCAAGACAATGAGCAATCTCCTGATAGCATACGGGCACCTCCATTGGCAATGCCGTAATACGGTTAGGACCATGAACAATGAAATCCTCGGGAGCCTCCTCGCCCAGATCAGTGAGGGCAGAACCCACATTGATCTTGATACGCTCAGCCATGCGCTCGCTGACCTTTACGTTGTGCTGACGATACATATACTCCTGGATATCTGCCGTCAGATCGTCGCCAGCTGTACGGATAGAGTTATTGGCCACGATACCACCCAGTGAAATCACTGCAATCTCGGTAGAACCGCCACCGATATCAACAATCATATTACCCTCAGGAGCCTCGACATCGATACCAATACCAATAGCAGCAGCCATAGGTTCAAAGATCAAATACACATCGCGACCATCGGCATGCTCCGCAGAGTCACGTACGGCACGCAGTTCAACCTCAGTAGAACCAGAGGGCACACCAATCACCATACGCAGTGAGGGCGAGAACAGACGGCTACCAGAATGAACCATCTTAATCAGACCGCGAATCATCTGCTCACAGGCCGAGAAGTCGGCTATCACACCATCACGCAAAGGACGAACGGTACGGATATTGTCGTGCGTCTTCTCATACATCATCTTAGCATCGTTACCAACTGCAATCATCTTGTCGGTACGACGGTCCAAAGCAACGACTGAGGGTTCGTCGACCACGATCTTATCATCGCTGATGATAATTGTATTGGCCGTTCCCAGGTCCATTGCTATCTCTTGTACAAAACTGAAAAATCCCATATAATCCTTTTACCTTTTTCTTTTATACCTTTTTATTTTTCAAACCATGTATGGATGGCTGTATCATAGTGTGAGCTCACGCCAAAGGCACGAGTAGCAAACATACGACGATCCTCGATATCAGTCTGAGCACCCTTTTCGTTCAGGATATTCAACAGCACGCTGTATTCAGCCTTGCTCGGCACAATCACCACATCTTTGAAGTTCTTAGCACCTGCACGGATCAGTGAGATACCACCGATATCAATCTTCTCAATGATATCCTCCTCAGAGGCACCACTTGCTACCGTCTGCTCAAATGGGTAAAGGTCTACGATTACCAAATCAATCTCAGGAATCTCATACTGCTTCATCTGCTCGATGTCACCTTCGTTCTCGCGACGGCCAAGGATTCCTCCGAACACCTTCGGATGCAGTGTCTTCACACGACCACCGAGGATTGAAGGATAAGTGGTTACATCCTCCACCTTCTGGCACTCGTAACCTAAAGATTCGATAAATTTCTGCGTACCACCTGTCGACAAAAATTTCACGCCCTCCTCATTCAGTTTCTTGAGGAGTTCGTCAAGTCCGTCCTTGTGGAATACCGACACCAAAGCGGTCTTAATCTTCTTAGTTTCAGCCATTTCTTTTATCTTATAACGTTATAATTATTTCATTTGGGCTGCAAAGATACAAAAAGAAAACGGATTAATCTTCATTTTCACAAAGAAAAATCAGATTAATCCGTTAAAAATAAGATAGGTCAATCTTTAATCCAGATGGAACACCTCCTGGATAGGGACCGTGACGGGCGAATTATCGGGATTCACCTCCATGATGTCAGCCATCATATCCCACCATTTCTGGGTGATCGGGTCTACGTTCTCCGTGTCTTGTGAATTGCCTTCGCCCTCACATTCCTGATAGCCAAACAGGATGTTTGTATCCTTGTCCCAATAGATGCTGTAGTTGCTAACACCTCCATCCTTGATCATCTTCACCAGTTCAGGCCAGATGGCTGCATGACGCTTTTCGTACTCTTTCTCACAACCTGGTTTCAGGTACATCTTAAATGCAAATCTTTTCATAATCTTCCATTTTTATCATTATACACTTTTCATTTCTTCAGTTTCCATCGGGCTTAGTGACATCCTGCTTCTGAGCTTGATACCACACGAAGGCGTCAGGATCGTCAGGATGAGCGGCATCGAAGTCCTGCCACTCTGTCTTCAATTCACCGATAATAGGCAACTGCAACTGTTTCATACCCATCACCACCATCTTAGCCACCTCGTAGGCGCCATAGGGATTAAAGTGGGTGTTATCGGCCAACGGCTTGTCTTGCCCAGGGAATGTATTGGCAGGATAATGTACCAACGCCTTCTTGCTGCCTTCATATCCAAGGGTCTCAAAGAAGGTACGTGTCATATCGTGCAACTCTATCACAGGAACACCTTCACGCTTGGCCACCGCCCGCATGGCATCGGGATAGTCGAGGTGGGTCTCCTGAATTTTGGTATGCGTAGTCTCATCGAAACTTCTGCGTTGCGTCGGAGTGATGAAGATAATATGACCGTTAGCGGCACGTACCCGGTCGATGAAGGTCTTCAGACCATGAGCGAAATGATACCAAGCCCCATCACCAGGACGTTTCTCCTTCTGGTCGTTATGGCCGAACTCGCAGACGACATAGTCACCCTTCTTCAGCATCGATAGTACCTTGTCTAAACGATGTCCGTCAAGGAAAGTACGAACGGTTAGTCCACTCTCTGCATGATTCGAGATAGCCACCTTGTCGGTAAACCAGCGTGGAATCATCTGTCCCCATGAGGCCCACGGCTCCAGTTCCTGATCCACCACCGTTGAGTTTCCACAAAGGAAGATGGTCGTGGCCGTAGTGTCAGGCTCGATGCGAATGGACTTCACGGCGGGGGCTGCACCATTGAATTCGAGAGTCAGCAACGAGTCCCAGTTCAGATAGTCAAGCTCGCGAGGCTTTAGGCTGACCTTCCCACCACCAGGAATCTCCTGTGACCGCTTGTTGACGATAAAGCTATATGTCTCAAACTTGCCCTTCTTCGTCAAGCAATTCTCCACCATCAGACGACGCGACTCAGCACGAACCACCGTCTGAGCAGCCTTCTTCTTGTTACCTAAAGTGACAGTCACTTTATAGTTACCATCCTCTACTGGCACGGAGAAATAAAAAGGCCTCTCACTCACTTTGTTCAGCACAGTGTCAACCACCTGTGCACGAACCTTAATAGAATACAAACTAACAATGGTCAGTAAAAGCAATATTCGTCTCATATCATTTGTTTTGGCTACAAAATTACGCCAACATTACGTAAATAGCCTTTAATTTTTGATAATCCACCCCCAATCTTTGATAATCTTATTCTTTTCCTAAAAGAAAAACGGTATATTTGCACACAAATACTAAAAACTAAAGTCGAATATGAAGAAGTCCATTTTACTCTTGGCTCTACTTGTTGCTACTGATATATTGTCTGTACTTCATGCACAACCACGATACGACCGCACCCAACTGAATCTCGAGCACCTCAACCGTGGTGTTGTAGCATTCCGAGATGGTGCACAGGTCATTGTCAGCTGGCGAACACTCTCAGCAGATGCTATTGGACAGCCCTTCGATGTATTCCGCAACGGACAAAAGCTTAATACTGCTCCCCTTACGAAAGGAGGATCCTTCTTTATCGACTCCCAACCATTGACAGTCGATGCCACCTATGAAGTACGTGGTGGCGGCTGCGACGGCAGTTTCACACTGAAAGCAGATACCCCTAATGGCTACCTGCCCCTTAAACTTCAAAAACCAGCTGCAGGCACTACCCCAGATGGCGAGACTTTCACCTATAGTGCTAACGACGCCTCTGTAGCTGATGTAGATGGCGACGGACAGTATGAGATCATTCTGAAATGGGATCCCTCCAATGCCCACGATAATGCCCACGATGGTTATACCGGGCCTACCCTCTTCGACTGCTACCGTCTTGACGGCACACTTCTCTGGCGTATAGACATGGGTATCAACATCCGCTCCGGGGCCCACTACGTGCCCTTTATCGCCTATGACCTGGATGGCGACGGAAAGGCAGAGTTTATCGTGAAAACCTCCGACGGAACGCGCGACGGATTGGGACAAATCATAGGCGACAGTCTGGCAGACTACCGTCATCGTGCCCCCGAAAATGCCCAGAACCCGACACCTGAACGTGAATGGTCCAAGTATAACAAACAAGGACGACCCAAGACCGGGCGAATCCTCACAGGAGCTGAATATATCACCGTGTTCAATGGTATCACAGGCGAGGCTATGGATACCAAGCCATATATTCCTGAGCGTGGGAACCTGAAGGACTGGGGCGATGATTACGCCAACCGTTCTGATCGTATGCTTGCTGCTGTAGGTTATCTCGATGGCCAGCACGCCTCTGCCATTTTCTGCAGAGGTTATTACACACGTACAGTCCTTGCCGCATGGGATTGGGACGGTCGTGAACTGAAACAGCATTGGGTATTCGACACCGACGCCCCTGGCACTGGTAAGGACGGTAAGCCCCATAGCACCTATGCCGGACAAGGTAATCACAACCTCCGAGTTGCTGATGTCGACGGTGATGGTTGTGATGAGATCACTTATGGTTCGATGGCTGTTGACCACGACGGAATAGGCCTTTATAACACAGGTATGGGTCATGGTGACGCCATCCATCTCATGGCCTTCGACCCCACGACAGATGAACTACAGGTGTGGGACTGCCATGAGAACAGGCGCGATGGTTCTGACTTCCGTAAAGCCAAAACAGGTGAGATCATCTTCCAATTACCATCAAAGAGTGATGTAGGACGTGCCATGGCAGCTGATATTGATCCAGAGAATCCCGGTGTGGAGATGTGGAGTACTGACAGTCACGGCATCCGCAATATCAAGGGCGATGTGCTCTACACAGCCATGGATCCTGACGACCCACAACACCAGCAGCATCTCAAACTGGGTGACCGTTATCTCTCCGTGAATTTCGGCATCTGGTGGGATGGTGACCTCCTACGCGAATTACTCGATCATGAGACTGTTTCGAAATACGACTGGCAGCAGAAGACCATTGTCGATGTCAAGCACTTCGACGGGATTGTCTTCAACAACGGCACGAAGTCTAACCCCTGCCTCGCTGCTGACATTTTGGGCGACTGGCGCGAAGAAGTCATAGCCCGCACACCCGATTCCGATGAGCTCCGTATCTTCATAACACCCATCCCCACAGACCACCGTATCAACTGTCTGATGGAGGACATTCCCTACAGGCTGTCAACCGCAGCCCAGAATGTAGGCTACAACCAACCATCTGAGCCCGGATTCTACCTCGGCCAGAAATAAGTGAATTTCACAAACCACTGCATGATATGAGAAAGAGAATAACTATTATTTTTGTATTGGCTATGGGCATCAGTGTTACGATGTTGGCCCAGCAAGTCAATGACAACAACACGCCGCTTCACCTGATGAAACCCGACTATCGCTTTGGCTATGGTGTCTCGAAGGCAGAGGATGTCAAGGCGGTTATGGACCGTGTGCTCCGTTATATAGAGTCGGAGACGCCTGCCCAGCTCGTGAATCGGAAGACAGGTGAAATTGTGACGAATTTGAAGGATATCACTGCCGACACCCAGTTGAAACAGGGCGGATTCCGCATGACCAGCTATGAGTGGGGTGTAACTTATTCGGGCGTGCTGGCTACCTATGAGGCTACTGGCGATGTGGCTTATCGAGACTATGTCTTCAAGCGCCATCAGCTACTTGCCGAGATCGCTCCTTATTTTAATAGGGTATATGCAGAGAACCAGAAGATTGACGGGAATGTGCGCCGGGTGATTGATCCTCATGCACTCGATGATGCCGGGGCCGTCTGTTCATCGATGATCAAGGCGATGGGCAGTATCTTCAAGGGGGCAGACAATAACCTGCGCCGGTTGGTGGATGAGCGAATACAGAACTATGCCAATTATATCCTTAACAAGGAGTACCGCCTCGGCGACGGCACTTTTGCCCGCATCCGTCCACAACTCAATACCGTTTGGCTCGACGATATGTTCATGGGTATACCCACGGTGGCTCAGATGGGTCAGTATACTGGTGATACCAAATACTATGATGAGGCAGCGCGACAGGTATTGCAGTTTGCCAGTCGTATGTGGGTGCCGGAGAAAAACCTGTTCCGTCATGGCTGGGTGGAATCGATGGAGGATCACCCCGCCTTCCATTGGGGACGTGCCAACGGTTGGGCCATCCTGACGATGTGCGAGGTGCTTGACGTGCTTCCGGAGAGTCATCCGAAACGGGCAGAGATTATGACGCTGTTGAAGTCACACATCAAGGGACTGGCTGCCTTGCAGCACCATGATGGCTATTGGCACCAGTTGTTGGATCGCAACGACACATACCTGGAATCATCGGCTACGGCTATCTATACCTATTGCATCGCCCACGCTATCAACAAAGGCTGGATCGATGGGAAGGTCTATGGACCAGTAGCCCAGTTAGGCTGGCACGCAGTGGAGGCATCAGTTAACGATAAGGGACAGGTGGTGAATGTCTGTGTAGGTACAGGCATGGGCTTCGATCCTGCCTTCTATGCCTATCGTCCTGTCCATGTGATGGCCGCTCACGGCTATGGCCCCGTCATCTGGGCAGGGGCTGAGATGCTGAATCTTTTGAAGAAACAGCATCCCAAGATGAACGACTCTGCCGTATGGTTCTACGACCAGGAAGTGCCCACCGATGCAGCCATCTTTAATTACGACGGCAGCACTCGGTTTTAAGCTTCGGCGAGGGGGGTGTCAGCCTCTTGCCATCTTATAGATGGCTTCCATATCCTCAGACGTGAGTACTTTCAGACAACCACAGGTAGAGGTGTAGTCACGACTACATTTGCGGGTCATTTCTTTGATCTCCTCGTCGGTAATGTCGCGACCTATCAGTTCCTTGATGTTGATGGGCATGCCAATGGCATGGTAGAAACGCTCTATGGCCTGAATGCCTTTTTCTGCAGTAGCTTCGGGGTCGGTGAAGTCATTGGGTACATCCATCACATTGACGGCGAAGCGCACAAACCGGCTCAGATTCTGATGCAGCACATAACGGGCCCAGCTAGGCCAGATGGCGGCGAGGCCGGCACCGTGAGTAACGTCGAACATACCGCTCAGCTCATGTTCCAACTGGTGAGTAGCCCAGTCGTCGCTGACACCGCAGCCGGTAAGTCCGTTGTGGGCCACGCTGCCACCCCACATGATCTGGGCGCGCTGGCGGTAGTCCTCAGGATTTTTCAGTACATCGAATATGGCTGCCTTCATCCGTCGCAATACAGCCTCGGCAAGGTCAGTAGTCAGATCCATATCATCATCCTTCGTGAAGTAGCGCTCCATAGTGTGCATCATCATGTCTGTGACACCGGCAGCCGTCTGATACGGGGGTAGGGTAAAGGTACGTCGCGGATTCATGATGGCAAACTTGGGGCGTGACATGTTGTTCGAGTAGCCGAGCTTGACGTCGCCGTCTTCATTGGTGATCACGCTGGCCTCGCTCATCTCGCTACCGGCGGCGGGGATGGTCAGAACCGAGGCAACGGGGAGCATCGCCTTAGGTTCGGCCTTGACCAGATAAATATCCCACACATCGCCTTCGAAACATACACCGTAGGCAATGCACTTCGACGAATCAATCACACTGCCGCCACCCACGGCAAGGATAAAGTCAACACCTTCCTTACGGCAGAGTTCGATGCCCTTTTGGGCCAAGGAGAGTCTTGGATTTGGCACGACACCACCCAGTGTGATGTATTCTATGCCGCCTTTTTTCAGCAGTCTGCAGATTTTGTTGAGCAGTCCTGAGCGCACAGCGCTCTGCCCTCCATAGTGTACCAGCACTTTTGTGCCGCCATACTTCTTAACCAGAGCAGCCACCTGCTCTTCCGATTGTTCACCGAACACCACTTCCGTTGGTGCGTAATAGTTGAAATCTTTCATATTCTTTTATATTTTAAGGATTTGTTATCTTCTCCAACCTCCTCTGTTGCGATTGTGGTTGTCGCGGTTGCCCCACTTCTTGTCGTAGTGGCCCTCAGTATCGATCTTGCCACCGAACATGTTCAGGCGGTATCGCACGTGTAGCATAGCATAACTGTTCACGCTGTTGTACTGCGTGTCGCTGCGGCCTGTGGCATTCACCCACCGTTCGTAGTTGCTCTGCTGGCCCAACAGGTCGTAGAAGTTCAGTGCCACGATGAGTGACTTGTTCTTGAGGAAGCTCTTGGATACTTGTCCGTTCCAGATGAACTCATTGGTGTTCATCGACGAGTCGTTGTATCCCCGTCGGCTGCGCTCATGCAGGTTCATGCTTAACTCGATGTCGAGGGGCAGGTGCACCAGGAACTGTCCACCGTAATTCAACTGCCAGGTGTCGAGGTTCGCCGTTGGCTGTAGCTCGTTGCGCGAGTGCTGGTAGTTGATGTTACCGTCGAGCGTCACCTCAAGCCAGTCATTGCGGTAGCCGGCTGTCAGTCGTTCGTTCAGGTTGACGGTACGTGTCGTGTTCTCCTCCGCATCAGCCTGCTGTTGGGCTACATAACTCATGAAATGGTTGTATCTGATGCGAGTGTCGGTGCCGATGTTCCAGTGGGCTGTCGAGTCGAGGGCGGTGTTGAAGGTGAACCCGCCGTTGATGTTCCAATTACCGTTGATGTTCTCCGGTCTTGAGATGCTGCCGCCCGTATCGGGGTTATAGCGCACGAAGTTTGAAATGCTGTTCTGGATATGTCTGTAGTTGGCATAGACCACAATGCTCCGCTTATAGCGCACGATGTAGTTGTTATAGTAGGTGTTCAGCGAGTTAGTGAACTGCGGCTTCAGACCGGGGTTTCCCTGTGTGATATAGAGGGGGTTCGAGTCGTCGGTGATATCGAGCAACTGTGAC
>JAEEGH010012933.1_pt1 | contig 18622 bp, 17 predicted proteins | sample 9134181 | NCBI WGS metagenome assembly JAEEGH01 (sample SAMN16246544, study PRJNA631951) | gut metagenome | biome: gut microbiome; feature: rumen; material: DP-attached | host: Bos | place: Iran: Karaj | collected 2018-10 | reverse complement strand
CGTTGTCTCCAAGGGTGACAATGTGAAAGTGGGTACGATGATTGCCGAGGCTGGTGGTTTCGTGTCGGCTCCCATTTATTCATCGGTTAGTGGTACCGTTTTCAAGATTGACACTGCTATTGATGCTACAGGTTATCGTAAGCCTGTTATTATTATTAATGTAGAGGGCGACGAGTGGGAAGAGAGCATCGACCGCTCCGACAAGTTGGAACTGGTGAAAGACCATCCTGAACTGACTCCTGAAGAGATTGTGAACCGTATCAAGGCTGCAGGTGTTGTCGGCATGGGCGGTGCCTGTTTCCCTACCTTCATCAAACTCTGTCCGCCACCAACAGCGAAGGCTGAGTGCGTCATTATCAATGCCGTAGAGTGCGAACCCTACATCACTGCCGATTTCCGTCTGATGATGGAACATGCTGACGAAATTCTTGTGGGTTTGGAACTGCTGATGAAGGGCGCAAAGGTCACCAAAGGCTATATCGGCATTGAGACCAACAAGATGCCCGCCATCGAACTGCTGACGAAAAAGTGTGCTGAGGTGTTCGGCTCCTCAGAATACAGCGTAGAGGTAGTGCCCCTGAAGCAGCGCTATCCGCAAGGTGGTGAGAAGCAACTCGTTGATGCTGTCATCAATCGTCAGGTGCCTGCCCCTCCCGCTATTCCTGTCAACGTGGGTGCCATTGTACAGAACGTAGGTACGGCCTTTGCCGTTTACGAGGCTGTCATGAAGCACAAGCCTTTGTTCGAGCGCTATACCACCGTAACGGGCAAGAAATTGGCTCATCCTGGCAACTTCCTTGTTCGTATGGGTACACCAATGAAGGACCTGATTGAGGCTTGTGGTGGTATGCCCGAGGGTGACAACAAGTTGTTGGCTGGCGGTCCGATGATGGGTAAGGCGCTGACTAGCGTCGAGGTACCCATCTGCAAAGGTACCAACTCTGTGACCATCATTTCTGACGAGGAAGCTTATCGCAAGGAGCCCAATCCCTGCATCCGCTGTGCCAAGTGTGTCAGCGCTTGTCCGATGGGCTTGGAGCCCTACTTGTTGGCTAAGCTTGCTGCTGTCAAGAACTGGGAGCGTGCCGAGAAGGAAGAGGTTGTCAGCTGTATCGAGTGTGGCTCGTGCCAGTTTACTTGTCCCGCCCACCGTCCACTGCTTGACAACATCCGTCAGGCCAAGGCTACCGTCATGGGAATCATCCGCGCTCGTGCGGCTAAAAAATAGTCAAATTGTGAAATAGTCAAATTGTGAAATAAAACAATGGGAAAATTAATTGTATCACTTTCGCCTCACGCACACGGAACAGACACCGTTGAGAAGAACATGTACGGGGTCATCATCGCCCTCGTGCCTGCGCTGCTCGTGTCGTTCTACTACTTTGGTCTTGGTTCGGCCATTGTCTGTGCTACGAGCGTTGTGGCCTGTGTTTTCTTCGAGTGGGCCATCAATAAGTTTATGCTGAAAAACGAGCGCAATACCATTATGGACGGCTCTGCTGCCCTCACAGGTCTGCTGCTCGGTATGAATCTGCCCTCAAACCTCCCTATCTGGATCATCATCATTGGTGCCCTGTTTGCCATCGGTGTGGCTAAGATGACGTTCGGCGGTCTGGGCAATAATCTCTTTAACCCCGCATTGGTAGGCCGTTGTGCCTTGTTGGTAGCCTTCCCTGCCCAGATGACAACATGGCCAAAGGTCGGACAACATTGGGCATATCTGGATGCAGAGACAGGTGCCACACCGCTGACCATTATGCAGGATGCTATCAAGCATGGTGATGCCAGTATTTTGGACAAGCTGCCATCATCGATTGACCTTTTCCTCGGTAACCATCCTGATGGTGCTGGCGCAATGGGTGAGATTTGTGCGCTGGCTCTATTGTTAGGTCTGGCCTACATGCTCTGGAAGAAGATTATCACGTGGCACATTCCTGTCAGCATCATCGCTACGGTATTTGTGTTCAGTGGTCTTTGCCATCTGGCCAGCCCTGCTTATGCAGACCCATTCAGTGTTATCTTCTCGGGTGGTCTGATGCTGGGTGCTATCTTTATGGCTACTGACTATGTGACGTCACCAATGACCGCCAAAGGACAGATTATCTATGGTGTCTGCATTGGTTTCCTGACGGTAGTCATCCGTAACTGGGGTGCATATCCCGAGGGTATGTCGTTCGCTATCCTGATTATGAATGCGTTCACACCGCTCATCAACACTTATGTCAAACCAAAACGTTTCGGGGAGGTCGCAAAATGAAGAAGCTTGAATCATCACTTTTAAATATGGTGCTGGTACTGACGTTAGTAGCAGTCATCATGGGTGGCATCCTCGCCTTTGTGAATCATCTCACAGAAGGTCCTATCCAGGAACAGAAAGAGAAAGCCTTGGCAGACGGTATCAAGACCGTCATGGTGTGCAACGATTTAGTCGTTGCAGCCCCCGTTGAGGTGAAACAGAACGTCGATGGCAAGGAACAAACCTTTATTATATATAATGTGAAGGACGCTCAGGGCAAGAATCTTGGTGCTGCTGTCCAGAGTTCGACGATGGGCTTTGGTGGCGACCTGAAGGTGCTCGTTGGTTTCGATACCGAAGGCAACATCCTTGGCTACACATTACTGGAGCATGCTGAGACACCAGGACTGGGTGCCAAGGCTGACCAGTGGTTCCAGAAGGGACAGAAGGGTGACATCATCGGTAAGTCTCCCGCTGAACCATTGACCGTTTCGAAAGACGGTGGACAGGTAGATGCCATCACCGCCTCGACGATTACTTCGCGTGCCTTCCTGAAGGCTGTCAACAATGCATACAATGCCTATAAAGTTACGCCGACTGACGGTGAGACTGGTGCAACGAAACAAGAATAATATCTCGTTATATCGAAATATTATAATAACGTAATAACGAAAAGAACATGAATTATATAAGTATCATCAAAAATGGCATCGTCAAGGAAAACCCCACGTTTGTCCTGATGCTGGGTATGTGTCCTACGCTGGCCACTACCACTTCTGCCATGAACGGTATGTCGATGGGCTTGGCCACGATGGCCGTGCTCATCTGCACCAATGTTGTGATTTCATGCTTGAAGAGCGTTACGCCCGATAAGGTACGTATCCCCGTATTCATCGTGGTCATTGCAGCCTTCGTCACAATCCTGCAGCTCGTCATCAAGGCCTATCTGCCTGACATCGATGCTGCACTGGGACTATTTATTCCCCTGATTGTTGTGAACTGTATCATCCTCGGACGTGCTGAGGGTTTTGCCAGCAAGAATTCTCCTGTTGCCTCGCTGTTCGATGGTATTGGTATCGGTCTTGGCTTTACCATTGGTCTGACACTGCTGGGCATCTGTCGCGAACTGCTGGGCTCCGGCTCTATCTTTGGTTTCACGCTGCTGCCCGAGACTTACAACATCCTGCTCTTTGTTCTCCCTCCGGGTGCATTCATCATGCTGGGATTCCTCATCGCTATTGTTAACAAACTAAGGTCGTAATAACGAAATAACGTAATAACGAAATAACGACAACTATGGAGTATATTTTGATTTTCATTAGCGCGATATTCGTCAACAATATCATTCTGTCGCAGTTTCTCGGCATCTGTCCGTTCCTCGGCGTGTCGAAGAAGGTAGATACCTCGCTGGGTATGTCGGCAGCAGTAGCTTTCGTGTTGACATTGGCTACCATCGTGACGTGGTGTGTACAGAAATTTGTGCTTGATGCCTTTGGCTTGCAGTATCTGCAGACCATCGCTTTCATTCTGGTTATCGCCTCGTTGGTGCAGATGGTCGAGATTATCCTCAAGAAGGTGTCTCCGGCACTCTATCAGGCACTGGGCATTTTCCTGCCTCTCATCACTACCAACTGTGCTGTGCTGGGTGTAGCCATTCTGGTTATTCAGAAAGACTTTAACCTGCTGCAGTCAGTTGTTTATGCCTTCTCGACAGCCATTGGTTTCGGATTGGCATTGACAGTCTTTGCCGGTATGCGTGAACAACTGGAGCTCTGCACCATTCCCAAGGGCATGCGCGGTATGGCTATCGTCATGCTCTCTGCCGGTCTGCTCTCGCTGGCCTTCATGGGTTTCTCGGGAGTTGACGGAGGCCTGAAGGTTCTCTTCGGACTGGATTGATTTTTTAAGAAAGAAGCAGTGGAGACCGGTCAACCAAGACCAGTCCCCACTTTTTTAATGATTATTGTTTAATGTTTAATGATTATTGTTTATTGTTTCCGTTTATGCCTTTACAGGGGATAGTCCTCGAAGGCATAGAGCACGGTGCTCAGATAGCGCTCACCAGTATCAGGCAACAGCACCACAATCTTCTTACCCTTGTTCTCCGGACGCTTGGCGACCTGAATGGCGGCATAGAGGGCTGCACCTGCAGAGATACCTACCAGGAGACCTTCTGACTGGGCAATCTCACGACCGGTACGGATGGCGTCATCGTTCTCTACATCGAAAACCTCGTCGATAAAGTTGGCATTATAGGTCTTGGGGATGAAGCCTGCACCAATACCCTGAATCTTGTGGGGACCGCTGGGCTGACCGTTCAGTACGGCACTCGACTTAGGTTCTACGGCGATAACCTTCACGTTGGGGTTCTGCTCTTTCAGATATTTACCCGTACCGCTGATGGTACCACCGGTACCCACACCACCGATGAAGATATCTACCTGTCCGTCAGTGTCGCGCCAAATCTCAGGACCCGTGGTAGCGTAGTGCTTGGCAGGGTTGGCAGCGTTCTCAAACTGCTGCAGGATGACGGCACCGGGAATAGAGTCGCGCAACTCCTCGGCAGCGCGAATGGCACCAGGCATACCGTCCTTGCCAGAGGTTAAGCACACCTCAGCGCCGTAGGCCTTCACAAGGTTTCTGCGCTCCACGCTCATGGTTTCAGGCATGGTAAGGATAAGGTGATAGCCCTTGACGGCGCTGACCAGTGCCAGTCCTACGCCCGTATTTCCGCTGGTGGGTTCGATGATGGTGGCGCCGGGCTTCAAGATGCCCTTCTGCTCTGCATCCTCAATCATGGCCAGCGCGATACGGTCCTTCACGCTACCGCCGGGGTTGAAAAACTCTACTTTGGCAATCACTGGGGTTTCCAGACCCTTTGCCTGTGAATACTTGTTGAGCTCCAGAAGTGGGGTGTTGCCGACGAGCTCGGTCAGCTGCTTTGCAATCTTTGTCATAGTCTTATCCTTTTTATAATTAATAAATAAACTAAAATTACTTCATCTTGAATTCGACTGCAAAGTTACGGCGATTTTCTGGATACCACAATAACTATGATATGGCATTCTATATACCATAAGTTTGGTATATCAGCCTAAATCGTGGTTTGTCATGGCACAAACACAGGAATCTGACCATACATTCTCGGCAGTTTCCACCATATCAATGATGGTATAGATGGGCAGGATGATGCCCAGAATGGCAATGGGAGCGCCAATGCCCGACATCAGTGAGAGCGTCAGGAAGAAGCAGCCCATGGGAACACCTGCGTTACCGATGGCTGAGATGACGGAGATAAGTATCCACAACAGAATGGTGCTCCACGTCAGGGGAGTACCGCCGTTCTGCATCACGAAGAGCGAGGTGACAAGGATGAAAGCAGCGCAACCGTTCATATTGATGGTAGTGCAGATGGGCAGTACGAAGCGGGCAATGTCCTTGCGGACGCCGAGGCGGTTCTCGGCAGACTCCATGGTAACGGGCAGTGTGGCGGCACTGCTCTTGGTGAATAGGGCCATCAGCACGGCAGGCATCATGCGTCCTAACACATGAACGGGATTCAAGCCGCGTGCCAACAGGAACAGCGGCAGGACGACGAAGAACTGAATGACGTTTCCGCCTAAGACTACCAGCACGTATTTGCCTATTGAATCGGCCACAATGCCTGCGGAGACCTGAGCCGACAACTGTGCCGAGAAGGCCACGATGCCGAGGGGCAACGTCCAGATAAGACCGCGAATGAGCAGGAAGAGCAGATTCTGCAGACCCGAAAGTCCTTTCACGACGACGGCCTTGTTCTCGCTTTCAGGCAGTTTTGATAGGCCGATGCCAACGGCAAAGGCCAACATGAGCAGAGACAACACATTGCCTTCGAGAAATGGCTTGACGATGTTATTGGGGATGATACTGAGGAGGTGGTCGACGTAAGAGACCCCCTCTAGCTCCCCCTGTTGAGGGGGGGTATTCACAGTCTCCCCTAAACAGGGGAGGTTGGAGGGGTCTACCAACACATATAGCACAGCTCCCACAGCGGCAGCGGTGAAGGTGGTCAGCAGCGTATAGGTGAGTGTATGGCCAAAGATACGCCCTGAACCTTTTGAACCGAAAGTGGCAAACGTGGTGATGACGGCCAGCACAATCGTAGGCACAGCCAGCAGCTGGAACAGGCGGGTGTAGACCGTTGCCACAAAGTCAGCTGTTGCATTGATCCAACTGATGCCAAGTATTCCCAATATCGCACCCACTATAAGGGCACTTATCCAAATAATCGTTTTCTTCATCTTACAATTCTAACGTCAAATTCATGTAAATATTGCGTCCTTTCTGAGGAATATGGTTCCAGTCGGCGTATGTGGCATATTGCTTGTCGAAGAGATTCTCGACGCCAGCTCTAATTGACAATTGATAATTGACAATTGACAATTGATAATTGGCCGAAAGGTTGACGATAGCCCATTCGCTGGCTGGCGTCTCCCCGTATTTCTCGCCATAGTTGCTTTGGCGGGTGTTCCCCTTGACGGTGGCTTGCGCCTGTAGCCGTTTGTAATGGTATTGTAACTCCGCTTGCCAACTGACGGGCGATATAAGGGGCAGCACATCGCCGTCCGCATCGCGTCCGCTGCTGTAGCTTACCTTACCATTCCAGCGTAGTTGTTCCGTCAACTGCCAATCGGCTGTCAGCGAAGCGTTGGCAATGGTGGCGTGACTGATGTTGCCATACACCTTGACGCCCTCGGCGCCAACGGTCATCGGCGACAGACGCGTCTCGAACTGTCCGATGATGTAGTTGCTAAAGAAGAAAGTGTTGGCGTCGATGCCAATTGAACATTGACCATTGAACATTGACCATTGATAGGCGGCGTTCACCTCAATCGCGCTCTCGTTCTTCAGCGAAGGATTGCCGATGTAGTCGTACTGGTCGAACGTGTTGTTCAGATAGTAGCCGTAGGCCTCCGTCACCGTAGGAGCGCGACTGCCCCAGCCGGCGCCGATTGACCATTGACCATTGACCATTGACCATTGATAGGCAGCTGCAATGCGGCCTGTGGTTTGGTGATACGCATCCGTCATGCCTGGGAAAAAGACGCGCAAGGCGTGATAGCCCTCTTCGTTGTTCAGACGCTGCTGTTGCCACGCCACCTTTGCCGACAGTCGCAGTGACTGGTTGCCGGCGATGCGCACGTTGTCTGTCAGTGCCACCCCCGTGTTCAGCGTTCCCACGTCGGGCCACGTCACCATATACATCGGAGCTGCGCCACCTGGATACATCGTCATGTCGGCAAACAGGCGGTTGTAATAGAGGTCGTAGTTCAGCGCCAGGTCGTGCCTGGACTGAAGAGATGTCGTTAGCAGGCTATAGACGCCCGCCGTCCAGCTGTCGCCCGGCATGTCCATGTGGATTGGCACGTCGGGTCGCGTCGTGTCATCCATAACGTGGGTAATGTGGTTATAGTAGGCCTTCGTTTCCCAACTCGCCTTGCTAAAAAGGTGCTTGTACGACAGCGACGTGATGATACCTTCGGCCTTCGCCACATCCATGTTCAAAGCAGGATAGCCCACATCGGTAGCGCGGTCGAAGATGAATGTCGCCTCCAGCATGTCCTTCCCCGCCAGTCGAAGTCCGGCATTGGTAAACACGTTTACTTTTCGGAACTGCGAGAACGGCTGTTCGTTGCCACTGCCCACCTTGTAGTTGTCGGCATGACGATAGAAGGCGCCTGCGTTCAAGTACGTCCTGTGACTGCTTAGCGCCACATCAGCACCATACACCTGCACGTGGCCGTTCCATTCATGACCAGCCGAGAAATTGGCATGAAACGCATCGTTGTCGAAACCTGCTTTGCGCAATTTCAGGTCTATGCTGCCACCGATGTTGCCCGTAGCCTGCGGGTTGCCGTCGAGTCCGCTGTTCAGGCTGATGCTCTGCAGGTTGCCACTCTCCACATAACTGGTCACTGGGTCCATCTTGTCCGTGCAGGCATAGAATATCTTCATGCCGTCGATGGTCGTCGACAGGCGCTCCATTTGCATGTTGTTCACTACGGGCTCCCAGGCATACGAGCCGCGGCGCACAAGGTTCACGTGGCGCAACACGCCGAGGTGTTCGTCGATGCTGGCCACCTGCCCCTTCACCGAGCGTTTCCTTCCTCTTCCCGTTTCTGAGACGATGACCACCTCATCAAGATTTTGCGTCTTGTCGGTGGTCACCGTGTCAGATAATAATATGGTGGATAGCAAAACAGTTTCCAGCATAATTTACTCTTTTACTTTTTTACCTTTTTACTTTTAAATCGTTGTCTCCCAGTACAGAGAGCTGTATCCGTCGCTGAGGTCGTCGCCACCAGCCACTACGTTACCCTGTGCATCTTTGACGGCCAGGTGTATGCGCCAGCGTCCAGTCATCGTCAGGTTCACCGTACCCTGATAGCTGCCGTCACCTTGCTTGGTCAACGCCACGTTGTCGGGCGATGTGTGGTTGCCCATATCAGGCATGCGTGGGTCAATCTCTATGGTAAACTGCTCCTCTGCCAGACCGTAAGGCGTTGTGGCGGGCGTGTTCTTCTTCGACACGTAGGCCGTAATCACGTTCTTGCCCGTAATCCAGTTCGTTGGGTTCACCAGCGAGAGGTAGTAGGTGTCATTGCCCACCTTGAACGACTTCAGCCATTGCTGACCCTCGGGCAGCGCATCTACCGTGATGTCTGTTGCCTCGATACTGCCGTTGCTACCCAGCACGCTCACGTTGTAGCCCAGCGTCCACGAACCAGCCTCGCTGGTGTTCATCACGAACGACACCCACGTGCGCTTTACGGCCAGATAGTCCTTGTTGAACGACTCCGCCTTTCCGCCTACCGGCGTGCTGTGCTTCATGTTCATCTTCACCATCAGCATCAGCGGTGTCAGGCCGTCAATGTCGTAGTTCTTGATGTAGTTGCCGTTCTTCTTTTTCGTGGCCACAAAGAATATCTCGTTGTAGCCCGTGTGGAACTTCCCCGTCTTCGAGTAGGCAAACACGTTGTACTGTCCGTCCACCACCGTCGACAGCTCGGGAATGATCTTCACCGTCTGCAAGAAGTTGTACACCTGTAGTGCCTCCTCTGCCGAGCAGCAATCCACGTCACCGTCTATCGTCACACCAGGAATCTCAATAGCCTGAGTTCCAAAATCATCATTCGAGTTGCAGGCTGTCAGTCCCACCAGGACTGCCGCTGCGAAAAACAATCTCATTACCTGTTTCATATCCTTACTATATTAATTAATACATAATGTTTAATTCGTCGGCAAAGGTACGGCGATTTCTGCGTTCCCACAATCGCCATTTCATGGCATTCTGCATACCATATGTTTGGCATAGCCGCTCTTTTTTGCTACTTTTTTCTCCATCTATCTTCATCTGTCTACCTCTATCTACAGGGCAAGCTAGCTTGCGAAAGTTGAGTTAATTATACAAAAAGTGCTTATTTTTCGTGGAAATCTATTAATTTTTGATACATTTCCACGGAAAATCAAACTTTTTCCGTAACTTTGCCAAACATAACTGATATACAATGAACTGTAACATTTTCGCTTTCTACATACATTGTATATAGGAAGAAATGAGTATCTTTGTACCGTAAAATCGTGTTTGGACAAAGAAAAATGAAAGAAAAATGAAAAAAGTTGGTGTTTCCGTAAAAAAACGAGGGGTCTGAAGTGTCTTATATATAGAAGTGCCCTAAAATGGGGTGCAATGATTTGAAAGACTGATATGCTTGATAAGAGAATACTTGAAAATTGCGATTTAGCGAATGACGACCAAGCTCGCTTGAAGTCGGCTGAGCGTGAGCAATTTATCGAACAGCTTTTCCGCCAGAACTACAGCGAGATGATTCATCTGGCTAGAGTCTTGTTAGGCGATGACGGTGAGGCTGAGGACGTGGTACAGGACATCTTCCTGCGGATTGCCGACAGCGACATTCTCCGACCTGAAGGTCTGAGTGTGGCACGCATTCCGCCCAAGAACGATTCCTATCTCCTTATTGCCGTACGCAATGCCTGTCTGAACAGAATACGGCAAATGCAACTGCACGAACGGGTGAAGAACCTACTGCCTATAGAAGACGAGACAGACCTGCAACCCATTGACAGACAATTGGAGCAACTTGAAGATATTTCGGCTTTCGTGGACGAGCAATTGGAAGAACCACAACGTAGCATTTTCCATCTCCGTTTCGACGAAGATCTGACTATCGCAGAGATTGCCCGTCGGCTTGGTCTGAATCCAAATACCGCTTACAAGTATCTCGCCCAAAGCATTCAGAAAATCAGAAATCACTTCAAACATTAAAAGGTTATTGCAATGGAAACGACAAGTGAAAACATCCGCCAGTTACTGGAAATGCTCGACAACCCTGAAGCATACACCGAGCAGGAAATCCAAGACATCATCAACCGTGATGAAGATACACGCGAGACTTACCGTATGATGGTAGAAGCCAAACGCAGCAGTCGCCAGCGTCAGGCAGACAAGCCCGTCGATGTAGATGCTGCATGGCAAAAGTTCAATCAAAAAGTCCAACCCAAACAGCATAGTTTTGGCTGGATAAAGATAGCAGCCTCTTTTGTCGGAGTATTGCTTGTATCAGGTATTGCCTTTGCTGCTATTCAGATTGTAAGATACGCTCAGCAGCATACGCCAAAGACTGAAGAGGTCATCAATACTCCAAAGCCCGCAAACGTTACTCCCACTGATACGCTGACTACTGACACCATCACAGTGCCACACCCCATCATCTACGACAACATCCCACTGGAAAAGATGCTGCCAGAGATAGCCGCCCATTACGATGCCAACGTTACGTTTGTTAATGACGAAGCCCCACAACTCCGTTTCCGTTTCGTATGGAATCCACAGAAGGGCATTGATCAAGTGGTTAGCGACCTCAACCAGTTCGAGCGTCTGACCGTTACGCTGAAGGATAACCAAATCACCGTAGAATAGTCCACCGCCATGAACAGACATATCATACTCATCATTCTTACCTTGCTGCTGACTGTCAGTACACAAGCACAGAAGCGAATAACGCACGAATATCATAACGTATCCCTCTCCGATGCGTTGAGACAACTCAGTGAGCAACAGACTGGCTACACCATTTATTTCCTCTATAACGAACTGGAGGACTTCCGTATCACTACAACAGTCAAGAACAAACGTCTGCCCGAAGCCATCCATCAGATGATCGGTTTCTATCCCATTCGCGTCACTACAAGCAGTGACGAAGACGGAAAAAAGATATTTGTGGAGTGTACGCATAAAACCGATCTCCATCTGACGGGCACCATCATCGACGAACAAGGCCAGCCCGTTGCATACGCTAACATTGCGATTCTCAACCCAGTTGACAGCACACTCCTTTGTGGTGGTGTCTCTAATGAGAGCGGCATATTTGTTATTCCTATAGATCAAACCAATATCATCGTCCGTATCTCCTACGTCGGCTACAAGACGATTTACAAGCAATGCAACAATACGGAACTTGGCACAATACGGATGCAACCAGAAACGCAAACGCTGAAGGGGGTAACTGTGAAAGGCCAAAGGCTTTTATATACCGCAACAGACAATGGATTAAAGGTCACTGTGCAGGGGACACCATTGGAGCAGTTTGGCTCTGTCACGGATATGCTCACCCATCTGCCATTGATGATGAGCGACGGGACAATAGCAGGTCATGGCAAACCCGAAATATACATCAACAACAAGAAGGTTCGCAATGAGTCTGAATTAGACCGCCTCCGTGCCGATGAGATTCTATCGGCAGAGATTATCACAAATCCTGGTGCAGAATATGGTGCCGACATCAGCTCTGTCATACGACTGAAAACAGTCCGCAAGGCGGGCGAAGGCTGGAGCGGCAACTACTCCGCCGCCTACCGTCAGGGCGAACAGTGGTACGGCAATATCAATGCCGCTCTGAACTACCGCACCCGCAACGGCATGGACTTCTTCGTCAAAGGCTATCTGACAGAGAACAACGAACTCATGGATTATACATCCCAGACAGAGCTAAAGACTTCAAGCGTCTGGACATATGACAGTCGAATGCATTGGCATAATCACAATATCTACTATTTTGCAGACCTTGGCTGGAACTGGGAGATTAACGATCATCATTCCGTAGGACTCACCTATACAGCCTTCAGCCGGATTGGAAGTAACTGGGGCAACATAGAACAGGACGAGCGCGTATGGCAGGATGGAAAACTCTTCGACGAGGGGCATACCTCTACCGACAACTCCTACAAGACGAAAATGTCGCACAGCGTAAACACTTATTATAATGGGGAGATTGGCAAATGGAAAATAGATTTCAGCGCAGACTACTATGGCGAACGTGACTATACGGAAATGGAAGGGTTGACCAACGGACAGTCCAATGCCTCCAGCAACACTACCACCAAGAATCGGCTCCTTGCAGAAAAGCTCACCATCACCGCTCCTGTACCATACGGCAATCTTACCTTTGGAGAAGAGGTCTCAAATGTTGACCGTTCTAATGATTTCCTTCAAAGCGGATTCTCGGCTGACGACCATATCCACCAGATGACCACCACATGGTCGCTCTATGCCAACTACAGCCTGCAAGTCAAGAAGTTCTCTTTCAACGCCGGACTTCGATGGCAGAATGAGCATAACCGATACGAACAGAACGGGCAGATGCAGGATGAGATGAGCCCCGACTACCATGTCATCATTCCCAACTTGTCCGTCAGTCGCAAGAGCGACCAATGGAGACACACCCTGTCCTATCGGGGCTATCGCTATAATCCCCCATACGGCTCGCTGTCATCTGCCGTCATCTATGCAGGGAAATACGAGTATCGCACTGGCAATCCCTACCTTCAGCCCCAGACGCACGACATCATCTCGTGGGAGACGAACTGGAAATGGATGAACATAGAACTGCAGTATGACTACATAAAAAACCGCTATAGCGACTTCCATACAATCTATGATGAAACCAACCATCCCGGTGTGAGGCTCATGGATTATAGGACAACACCAACTATCAAGAAATATCGACTGATTTTTAATGCTGCGCCTAAGATCGGCATTTGGCAGTTGAACTATACGGCATCACTCGAGTATAATGATGAAGACTTGGAGCTATTAGGGATTACCCATAGTTTCAAGGGCCTCTGTACGGAATTCAATCTTGACAACACATTCACCCTCCCAAAAGCATGGCTGCTGAATATACAAGGCTATATTGAGCCTTATTATAGGAGTGGTTTCAAAATAATGAAGACCAGCGGTAGTCTGAATCTCCGTCTCAGCAAGCAGTTCCTGAAAGACAAAAGCCTCAGTGTGGCCCTGCTGGCAAGAGACTTCCTCCGCACTGATTATGTCAAAGGAACAGAATATAACGGCATCGGCTATCGTATAGATGTGGAAACATATCGCGACAGACGCCGCATCGGCATCGACCTCTCGTGGAAATTCAATGCAACTCGCAGCCGCTATAAGGGCAGCCATGCCGGACAAAGCGAACGCAACCGACTATAAATTCTCTCTTGTTAGGGCAGTCGTCAGCCTTCGTGCTAATGCTGCCCCTCGTCGAAGAATTTGCACGATTTAAGAAGATAAAAAATATGTAGAACCATTTAATGAAGAAAAAAATGAGTCAATAAAAGAAAAAACCATAAATATTTGGGTGTCTCAGAGAATAATAGTATCTTTGCACCCTACATATTGTGATTAAAGAGTGACAGCTTTCTTGTAAACTTCCGAACAACGCCAAAACTTCAGTTTCAAAAAGTAACACAAAGGAAGATTGTCTGCCTGCTCACACCATACGGTGTGGGCATTGGCGGTATAGACATCTTTGTGTTGGCTGATTGGCGTTGGCCAGGAAGTTTTGTCGTTAATGTACCAATAGTGTCCACACTTTTTCCCAAAATCGCAATACGTACATTACCGACAACATTTTTTCAGTATTAAATTTCATGTAATTATGAAGAATGAAGAAGACCCAGACTTTCTGGGAGGACTCGGCGACATGCTGCCCGCCGATGTCCTGAAGAAGGTGAACGAACTGTTGGAGCAACTGCACCGCAAAGACAAGGATCACCAAGGCAGCCCCGTGTTCATCTATGCCCCAGGCAGCCAGTATGTGGATAAACAGTTTAATTTTGGGAAGGAGCCTCACCCCCAAACCCCTCTCCGAAAGGCGAGGGGAGTAGATAGCTCTGCAACTGCTTCACACCCAGCCCATCATAAGGATGGGGAGTTGGATGAGCGCATCCGCCATTGTATAGCACTCCTGATGGAAGAAATGTATGGTGACGAACCGCTATTCAATCTGCAAGGCCATTGGCAGGCCGTCTATCGTATACTGGTGGATAAGGGTTACTGCCGTGATTCGGACTTCGACGGCTTCGATGCCTTTATCCGAACAGTAATGCCAGAGAAGGTGAACAAACCGTATAAGAAGGATTCGGTGAAGCAGATTAGCAAGACGGATTTTGCTTTGCCTTTCGAGCGTTGGCATTATGACCCGCAGACCTCTACGACTCGCAAGCCGTATGACCGTATGGCGGAGGTGGCTCGACGATTCAAGGAGATTCTGGAAGAAAAAGGGTTGTAAAAGACAAAAAAGGGTAGAAATATTTGGAAAATACGAAAAAAGTACTTACCTTTGCAAAGTGAAAGGAACCTATTTAGGGTAAGAGCCCCGGTTGGTCCGGCAAGCGACTTGCTAAAATAGAAGCACTTTTAAACTCCGCTTCAGATGGATAGCCCCGGTTGGTCCGGCAAGCAAGGCCATTAAAGCGGAGTTCCTTTTTTAAGTTCACCAATAGTTGCTTCGAAAGAGAACTTATCAATGATGGCGTATGGCTTGTAGGGACCGTGGTTCTTCATCTTTCGCATGGCAAGTACTGTTTGCACGCCTAAATCACGGTCGAAATAAGCAAAGTAGGCACTTTCCTCATGCTTCCCTTCTTTTACAGTCCGCCAACCGATATATTCACTTTTCTTCAAGAAACCGGGAATATCCTTTGCTAATGCATTCTTGATGGCATTGAACTTGTTATCGCGAGAGGCCTTGCTGACGATGGTTTTCAAATCTGACTTGGTAATCTCCACCCTCATTGTAATACCATTGGTTATGGTGAAGTGTAAGGGATTACCTTTTAGAAGTTCTGCTTGTTGCAAAACTTCTTCCCTAATGCGTTTACTTTCTCTATAATAATCTTCTGGTGTACGTTGTCTCATTCTATTTTTCAAATTGTATGCAAAGGTACAAATAAGTGCGTAAAATGCCAAATATTTCACCCACGTTTTCACCCACGCTTTCACTTTTCACCCACGTTTTCACCCATCGGTAAAAATCTTGCAGGATTTCAGACGTTTTCCTATCTTTGCCGCCGAAAACAAAATTTCGGTATATGAAAAAGGAAACAAAGAAGAACGAGGCTCCACGTGAGCACAAGAAACCGTGGCAGGAGACGTATGCCACGCCGGAGGAGATTAAGGCGATGGTCAGCAATCGGGTGATGCTGCGCTATAACGAGGTGCGACGGCGTACAGAGGTACACTGGTTGTCAGAAGGCCCAGTCATCCAGGAGAATGAACAGGGACTGCTGACCATCTTTGGTGATGATGGGGCTGTCAGTGACGGCTATAGGAACCTGGGCGACCGTGACATCAATACGCTATGGGGGAAGCTGTGTGAGGAGAAGCCCGTCATCAAGCAACACCTGCAGAACATCATCGAGTCGGACTTCGTACCGAGCTATCACCCTTTCCACTACTATCTGGAGCACCTGCCAGACTGGAAGCAAGAGGATGGTGACAACATCCTGCTGCTGGCTATGTCGGTGAATGTCCGAGGGGATGCTGACGAACAGCTGCTGTTCTACCAGTACCTGAAGAAGTGGCTGGTGGCGATGGTGGCATCGTGGGTTAATCCTACGGTTGTAAATAACGTCATGCTAGTGCTCATCGGTGAGCAGGGCTCGTACAAGACCACGTGGTTCTCGCACTTGCTGCCGCCGCAGCTACGTGAGTATTTCTATACGAAGACCAACAGCGGCATGGTGTCGAAGGACGACTTGCTGGTGCTGGCACAGTACGGTCTGGTGTGCTGGGAGGAGCTGGACTCGATGCTGCCCAAGGAGCTGAACAAGCTGAAGGCAGCGATGACCATGCCCAGCATCAACGAGCGTGGCGCCTATGAGCGCTACCATGAGAACCGACCGCATGTGGCTTCGTTCTGCGGTACGGGCAATAACGTGCAGTTCCTGTCGGACACGACGGGTACGCGACGCTGGCTGCCCTTTGAAGTGAAGTCGATAGAGTCACCTTTGGCTACGCCATTCGACTATGACGGTATCTTCTCGCAGGCCTATACCCTCTACAAGAACGGCTTCCGCTATTGGTTCGACAGGTCGGAGATAGAACGCCTGCAGCAGCATAATAAAGCGTTTGAGACCCCACAGACAGCCAACGAGCTCATTGACGATAACTTCCGCAAGCCTGTAGGCATTGAGGGTGGCGACTACCTGCCGGCATCGGTCATCCTGCAGAGGTCGGGTGGCGTCACCATGCGTGAGCTGTCTGCTGCTGCGATCGGGCGTGCCCTAACGGCTATGGGCTTCGAGCATAAGTTGGTACATGGTATCCGTCGCTATCGTGTGGTCAGCCTGACAGAAGCAGAGAAGCAGCTGCGCCGCCACTTGCAGGGTATGGGTGGTGAGGGTGTGGAGGTGGAGTAGATTTTGCACAGCCCTCGCGTACCGTGCGTATATGCGGTACGCGATAAATCCTGAAACATTACTCCACCTCCCCACCCAGTCCACCCGGTGGTAGTTAAGAAGATAGAAGGAGTTAGAAGGAGTTAAAAGTAGATAGAAGAAGTTAGAAGGAGATAAATGAAGTTATGAAAGCAATGACAAGACAAGAACTGGCCGACAGAGCCGGTGTAAGTGCAAGAACGTTTAGCCGCTGGTGTGAACCGTATCGTGAAGAACTGTTGCGCATGGGCTGGCAACCAAAGATGATACTGTTGCCACCGCGCATCGTCAAGTATTTGTCGGACAAGTTCTGCATTGATGTGCCATAGTCGGACAGCGTCGGACAACGCCCTTCCACAATTTAGTACCTTTGTACTCGTTAAGGCAAGTGAGCCAAGGTACGGCACTTTAGACCCGTGCTAACGTCATCTTCGAGGTGTTCCGACGTCATCTACGACTCGTTCCGATGATACTTTAGGGGGGTAAAGTATCGCATCTACGAGGGCAAAGTGACGCATCTACGACCGCAAGGAACGTCAGGAACGACCCGAAAGTATCGTATCTTTCACAAGCCGCGACAAAAATTTAATTTTTAATGTTTAATCTTTAATGTAACATGAGTCAGAAGTACATCAAATCACAGAACAAGAATTCGCACAATGTGAAGACATTCGGTAAGTATTACGCCAAGCCCGTGTACGACGAGAAGTTCGTTGAGACGGACGAGATTGCGGACTTCATCCAGACGCAGGCCACGCTGAAGCGCAGTGACATCAAGGCTGCCCTCGACGAGCTGGGTGCTGCCATGAAGCACTTCCTGGAGATGGGACAGAAAATCCGCCTGGCAGGCATCGGCATCTTCAAGGTAGGCTTCTCCAGCATCGGTGTTGCCAAGGCGGAAGACTGTACGGCATCGACCATCACCTCGCGTCGCGTACTGTTCCAGCCTGAAATCGAGCGCATCGTGACAGGCTCTGGCGAGAAGAACGGCAAGATTATCCAGAAGTATGTCAACGCGAAGACGCTGCTGAAGGACGTTGCATTTGAAGAGGCACGTGGAAGCCTCACCCCCAGCCCCTCTCCAACGGGCGAGGGGAGTGGTAACACAGGAGGCGGTAACCTCACCCCCAACCCCTCTCCAACGGGCGAGGGGAGTGGTAACTCAGGCGGCGGAAACGGCGACGATGAGCCGAACGAGAACTGAACGAGGGCTGAAGGCTGATGTCTAAATTAACCGCAGATTTCGCAGATTATACAGATTATAGCTGCGCCACACTCTGCACCTATAGATAAAAAATCTGTAAAATCTGCGTAATCTGCGGTAAAAACTAAAAAAGAAAGGAAATGAATGCTATGAAACGAGAGACATGGAAGGCAATTATTCAGGTTGTGATAACAATCCTGACGGCGATTAGTTCAACAGTATTAGTACAGTCATGCGGAGTATTACACTGATTATTATTCACTGCAGTGCGGTGCGTCCCGACCAGACATCATCGGCAGCCCAGATAGACACGTGGCATCGCCAGCGAGGCTTCAAGCTCGGCATCGGCTACCACTACGTCATCCGTCGTGACGGAACCATTGAGCCGGGACGTCCGGAATGGA
>JAEEGH010012930.1_pt1 | contig 18623 bp, 12 predicted proteins | sample 9134181 | NCBI WGS metagenome assembly JAEEGH01 (sample SAMN16246544, study PRJNA631951) | gut metagenome | biome: gut microbiome; feature: rumen; material: DP-attached | host: Bos | place: Iran: Karaj | collected 2018-10 | reverse complement strand
AGTATTCCTACACTTACCAGATGCGTCGTGCTTTCACGATGGGAGCCTTATTCGCCATGGCCATCGCCTTGGTCGGTCTGATTGGCTTTGTCCGCGACGAATCCAACCGCCGCAGCAAGGAAGTCGCCATCCGCAAGGTGAACGGCGCGGTGACGGGTGAAATCATCCGCATGTTCGTGGTGGACGTGCTGAAACTGGCGGTGATTGCCGCCTTAATCGGTGTGGCCATCGCCTATTTCCTCGCCGACAAATGGTTGGAGTTATTCGCCATGCGCATTGGTCTCTCGCCGCTCTATTTCATCATCGGTGCAGTGGCGGTCTTGCTTATCGTGACCGCCGTGGTCGTCATGAGCAGCAATCGCGTTGCCCGAATGAATCCGGTGATGGCGTTGAAAAAAGAGTAAAAAAAGCGTGTCATAACACTTCAAGAACATAGCTATCGAATAGTTATGGGTTTTTAAATCATGTTGAATATCAATAAGTTAAAAATTCTATTGATGACTTATTGATAGCTACGCGCCTTCAAGCCCTTGACAAGGCTGTTTTTCGAGCTAACTTTGCAACATGATTCAAACGAAACGGCATCTTATCCTTTTGGCCTTTGTGTTGGCTGTGATTTTGGGCTCCTGCCAGTCCGGCTCGCGGCAGCTCGAAAAAGCACGTGCCTTATATGAACAAGGTCTCGAGCTTTCGACGGACAACTCCGTGGCTGCCGCCGAGAGCTATAGCCAGGCACTCCTTGTGCTCGACCGTTGCGACCAACAACGCCTCGAAGTGCGACGCTTGAAAGGGCAAATCGAAGACCAGCTCGGTACCCGGTATTGGAAACACGGCTTGAAGGACGAAGCCCTGCGCCTTCATCTGGATGCCGCCGACCTGTTCCGACAAACTGCCGATTCCGCCTTGCTGATGAATGCGCTGCGTAATGCAGGCAGGGTGGGAGCCTCACTGCATGAAGTGGAACAGGCAAAGCAATACTACGAAGCATCACTTGGACTAGCTAACGCCTTGAATGACAACGTGCTGGCCAATGAACTCAAGCTTGAAATCGCCCGTGACATCTATATGGAACAAGGTGAATATGAAATAGTCATCGAGATGGCTTCTGAAGCCCTCGCCGGTGGAGCCCGTCCTGACCTTTGCCATCTGACCTTGGGCATGGCACATTATTATATTGAAAACGACAGCCTCGCCATCAACCATTTGAACTTGGCGACTCAAAGTGAGAAAGCGGGCGTACGGATGCCGGCCTATCAAGGCCTGTATCAGATAAAGGAGTTGCAAGGGAAGTACCAAGAGGCCTTGGAGTGTTACCGGCTTTTCAATGAAAACATGATGCAAGCCCATCGGGAGCAACGCAGCGAGGAAATGCAACGCATCCAAAGGGACTATGAACTGCAAATGCAGAAAAACGCCATGCAGTCGGAACAAAAGCTGAAGGCCTTGTATCTCTATGTGGCTTTGGGACTGCTGATCGTAGCCTTGGTGGTGACGCTCTTGCTGCTACGACAGAAGACGTTGAAAACCAAACTCAAAGACGAGGAAAACCAACGGCAACTGGAGCTTGCCTTGAAGAAAAACAAGGTCTTTGTGACCGCCTTGGCGCTGGCGGAACAAATCACGATGAGTACGGTCGATTTCAACCTCGAAGAATCGGAATGGAACGATTACCTGGAGCTTATTGACCTGGTTTACAACGGTTTCACCAAGAAACTCATGGAGCGTTACCCCACCTTGACCAAGGCCGACTTGCAGATCTGCAGCCTCACCCGTCAGGGGTTCAGCAACCAGGTCATCTCCATCATGATGAATCTGCAAACCAACTCGTATGCCCGACGCAAGTACCGCATCAAACAGGAAAAGATGAATGGGGATGAAAGGAGTTTTGAGGAGATTGTTGGTTCGGTTTAATTAAGAATTTAGAATTAAGAATTAAGAATTTAGAATTAGAGAGATATAATGTAGGGATTTTACCGAAATATAATTTAAAACATTAATAATATGAAAAAGTATTTATCAATTATCATCGTTTGCTTCGGCTTGTTTGGAATGCTGACGGCACAAAATGTTTGGAAGCCTATGAACTGCCACAGCTTTTTTTATGGGGCAGATTCAGAAGGCAATCTTTTTGCCATGGGTGGCTATAGCGGCCTTCTTCGCTCCCAAGATGAAGGCGAGACTTGGACGCCGGTTCTTGGCTATTACATGCGTACTGTGATGGCCTTTAGCCCTGGCGGTCGCATCTTCGCGTTTCCTTCCGACCATGACTTTGTATGCTATTCCGACGACCATGGCGACACATGGCAAGAAACCGCAAATCATCCCAACTATTATATGTCAGATGCGTATGCCGTGAATAACGACACCTTGTTGTTTTGGAGCGAGGATCATCTGTGCTATACGTTGGATGCTGGTGAAACTTGGAACACCGTTGATGTGAGTTTGCTTGTTCTCGGTGACGAGTATCATAGCATTGGCGATGTGATTGCCAATGAGGCGGGGGATGTTTACGTCAGCAAATGGTATTTTTCTGGCGAGGCGAGCGGTATCTTCCATTCCACACTTGACGACATGCAAAACTGGGAGTTGGCGGCTTTCGACGGTGCCGTGGTGCTCCACATGGAGTTCGATCCCGAAGGCAACGTGGTGGCTTGTGGCCATAATGCCGAGGGAAGTGGTGTTGGTTTCCAGCACATCCCTGGATTCTATCTGTTCGATGGCACGAGTCTAGTCATTGACGATGGGGGAATTGTGTATGTACCTCATTTCACTGGAATTCAGGCTGTTCTTGCTTATTCCACTGACCATGGCGAGCATTTTACCGAGATTGGAGAGCACCTTCCCCTTGTTGATATCGCTCCAGGTAGTGAAAATGCGCTTCTTTTCAAAGGGGCTGACAATCATCTGTATTTCGACGGCGGTGGAGAGTATTGGCAGAGCATCCTTGATGTCAATGAAATCGTCAAAACCTATCCGGCCGTTCTTCCAGAACACTATTGGTACGAGCTCGTGACTTCTCAACCTGAAGGTTATGTCGTTGATGGACAAGGTGATATCCATATCTATTCAGCAGAAGCCCTTGCTTGGCTCATCTCGTTGAGCAACGGACTCAATGGCGCTGAGCGTGACGATTTTGCAGGAAAAACCATCACCTTGGAGGCTGATGTCGATATCTCGGAAGGCATTTGGACTTCCATCGGTACGAAAAACGAACTGCCACCGTCACCTCCCACCAAAGATGATGAATTCTATTTCCAAGGAAATTTCAACGGCAATGGACATGTGATATATGGAATGACTACCAATGAAGGCTTTATCGGCGATATCTACAACTCAAGACTGGAAAACATTGTCATTAAGTACGCTTTTGCAAAAGATACCGAACAAGGTTTGCTTGTCAACCATTTCAGCAATTCAGTGATTGACAAATGTTGGCTCGACTGCGTGGTCCATGTGAACGATAATGGCGGATATGCGCTCTTTGGTTATGGAGGTGCGTCAACCCATATCACAAACTGCATCTTCAGAAGTCCGCTTATCGACAATCCTTCAGGGGAGATTCCCCACGGCGCGTTCTGCGCTTTTATTGAGGGTAACAATGCTTATAACGTAGTGGAGAATTGCGCTATCATCGTTGACAGCATTGCCTATCCGTTGGATGCGCCAGTTGTCGTGGAAAACAACTCAGGCCTTATGCGTAACTGCTATTCCTATATAGGGACTTTCAAGAATTTCGACCCACAGGCTTTTTTGTATAATGGTAGAAATGGGATTGTAGGTATCGATTACGGCTCAGTTGAGCATTGCTACTACAACTGGTTAGACCCAGAAGTGTATGGCGAAGATGTGAATAATCCTGCGTTATTCAGTCACGAAGATTTAGATGCCACCATGTTTCGGTGGGTTGACGATGAATGGACGTTGCTTGAGCCAGTGACTGTTGGCGGAATGGAGACTGACGATCTTATTGAGGCGTTGAATGTTTGGACAAACTCCCAAACCAATGTCTCCGAATACCTCCAATGGCATGCGGATTATGCTGTTCTGCCCAACGGGCTCCCTGTCCTTTATGAAGAAAACAATCAGTTTTTCCCTCGTGGCACCGAATGGTACTACGAAATCAAGCATCTGACAGGTGAAATCACCTATCAACATCTTGAATATACGGCAGATACCGCCGTCAACAGCAAACGGGTGAAGATCATCACGGAGACCAACACGATGTACGACAAGGAGCAATGGACCGATTACGAATACATCTACGAGGAGGGCGACCGGATCTATTGGTGGAACAAGGACTTGGAGGATTTCACCTTGCTCTATGACTTCGGCGCCGAGGTGGGCGATGAATGGGAAATCAATGGAGGCTGGTACACCATCACGGTCCATGTGGATGGCGTGGAAGAAACGACCCTCCAAGGGAAGACCTATCGGGTGCTTCATGTGACCGACCCGAACTATCAATTGTTTACTGGCGACATCATCTGTGGCATCGGTCACCAAAAGAGCTTTTTCCCAGGAACTCCCATGGCCAAGGACTATGAGGTGGACGGCTTGCGTTGCTATTGGCAGGATGGCGAGCTGGTCCTTACCATGGGCGAAGAGGATTGTGATGCCGTCTATTACGAGATCCATGGCGTGGAGGAAGGCGATAATGCTGGATTCGAGGTCTATCCCAATCCGACCGATGGTATCATCACCGTAGAGATGCGATGCAATGCGTCTCTACAACAGGAATACCGCATTACCAATATTTTGGGTCAAAGGGTCAAATCAGGCTTCCTCACCGCTGACCGTCAGCAAATCGATGTTCACGACCTGACGGAAGGCATGTATTTCATCACCATGGGTGGAAAAACGAAACTCCTTCTCAAATCATTGTAACGTTTCTTTACACCGCTGTAAAAAAACGTTACAATTTGAGAAATTAGCGATATTCTATATTATTGATTTTCAATAAATTAAATCTTTGGCACGGTAGGTGATTGACCTGCCGTGCTTTTTTATTGAAATCAATTTGCTATGGATATGGAACACTCAATGGATCGTAAAATCGAAAAGAAAAAAGGTATTGCCCGTGCGTTCACGAAAAAGGCGCTGCCGTTCTGGGGCGGGGCGTTGCTCCTCGTCTTCATCCTTTGGCTCCTCTTCAGGGACGACTCGAAGAAACTCCGCATCGACGCGGACAACATCACCGTGAGCGCCGTCACTTCGGGCGAGTTTAACGACTACATCCGCATCAGCGGCCAGGTCGCGCCCATGACGACCATCCAAATCAGCCCTTTGGAAGGCGGTGTGGTGCAACAGATCGTCACAGAGGAAGGCAGCCGCGTCAAGGCGGGCGATGTCATTCTTATCTTGAGCAACGAGAACCTCGACATGCAAATCCTCTCCTCCGAGGCCGACCTTGCCGAGAAGGAGAACATCCTTCGCAACACCATGATTCAAATGGAGCAGCAGAAGCTTAGTGTGGAGCAGGAGAAGCTTCAGCTACAGATGGAGGTGCAGCGTAACCGTCGCACCTATGAGGCGCAGAAGTCGCTCTACGACGACGGCCTCATTGCCCGCGAGGACTACCTGAAGGCCGAAGAGGACTTCACGCTCTCGAACAGCCGTCTGAAGCTGGTGGAGAACCGCGCCAAGCAGGACAGCCTCCATCGCTCGGTGGAAATCGACCGGATGCGTGAGAGCCTCGAAAACATGCGCGTCAACATGATGATGATCCGCAAGCGCAAGGAAAACCTGACCATCAAGGCACCCATCGACGGCGAGTTGGGTCTGTTGGATGTGGTGTTGGGCCAATCGGTGGGCGCTGGCTCCAAGATCGGGCAAATCAACAACCTCGACAGTTACAAGATTGAGGCCCAAATCGATGAGCATTATATCGACCGCATCACGGCGGGTTTGGAGGCCACCTTTGAGCGGCAGAACGAGCGGTATCAGGCGCAAATCCGTAAGGTGTACCCCGAGGTACGCGACGGCAAGTTCAAAGCCGACTTCAAGTTCATGGAGCAACAGCCCGAGAACATCCGCAGCGGCCAGACCTATTACCTTAACCTGCAACTCGGCCAACCCGTGGAGGCGGTGCTCATCCCGCGTGGCGCCTTCTACCAGAAGACGGGCGGCAAATGGATCTATGTGCTTTCGCCCGATGGCAGCAAGGCCACGCACCGCGACATCAAGATTGGGCGACAGAACCCGCAATATTACGAGGTCGTCGAAGGCCTTGAAGCAGGGGAGAGGGTGATTACTTCTTCGTATGACAACTTTGGAGAGAGTGAAGTGTTGGTTTTTTAATCACAAAACAAACAATTCAACAGTTTAACAATTAACCTTTCGACAATATGAAGAGATTCAAAGACACACTCATTAAAATCCTATCCTTAGGCATAGGTCTCGCCATTGGCATCGTGCTGATTGCCAAGGTGTGCTTCGAACTGTCCTACGACAGTTTCTACAAGGATGTGGACCGCATCTACCTCATCAAGGCGGAGTTTACCTATAGTGACCGCCAAAACGAACGAGATGCCATAAGTGGTGGTGTTGCCCCGGGCTTCAAGGCCGAAGTGCCGGGCGTGGAGGAAGCTACTCGCATCGTGGACCAGACTTGGAGTAAAAACAATTACACCGACGAAGAAGGCAATGTGGTTTTCGAAGGAGCTGCCATTATGGCCGACTCGTGCTTCTTCAAGGTGTTCTCCATCCCCATCCTTGCGGGCGACATTGACAAAGTCTTGGTGTCGAAGGAACACATAGCCATCTCGCGCTCTTTCGCTGAAAACTTGGGCGGCATTGAAGCCTGCCTTGGAAAGACGGTTGGCGTGGAGGGCGACAAAGATGTATATTTGGTTGGAGCCGTGTTCGACGATATGCCCGTCAACGGAACACTTTCGTTCGATGTGGTGTATTCCATCAATTGGATGAGCGTAAAGAGCCTCGAAAACTGGATTGGCAATGACCGTTACACAAGTTTTGTCAAATTACAGAAAGGCGTTGACCCTCATTCTCTTGACGAGGCCATCCACAAAATGCAAGCCACTCACCAAGACTTGGAGAAAATGAAGACCGAAGAAGGCAAGCAACTGCGCTATTACTTGTCGCCATTCGACAAAATGCATACTTCCGACCCCCAAGTGCATAACACCATCATCATCCTTTCGGTGGTGGCTTTCCTGTTGCTCTTCATCAGTATGATGAACTATATCCTCGTTGTGGTTTCGTCGATGGTGAAACGCTCGAAGGAAATCGGCATCCGCAAATGCTATGGCGCGGGCACTCGCGAAATCTATGCGATGCTCATCAAGGAAGCGGCAATCCATATCGGGCTGGCTTTAGTGCTGGCGGCTTTGCTTATCCTTGCGGGCAACAACTTGGCGAAGAACCTGTTGGACACTTCGTTCACCACGACGTTTATCTGGCCTAGCATCCGCGTCATCGTGGCAGTCATTGCACTGGTTTTCGTGCTTTCCGTCATCGTGCCGGGAGTGCTCTACACCCGAATCCCCGTTTGGCAAGCCATTCGCAACTTCAGTCTGAATATGCGTCGATGGAAGTTGTTTCTGCTGAGTCTGCAAGTGGCTGTGAATGTGTTCATTGTAGCGATGTTGCTTGTTGTGACGGGGCAATACGAACACATGGCGAGTGAGGATACTGGCTACAACTACAAGGACTTGTATTACATTGATACCTACGCAAATTTAGACGTGTTGAACCGCATCGTGGATAAACTGGCCACTGTGCCGGAGGTGAAGGATGTTGAAGGCTGCGCCATCTTGCCTTTCATAGGAGCGGAAGGCAATGTGGTGCTAAGTGAGGATGGTAATACCAACTTGGTCTATCTCGCCGACGGCTATATGGTGACTAACGGCTACTATGATATGCTCGAGATTCCCTTCGTCGCCGGAACGCCTCCCGCCGACTCGTCGCAAGTGGCCATTAGCGAGAGCTTGATTGAGAAGATGATGGAATTTGAGGACTGGAGCGACGGCGCGGTCGGGAAGCAGCTTTATATATCCGACCACAGCGTTATTCGCGATGCGGAAGGACGTAGGGTAGGCTTTGCTCCGTTTATGGTTTCTGGGGTCTATCGCAACGTCCGCATCGGCAGCGTCCTTGACCCGAACATGAAGCCGAGTTGTTATTTCCGAGGTAATTTCTTCAGTCGTGGGCGCTACCACAGTATGCGGTATTTGTTGGTGAAGGTGGATCGTGCCAACGGCAAGACGATGCAGAAGATTCAGGATGCCGTGAACGAGGTGGTAAAAGATGTGAATCCTGAAATGGAGGTGAAAAACTATGCTGTCGAGGTGCGCGCCCAATATGCCGACAACCGCAAGATGCGCAACACCATCTTGGTCGGTGCTTTGTTCGCCCTGCTCATCTCGCTCATCGGCTTGATTGGTTATGTCAGTGACGAGGCCAACCGCCGCAGCAAGGAGATTGCCATCCGCAAGGTGCATGGCGCGGTGTCGGGCGAAATCGTCGGGATGTTTGTCGGCGAGGTGCTGAAACTGTCGTTGGTGGCTGCCGTCGTCGGTGCAGTGGGTGCGTTCTTCGTGGCCCGCAAGTGGATTGAGCAATTCGCGTTTCGCATCAACCTGTCGCCGTGGTATTTCATCGGCGCAGCGGTGATCGTGCTGGCCATCGTGGCCATCGTGATTGGTGTGAGCAGCTGGCGCATCGCGCGGATGAATCCGGTGAAATCGCTTAAAGATGAATAAGAATTTAGAATTAAGAATTAAGAATTTAGAATTTAGAGGGAGAGGGAGTCGGCCTGAAAGGCCAAAAGTCACTAGCCCAGGGCAACGCCCTGGGGATAAAAACGGGGCAACGCCCTGGGGAAATAGAAAAGGATAAAACAAATCAATAAAAAAAGAGTTAATCAATTAAAACCTAAAGCAATGATCAAAGTAGAAAACCTGAAGAAAGTCTTCCGCAGCGAGGACATTGAAATCGAAACCATCGCATTGGACGGCGTTTCGTTCGAAATCAACGACGGCGAGTTTGTCGCCATCATGGGGCCTTCGGGCTGCGGCAAATCGACTTTGCTCAACATCCTCGGCCTCTTGGATAACCCCACCGAAGGCAAATATGAACTTCTTGGCCATCAGGTCGGCGACCTCAAGGAGAAGGACCGCACCCAGTTCCGCAAGGGCAACATCGGCTTCGTGTTCCAGAGCTTCAACCTCATCGATGAACTCAACGTGTTCGAGAACATCGAACTGCCGCTGCGCTACATGAACATCCCTGCCGCCGAGCGCAAGCAGCGCGTCGAGGACATCATGACGCGCATGGCCATCAAGCACCGCGCCTCGCACTTCCCGCAGCAGCTGTCGGGCGGTCAGCAGCAAAGGGTGGCCATCGCCCGCGCCGTCGTCGCCAACCCCAAGCTCATCCTCGCCGACGAGCCCACGGGTAACCTCGACTCGAAGAACGGCAAGGAAGTGATGGACCTGCTCACCGACCTCCACAAGGAAGGCACCACGATCGTCATGGTGACCCACTCGCAGCGCGACGCCGGCTACGCCGACCGCATCATCAACCTGTTCGACGGTAAGATTGTGGAAGAGGTGTTGTCGCAACTTTGATTTTTGGATTTCCACTTTTGTAGAGACGTGCCATGGCGCGTCTCTACAAAATTACCTCAGCCGGTGGTGTGGATGGAACGAAAAACATAACGTAATAAATCGGAAGGTAAGCCACCTTCTCGTTTTGGACAATCTCACGTTCGTTTGACAACACAAAAGCCTGTTTGATGTTATAGTCGGGGGTGGCAACAAAAGCATCCAACGATGCATGTTCGTTATAGTCCTTGCCCGACTTCACTTCAACGGGAACCACCGAGAGTAAATCGTAATCGTTTACGAGGAACTCAATCTCACCTTTCTTTTTGTTGTCATAGTAGAAAAGAGGAAAACCATGTGCGGCAAGTTCGCTACATACCACCGACTCATACACCGATCCCAGATTAATGCTTTTCACATCATCCATGATGGCTGAAATGCTGTATTGATAGAGCAGTCGGGTGAGTAGCCCCACATCGTTCAGATATAGTTTCAGCAAATTCTTGCTTTCCGATTCCACGAGCGGGAACTTCGGATTCGAAACAGCCTTCACTTCGTGACAGATGCCACTTTTTACAAGATACTCAAATTCAGTCTGATACTGCCAAGCCCTTGCTTGTTTCTTGTTTTCTATCTGGTTGAAATGAACCCGTTTCTTCTTGTTCTCAAGATAGGAAGGCACCAATTCATACACCCGTTCGATGACCAGCTTTCGTTCCTTGTCATATTGGCTTGCGTCGCCCTTGTAAAGCTCATACACCTCCTTTTGCGCAGCTCTCACCTCAACAATGTTATGCGTCTCGATGAACTTGTTCACGGCATCGGGCAGTCCTCCAACCAACAAATATTTTTTGAACAGATCCATCATCCGGTTGTGGAGTGGCTCGTCCAAGGCGATTCGCTGTGAAAAACACTTGCGTGCATGGTCAATGAATTCTTCGCCCACGCCATTGGCCCACAGAAACTCCTCAAAGTCAAGTTGGAACATCCTCACAACCTTGATTTTCCCACCAGGCTTTGATAGCGTTTCATTCAAGGCGATACCTAACTGCGAACCGCTAACAATATAGGTGAAGCGGTCATCTTGTCGCAAAAACTTTAAAAGGGTTAACAAGTCGGGATAGGCTTGTATCTCATCCAAAAACACCAGTGTATCCTCTTTTTTGCCCATGCGGTTGCCGGCAATGGTGCTGAGACGGAGGTAAAAGTCCTCTTTGTTGCGTGTGCCTTCAAACACTCTATCACCTTTCTTGTCCTCGTACAAGTCGATTTCGATATAGTTCTTGAAACGCTTTTGTCCTTCGTGCCGGATGATAAAGGACTTCCCAATCTGACGGGCCCCATCAAGAATCAGTATCTTTTCAGACCCATTATCAAGATAATCAGCGATTTTTGTCTGGATCTTTCTTCTTAGCATACACTTTTCCGTTAGAATTGTAGATGCAAAAATACACATTTCCTATAATATTTCGTATTAAAAAATACATTTTTCTGATGTTTTCTTGAATTTTTGCTTCTCGGTGGTACTAATTCATCTCGTATTTTCCGTTTCATAAATCACCTTTCCTAGATTTTTCAAATGGGTGTTTATACACATTTCCTAGATTTTTGAATGAAAAGCCCCAAAAAAATCTTCATGACAACGCTCACTGTAAAGTTTCTTTACACCACTGTAAAGAAACTTTACATTTTTTGTAAAATTTGTTTTTATATCTTATTGGTTTTTAATGATTTGAAAGTTTGGCATGGCCGTTGTCCTGCCAAAAGGCAGTGTAATTATAATCCTGTAAAACTATGGCAAAGAAATCGTTTTTGACAGCACTGTTCATCATTATGGCGGTGCTGGGTGTTGAGGCGCAAAACTTGAAAGGCCGCTTGGCTGATGAAAACGGCGAGCCTGTGGCTTTCGCCAACATGACGTTGAAACAGGCTACTAACGACAGCCTTGTTGCTGGTCTGACCTCTGACGAGAACGGCAACTTCTCCGTCGATGTGAAAGATGGAAGGTACATTCTCACTGCCTCCGCCATCGGCTACGAACGTCTTACCATTCGCTGTGGAGCCACCGCACTCGGGACATTGGTGATGCCTAAAACCACCAAGCAATTGGATGAAGTCGTGGTTGAAGGTTCACGTGTTACCGAGGAGGCAGGGCGTTTTGTGGTGCTGCCCGACCCCAAGGAGGCGGAAGTCTCGGGTCGTGGTCTGACCTTGCTCGACATGCAACAGTTGCCTGGCTTGGAGGTGGATGTGGCCATGCAAAACATCACCATCGACGGCGGCACACCCATCCTTCAAATCAACGGGAAGGAAGTGCCGCTCAACCGCTTCATCAATGTCAGGCCGGAGCAAATCCTGCGCATCGAGTACAGCAACGAGCCTGGCATCCGCTACCTTGATCGCAATGCGTCGGGCATCATCAACCTTGTGCTGAAGGAGTCGGACGACGGCGGAAACGTGATGGCAAGGATTCAGTCGGCGTTCACCACAGGCTTTGTGGATGGCTATCTTATGGCAGCGCACCACAAAGGCAAGTCGGAGTTTTCGTTGCAGTACAACTTGAGTCACCGCAACTACAAGAACGTACCTTATGAGATGACAGACAGTTACATTGCGGAAGAGCGCACGGTGGAGCGCTATCAAGAAATGAGCTTCCCGTTCAATTACATCACCCACAACATCACGGGTGAATACACCTACCAGCCCAACGACACCACCATGTTCGTGGCTACCCTGCGTGACTACATCGACAACAACCATTGGTTCGGGACGGGCACTATCACCGAAACGGAGAACGGCACGAATACGCAGTTGGACATGAACAAACAGTCTGACCGAAAAGGCAACTCGCCGACTTTGGACTTGTTCTTTACCCACAAGATGAAGAACAGGCAAAAAATTGAGTTGAATATGGTGGGGCAATACTCACAAAGTGATTATTACAATAACCTGATTTACAGGGATTCGGAAAACGAATGGGAATATCCCACAAAGGTGATGAACAACGGTTACGCCATCAGTGGTGAGGCTGTTTACGGTAAGCAATTGAAAAAGGCGGAAGTCCGCGTAGGACTGCAATACCAGCACAACTTCGCGAGCAACGATTATGTGGTTTACGAAACCCAAACCGAGATGACCAAGGACAACACCTATCTTTACACCAGCATCGACGGCAATTTGAGCGACAATGTGATGTATTCGTTGGGGACGGGTGTCAAGTTGTTCAGCGTCACCGACGGCATCGACACCAAGCGATACCTCCGCAACCTGAGTACAGCAGGCTTGTTTTGGCGCATCAGCCAGAGTTGGTCGCTGACGGCCAACACGCAGTTTATACCTTATTTGCCTTCGTTAAGCGACATGTCGCCTGTGTTGCAGCGCGTGGACGATGTGGAGGCTATCAAAGGAAACGAATCGTTGAAGCCCTATAACACTTGGTTCAATGCGTTGCGTTTGCGCTACAACAACAAGGGTTGGTTTGCCAATACGACTTTCAGTCATTACAGGAACTTTTCGCCCACGGTTCGTGTGTATCAATATGACCCTGAACTTGGGCTTTTCGTCGGGATGCCGCAAAACACCGATTATTACCAACGTTTTCAAGTGAGAGCCGAAGTGGGCAAGAAGCAACTGTTTGATCGTCTGAACATTACGCTGAAAGCCAAACTGAAGAAGGAGGAGGCCAAAGGAACAGATTTTTATCACGATAACCTCAACTTCAGCAGCGGCATCAAGGCGCAGTTTGTTTGGAAGCAGTTGGTGGTTGGCTGCGACTTCGACTTCACGCCCGAATGGTCTTTGTTCGGCGAGGATTTGTCGGGAGGTGAGATGTCGCAAAGCATCTATGCCGAATACAACTGGAAGAGCCTGAATGCGAGCGTAGTATGGCATTGTCCGTTCAACAAGAAGGGCTATATGTACCAGACCAGCAACCTCTCGGCGGTGCATCCTTACACCCACACCAATTGGACCAGCGACAACGGCAACATGGTCGTGTTGGGCCTCACATGGAAGTTCAACTACGGAAAGGCGTTCAACAAGAGCCAAAAGACGCTTTGGAACGGTGGGTATGATGATGGTATGGTGAAGTGAAACGATGAATATTGGAAACTATCGAAAGCTCAGCCAACTTTAGGATTGGTTGGGCTTTCGCAATTTTTAATTGGTTTGTTGCCGAAAAGACCTGTTAGCTATAAAAAAAGTGTATCTTTGCCTTCGAAACCAATTCTACTATTATGGAAACAAACGTAAGGGCTCAAGAAGTTTCAGTAGTTGATGCCTTGTTGACTATCTATCGTCAGCAGGATGAAAAAGTGAGGAGAGATTTCCTTGTGCGTGTCCGTCAGGAAGATAGTTTGTTGGATATGCCAGGGATGCGAACCCGTGAAGAGATGATAGAGGTCTCTCGCGAGCGTATGAGAGACATTGTCGCTGGTCGTGAGCAAACGCTTTCACACGAAGAAGCAATGAAATTAGTTGACGAAGCAATTGCTGAGACTGTATGAAAGTGAAATGGTCCAAGCGTGCGGCAATTGAATTTGCTGCAACTGCGGCTTATGTGGCATGAGGAGATTTATATCGTCAGCATTTGGAGCAACCGCCAAAACCGAAACAGCCTGCATTCCGCATTGAGGGAAGATGCACAAAGCCTGTATTTTGAGGAATGATTTTTTGGTCAAAGTGTAAACCACTGTAAAGTTTCTTTACACCGCTGTAAAGAAACTTTACATTTTTTGTAAAACTTGTTTTTATATCTTATTGGTTTTTAATGATTTGAAAGTTTGGCATGGCGGTTGCCATGCAGAAAACAGAAAATTATAAACCTGTAAAACTATGGCAAAGAAATCGTTTTTGACAGCACTGTTCATCATTATGGCGGTGCTGGGTGTTGAGGCGCAAACAAACAAAGTCTATAAGGCTGATACCGTTATTGACGGAAATGGCAACAAAATCATCACCGTGTATTCGCGGGGATCATTCGCCGAAGGTAACGGCAACATCGTCACGCGTGACATCGATGTGGCGGCGTTCAAAGATTTCAGCATGATATTGCCCGCAACGGTAAACTACAGCGTGGCGGACAGCTACGCTTGCCGCGTGACCCTCGACGAGAACCTTTTCGAGTGGATCGATATCTATCAGAAAGATGATTGCTTGAAGGTTGAGATGGTCAAGACGTTTCAGCAAGCCGACGTGAGGCCGACGAAGTTCCTTATCGAGCTCACCGCCCCGACCTTGGAGGAAATTAGTGTGTTGGGCAGTGGCGACTTTAATTTTGTCACACCGTTTGAAGCCAAAGAGTTGAAAATCAAATTGACGGGTTCAGGCGATGTGGTTTTCGAGAAAACAGCAAACATCCATGATTTTGATGTGGATGTTGCAGGCTCGGGAGATTTGTTTAGTAAAGAGTTCCTTGCTGACTACATGGATATAAGCATCGCTGGATCGGGGAAGATGGTTTGTGAGTACCTCCAAGCCGAACGCCTGCATTCAAGTGTCGCTGGCTCAGGCGATGTCATTATTAAGGATGGTAAGGTGAAAAAAGCGAACCTTTCCGTGGCGGGTTCGGGCTCCATTGAGGCCCGCTGCCAGATGGAATCGATGGACTACAGCGTTGCTGGCACAGGCAGTATTTCTTACCCAGACGATGTCAAGGCGGTAGGCACCGTAGTAGGCGGCAAGATCAATAAAATCTGGGGAACAGAAAACAACAAGAAAAAATGCTGTGATGAAAAACCGAAATAAAACGAGAATCAACCAAACGCTTTTCGAAAAGTTGGTAAAGTTTTTCGGACTTGAAAAAGCGGAGAAAATATACAAAAGACTTGAGCGTTTAAATAATAACTCAACGACTTATGGCTCGAATCTATAAAAAAGGCAAGACCTCCCTCGTGTCTTCCATCCTGAACATCTTGGGCTTGACGGCAGCCTTCGCCGCGCTCTACATCATCCTCGTGCAGGTACACCACGACCTCACCTACAACAAGGCGCTTAAGGACAGCGACCAGATTTATGTCCTTACAAAGAAGGAAACCAATCAAAGTGAATATTCCTCTTATATGAACCGTCCAATGGGAGAGTATGTCATTAGCGCTTCTCCCGATATTGAAGCTGGCGGATGTGGTAAAATCACGGGCAATCCTATCGCGGTTCGGGTAAGCGAGGATCAATCCCCTGTGGCCATCACGATATCTGCCATGAACAAAGGCGCCCGCGATGTGTTCGGTTTCGAACTGGTGACTGGCAACTGGGATGATCTGACAGGCACTGGCTTCGCCCTCTCGGAATCGGCGGCAAAACGCCTTGGAGTCCAAGTGGGTGATGTGATGCAGTATTATGATGGATCTGCGTGGCAGGGGATATCCATCGTGGCCATCTATAAAGACATGCCGAAGCACAGCGACCTTTCCTCTTTCGAAATGCTTACCGATATGGGTGATAATAACATCGACGACTGGAAGGAGTTTTCGTTCAACTATTTTTTGAAACTTCGTAAAGGCGCCGATCCCAAGGCGATTACCGAAGTGGCAATGCCGGTCGTCAAACAGTTTTTCAGTGAGATGAAAGGTGGCATTGAGGTTACGGACGATGAGGTCAAGTTCGGGCTTTACCCCGTGCGGCTGACCGATATGTATTTTGACAAAAACTCGTACTATGCGCCAGGTCAATCGGGCAACAGAACTACGACAATCACTTTGCTCGTCATCGCCATTTTTGTAGTACTCATCGCCTTCATCAACTATATCAACTTTTTCTTCGCCATGGTGCCGTTGCGCCTGCGGAGCATCAACACCCGCAAGATATTGGGCAGCAGTCGTTTCCATTTGGTGATGTCGTCGGTGGGCGAGTCGGTGCTGATGGTGGCAATTGCTTTGGCATTGGCGGTGGCTGTAGTCACCTTGTTCAGGCAATCCACCTTGGCCTCGATGATTGACACTTCTCTCGATTTCGGCCAAAACTGGGGTGTTGTGGCTCTGACCATTGGTTTGGCGTTGCTTATCTCGGTGGTCGCCAGCCTCTATCCAGCCTTGTTCGCCACCTCGTTCAACCCCGCTTTTGCCTTGAAAGGCACCCTCGGCACTACACAGAAGGGCAAGGCATTCCGCATCGGCTTGATTGGCTTGCAGTTCACCGTTTCCATCGTCCTGATTATCTGTGCGATATTCGTCTCCGAGCAACGTCGTTTCATGATGAATCACGAAATGGGCTTCAACCAAGAATGTCTTTTGCAGTCGCAGGTGTCGTGGGACCTTGCCACCAACCGCCAAGTCGTTGAGAGTCAGTTGTTGACCGATGCAGCCATCAAGGACATCGCATGGGGTGATGGGCCTTTCGTAAATGATTATCGGATGCAATGGGGGCGCAAAGTGCGGGGTGAGGATGCCGGTTGGGATGTCTATCCCGTTTCGTGGAACTTCCTCCGTTTCATGGGCATCGACATTGTGGAAGGTCGCGATTTCACGGAAGCCGACGAGCATTCCTCGGGTACTTATATTTTCAACGAAACTGCACGGGACGTATATCAAATCACCCTTGAAGACCAGATTGGAGGGCATGATGACCAAATCGCTGAGATTGCCGGTTTCTGCAAGGACTTCAACTTTGCCTCGTTGCGTCAAGAGATTAAACCTTTTGCATTCTATGTTTACGGCAAAGATCCATGGCATATTTGCAATCGGCTGTATATCCGCACCGAGGCTGGCGTGGATGTCCCCGCCGTGATGGAGCGCATCAGGAAAACCCTCAACGACCTCGACTCCAATATGGGCGACGAAATATCATACGATGTGTGGCCTTTCTCACAATCCCTTGAAAACCAATACAAAAAGGAGCAAAACCTTTCGAAGTTGGTCACGCTGTTCACGATTTTGGCCATCGTCATCTCGCTGATGGGCGTGTTCGGCTTGGTGATGTTCGAGACGGAGCACCGCCGCAAGGAGATTGGCATCCGTCGTGTGCACGGCGCCACCGTGGGGCAGATTCTGGCGATGTTCAACTCGCGCTTCGTAAAAGTTGTGCTGGTTTGTTTCGTCGTCGCCGTGCCCGTGAGCATCGTCATCATGCGGCGTTATTTGGAGGGCTTCGCCTATCAGGTGACGTTGCATGTTTGGGTGTTTGTCTTGGCGCTGTTGGCGGTTTTGGCGGTTACAATTGCGGTGGTCACCTTGCGCAGTTTGCGGGCCGCTACGGTGAATCCAGTGAAATCCTTACGTAATGAATGATCTTGTAGGAACGCATAATGCTTCCCTACAATTAAACTATTCAACAATCAACAATTCAACAACACATGGCTAGAATCTATAAAAAAGGCAAGACCTCCCTCGTGTCTTCCATCCTGAACATCTTGGGCTTGACGGCAGCCTTCGCCGCGCTCTACATCATCCTCGTGCAGGTGCACCACGACCTCACCTACAACAAGGCACTCAAGGACAGCGATAGGATTTATGTCCTTACCATGCCAGACCGGTTTTCAAACAATGTTTATTCGACATACGTCAATCGTCCGATGTCGGAAGCGGTCATTGCTGCTGTCCCCAGCGTAGAGGTGGGCTGCTGCGCTGCCAATTTAGGGAGCCTCGAAGTTTCCGTACGCTTGGGCGAAGGACAGTCGTCAATCGAATTGAGAGTCACCAGTTTCTCCAAACCCGCCATCGACGTGTTTGGATTTGAACTTGTTGCCGGCAATTTGGACAATTGGATTAGTAACACGGATGCGGTTATGTCCGAGTCAGCGGCCAAACGCTTGGGCTTGCAGGTGGGCGACCATTTCCAATATGGCTCCTGGAATTGGACAGATGTCACGGTAGCGGCCATCTACAAGGATATGCCTGTCAACAGCGACCTTTCCTCCATCGACTTTATTCTGAATCTGGGCGAAGCGGGTATGAGCGATTGGACCCAATGGGGCTGGAATTATTTCATAAAACTCGCTGAAGGCGCTGACCCAAAAGAGTTCGATGAAATTGCACACCAAGTCGCCTTTGACCTTTTTAAGACAGAATTCGACATTGACGAAAGCAATATGACCGAAGAAAAAGCAGCGGATATTGAGGAATATAA
>JAEEGH010012927.1_pt1 | contig 18628 bp, 22 predicted proteins | sample 9134181 | NCBI WGS metagenome assembly JAEEGH01 (sample SAMN16246544, study PRJNA631951) | gut metagenome | biome: gut microbiome; feature: rumen; material: DP-attached | host: Bos | place: Iran: Karaj | collected 2018-10 | reverse complement strand
TGCCGGGTTTGATATTATACATGGCGATAAAGGTGGATTTAACCTGACTTGTCCTGCCTTATAAAAGGACTAAACAAGGGAGTTGTTATTATGCTTTTTTTCCGATCTTTTATGTTCGCAGTGCGTGGTGCAACATCGCAATCCACCTTTGGTTCGTTTTGCAAAACCAAAGGAGTAAATTATGCAAAGAACAGCAGAAGCGGTGTCGTTGGGACACCCAGATAAAACAGCCGATTATATTTCAAGTTATATTCTTGACCGTATAATTAAACAAGACAAACATGCCAGATATGCCGTTGAGGTCATGATAAAAAATAATACTGTCGTCCTTGGCGGCGAAATTAGCACAAGCGCGAACATAAGCGCCCTGCCCCAATATATAAAGCGTGCATTGGCAGAAATCGGATATGACGATAGGTATGCGCGCATTTGGGGTGACTGTGTCATAAACCCAGCGCAGATAAAAATTATTAACCTGATTGGTGTTCAGTCGGTTGATATTTCACGCGGCGTGGATGCAAATGGTTGGGGTGACCAAGGCGTATTTGTTGGTTACGCGTGCCAAGGCGAAGGCCAAATAAACCGTGAATTATTTTTGGCACGAAAATTGAACAACGCGCTGTATGATATGGCACGAAAATCCGATAACTTGGGCATAGATATCAAAACGCAGATTACATTAAACGATGGCAAAATTGAAACCGCTATTGTGGCGATTCCAATGTTGCGCGATGAAAATTTAACTGATTTTATTGTATCCGTCCTTGGCGAACGACCGGCAAACATTATCATAAATGGCACCGGACGTTATACATATCATGGTTCAATCGCCGATTGTGGCATCACAGGGCGAAAATTGGCATGCGACTTTTATTCTACCGCTGCACCAATTGGTGGTGGCAGTCCATGGACCAAAGATGCCAGCAAGGCAGATTTAACACTAAATGTGTACGCGCGCATTTTGGCGTGCGAAAATTTGCGCAACAACGATGAATGCTTTGTCTATTTGTCTTCGTGCATTGGACACAATGAATTACCAAGCGGGCTGATTAAGACAATTAAAAACGGGGTTATTTCCTATCATGACCTGTGGTGTAACCAAAAACCAAGCATACTGATTCGTGCATATGGTTTGGATAAACCAATTTACACCAAATTATGCCGCAAAGGTATTTCGGGAATTTTACCAAATGCAAAATAAGGAGTTTAAGATGGAAGATTTACAAAAATTAAAACAATATGGTTGTTTCTTGGTCTGTGATAATCAATTTACCAATTATGAGACGGACATTTTTAAATGGCTAAAATCAAATGGATTTCGTGCCGCGTCTAAAAGCGGTATTTGGGGCAGTGGTTGTAATTGGGCATTTATCAACATGTATAATAAAATTTACATTTTGGGCCGCCCAGGCGTAGCATACGCAAGTGTCATAAACGATCATGCCATAACCATAGAGGAATTTAAAACTATCTATGACATTTACAAAAAGTACGAAGGCAAAGAAACTTTTGTGTTTTATAAGGAACGGTTTGATTATGATAGGCAGAAATAGCAAGGTGCCGTTTGGCACCTTGGCATAATTTTATCGGACAATTTGCGGATAAAAACGCCACACCAGTATTGACAAAATGCGAATTTGACCTATAATATAATGTGTGGTGGGGGTGTGTTAGTTCCACACGATATGTTCCCATCGCAAATTACATGAGATATTTTCATCAACGATTACAGCAGCGTACACGCCATTTGTGGTGTTTGCGCGTGTCTGTGCGTTTGGTGTGAAACAAAAGGAGGTTAAAATGATAAGCAACATTGAAAAAGTTGTACCTGTGCCACATTTTACAGGACACAAAGGTGACCCAACAAAATTACTGGAAATTGACGATTGGTCCAAGGTCACCCCAAAGCGATTACAAAAATACATTGATGATGGATATACGATTGACTGGATTGATGGGTATGATGTTGGTCCAACGCCATTGACAAATGCATTGATGCAGGATGCACCATTTGAAATAATTGAAATATTGGTCAACAATGGCGCCGATGTTGATTTACCAACAGTACTGCGCAATGGGAAACGGATGACGCCTTTACAGATTGTACGGTCCAAAAAACCGACCCATGAAAACATGCAAATAGAGTTGTTTTTATTACGTGCCGGTGCCAAAGACGACATTATGGCGTGGTTACGACAGAACAAATACAAATTGACATGTTCAGGTGAAGGACTATGCAACCTAAGTTGGATGTTTGGTCGGGGAAATTGTCTGCGCAACCATTTAAGTTTTTTGGGATATAAAGGCGATGCAAAAGTATTTCAATGTGGATATTCATACCTGTATGTAATGGAACGCGCCGGTAAAATATGGATAGATTGCGATTTTGATATATACGATAAAGGGATGGGCTATACAACACTTTCAGAACCAGAAATGCCACAGCTGGCGTCTGTAATATACAATGAATTGGGCGACGCGTATGCAAAACAATTCTTTGCTAACTGTGAACAATTACTTTCTAATGTTGCGATGGATCAGTACTACATATATCTTAGTTCGTTATACTTGGTTTCTGGCAAGAAAAGTGACCGCATACATGCCGCCCACGCAGATTTACGCGACCACTTTTCTTATAACGATTGGACCGAACTAATTGCCATCACGTCTAATATTACCGCCTGTGCCGAATATAACAAGCAGCGTAAAAAGCGATTTCCGACACTGTACGCGTGGTTTCATATGGATGATTAACATATTCCATCTTGGTTGACTTTTAGATTGTGTGGGGTATAGTCAAGAAAAAGGAAGTGAAATGTTATATGGTGCAATTATCGGTGATATTGTTGGGTCTGTTTATGAATTTCATAATATCAAAACCAAAAAATTTCCGTTATTTAATGTGCATGGCCATATAACTGATGATTCTTGCATGACAATCGCGGTAGCCAATGCGATTAGTAAGTGGAAACGTGATGGTGGCAATTTATCAGAAATGGCTATCAAATCCATGCGAGAAATTGGTTCAAAACACCCTGATATGGGGTATGGATGTCGCTTTGGTTTTTGGTTACTGGCAAAGCAAGACGAGCCATATAACAGTTGGGGCAATGGAGCCGCAATGCGTATTTCTGCAGCAGGTTGGTTTGGCAAAACAATTTCAGAAGTTAAACGAATATCTTATATGGTAACATCTGTTAGTCATGATCATATTGAAGGTATCAAAGGCGCCGAAGCAACTGCGGTTGCAATATTTTTGGCACGAAATGGATATAGCAAAGAAGATATAGCTGACTATATTCAAACAAATTATTATACGGAATGCGATTGCGTAGAAGACCTGCGCGCAGATTATGAATGGGATTCATCATGCCAAGGAACCGTACCACCGGCATTGCAATGCTTCTTGGAATCAGAAAATTTTGAAGATGCAATTCGCAACGCAATATCTATTGGTGGCGATTCCGATACCATTGGCGCAATTACTGGTTCTGTCGCCGAGGCGTTTTATGGCATACCCGACGAAATGATAGAAAAAGCAAAAACATATATTCCAGCCGATTTATTAGAAATCGTCATGGATATAGAACAAAGCGCAAAATAGCATTCTATTTACTAGCGCTGGTGTATCTTACACATTCAGAGTAAAATTGTTTATTTGCGATTGCGTCAAGTGCAATACGTGTCGGCGATATTACATTCTGCAAGTTTTTAATCTCGTCAAAGGTAAAGTATTTCATATCAACACACTTGTCGCCTTCGCAATTACGAATTGTACCGGTGTAATTTGATACTTCAAAAAAGAAATCAAAACTTTGGATATGGCTGGCCAAATTGCTCATAATATGCACGCATTTAATATCGGCGGGTGCAATTTCTATACCCATTTCTTCCCGTGCTTCACGAATTGTGGCATTCATTGCGGTTTCGCCCTGCTCTATATGTCCGGCGGGCAATACCCACCAACCACCATCATAGTTAAAATAGCCGTCATTACGGAAAAATAACAATATTTTGTTATTCTGTTTAATTATAATATTTATAACGCCTTTGAATAATGCGCGTTCCTCCATAATGATTTCCTTTTACTAATTTTTCGGTATTCTAGGACAAAAACAACAAATAGCAAGCCAATATTCCCCAGTTTTATCGCCCACTTTTGCCATAAACAATTTTGAAGTTCCAACGGGATTTGCGACGCACACAAAAGTGCGGTTTATCACTATCAATTATAAATACTATTTTCCCAATCCAAAACCGAAAATATCGTGCATGAATACGCGCAATTTTAACATGCTCGTGGGTTCGCTTTTCCGTTCCATCGGTATATTCTATTTCGGTGCTGCGGCCGATTCCATACTTGTTATTATCAAAATCCAAACCATATTCATTAAAGATTTTCTGTATTTCTGACATCACTTTTTCTTGGGTTTTGGTGTTGGCAAATCCATATAAATTGCGTTAAACAGTTCGCGCAATAAATCACGATTTTCAATATCATCAACCATTATCATCGGATGTCCACCCGGATATGGTATTTCCATTGTCGCATTCGGCATAATTGCGACCGCAGATTTTGTCGGTTTAACCAAGAATCTGTCGTCATAAATTCCCGCGACAACTTTGCCACGATAATATATTACATATTCGCCCATCATTGCGCGATAGTCAATATCTGGCAGATCAGATAATTGGTCCAAAACGAAAGTTAAATATTCTTTGCTTGATGACATGCAACACACCCCACATATTGTTAATCAACACCATACCCCATTTGACCAGTTCCACCAGGATAATAAAGTTTCTTGGTAACCGAATCCCACATCGCATTTGTTGCCGCCGTTGTTCCACAAATATTTGTGCCCGCCGCAACTGGTTGGAAATTGTGTATTGGATTTTGATTGTTTATATCAGTACCGGCGTATATTTTAATGTTATACAATTTTATTCCGCCACTTAACGCCGGATTTGCCCCGGTTATATAATCGTTCTTTAATACCAACATGGTGGTGGACGCCGAACAATCATAAATGGTATTTTTTGTCCCTATCTTTGACCCATTTATGTAAATCTCCTTGTTGGTCCATGAACCAATATTATTTGTCCCTGCTTTCACATATTTAGTGCTGTATGTATTTTTACCGCTTGGGTTACTAATGATATATGTGCTGCCACTGCCATTTCGTCCAATCTGAAAACCAACTTTTCCACTTGCATTTAGTGTCATATCATATTCACAGGCAGAATTATTAATGCCACCAAATATACGTGCATGTTTCCCATTGATAACCTGCATCGTGACCGATATATTATCCTGGGAATTAATTAACACACCCGTATCAAAATATTGGTTTCCGTCTTCGGTATATAAATACGCATCTGAATTCGTCTGGGTCCATGTACAGGTTTCTGGCAACACTATCGGTTCTTCGGGTGTTTCTGGAATCGTCCATTCGCCACCACCACTATCACAATTGGTGCATGTTGAATAAACAACATTATTATATTTAACATGTAATGCGTTTGTTACGTATTCTGTGGTCATTGGCACGCACCATGTGTCATTTCCCATTTTGAACCATAACTTATGTTCTGTGTTGCACGTGGTCTGGGGTGTAATTGTTGTGTCGCCAACATGTAAAACATACCCATGCGCCATACATGCGTATGTCGTTAAAACAAACAGAAAACCGGCTCTTATAAACCCTTTCATTTCGGCACATTTATGGCATCGCCACAGTTATGGCAAAATACCACTTGTATTAATCATAGGAAAAATGCGACAGGTCAAGCAAGCCCTTTTTAATAACAAAAAACTTGTTTTATCTCTGCATTTGCTATATCATACGTTTGTTGAAAACCAAGGAGAATATTATGAAAAAATTACTTTTTGCGATGTTGGGTATATTGGTGCTGGCGGGATGTGACGATATAAACTTTGCATGTGATGAGATTAGTGCCGAAGCCGCCGCTGATTTCATCAACGAAGAATATGACCAATATGGTGGCGCATTGGAATTGCGTAATCCAACATTGATTAAATCAGAACCCAATCACATATATTGTCGCGCAGAAGCAAATATTAATGTTAAATACATTAACTATGAATTGATTCAAAAATCAGACGGCGAAATATTTATTAAAGTTAATCCGCTGGGTGATATGATAAATGAATCCATCAACGAAATAGATTTTTCAGATTTTGATTGGGAATAATAAATGGAATATGTAAATTCTAAAACTTTTACAACGAAACAAGAAAGCATCAAGGAAACTATACAAGAAATTTCCGATGTGATTGTTATTGCCAAAAACGAAATTGCAAATGGCAACTCAGATTTGGCAATTAAAAATCTGCATGTGGCGCAACAATATTTGGCAACAATTGGTCCAAAGGTTGATATTGCATTAACACATGTTCCCAACGAAATAAAAGAAAAAAATTGCTTATAAAAAACCGCCCATTTGGGCGGTTAATTATTTTTTTGCATACTTTGATTTGTATTCGTTACGCAACGACGTGTCTTCAAAATATTCCAACCCCATCGCACGACGAACACGTTTCAATGTTTCCGCCGCAACAGCACGGGCCTTGATACTGCCTTGCTCTAACATATCATAAACATAATCTATGTTTTGTTCATATTGCTTGCGACGTTCGCGTATTGGTCCCAATTCGCTTTGCAACACTTCGTTAAGGAATTTTTTAACCGTACCATCGCCCAAACCACCACGCGTATAATGCGCCGTCATTTCATCCAGATTTTTATACTGGGGTAAAAATGCCGCGAAATGTTCTGGCTTTGCAAATGCCGCAAGGTATATGAACGGAACGTTACCTTCCAGATGGCCGGGGTCTTCAATACGCAAATGCTTTGGATCGGTGAACATATTCATAATTTTCTTTTTTATAACATCTGCTTCGTCCGCCAAGTAAATCGCATTATCCAATGATTTTCCCATTTTTTCGGCACCGTCAATTCCCGGCAAACGACGGCATACACCTTCGGCTGCGAAAATTCCGTTTGGTTCAACCAAAACATCGCCATAGATTGAATTAAATGAACGCACAATTTCACGTGCCTGTTCCAACAATGGTTCTTGGTCTTCGCCACACGGCACATATTTCGCATTGAACGCGGTTATATCCGCCGCCTGACTGATGGGATATGTCATAAATCCGGTTGGAATACCGCCGTCAAAGTTCTTTTCTTTGATTTCTGTTTTTATTGTTGGATTACGTTGCAAACGCCCCAATGTTACCAAATTCATATAATAGAACGTCAGTTCTGTTAATTCAGGAATTTGGGATTGAACAAAAATTGTATTTTTGTTTGGGTCAATTCCCACGGCCAGATAGTCCAATGCAACCTCTATCAAATTCTGACGAATTTTTTTGGGGTTGCGCGCATTATCGGTCAGTGCCTGACAATCAGCAATAAAAATATATTGGTCATAGCGCGGGTCATCTTGCAATTTAATACGGCTGCGCAAACTGCCCACGTAATGTCCAATATGCAAACGTCCCGTCGGACGATCGCCGGTTACTAGTACTTCTTTTTTATTTTCCATTTTAAAATCCTTATGCTTTTTATTATTACGGTAATTTGTTATTTTGATTTATTTTGTACAAAAGAATTACCGGCGCCATCGTCCATAAAATGGCGCTTTTACAAAACTCTTAAAAGCATAACGTTGTTCAATCATTGTTTAATACCTAAAACAATTGTATTATAGATATTCTTTATAATTTTGTCAAGAGAACCGCCCCAGGTCTGTTAACATGGGGCGGTTTTATTGATTTAAATCGCAAAAGATATTATCTGTGTTTTTGTCTGTGCATATAATATCTGCGACCCGCGTACCCCATTGCACCAATCGCCAACACACCCCAACCAAAGTTTTTAGCATTTTGTTTTCTTTTTTGACTTTGTTGTTGTTCCGCGTCAGATAACGCCTTTTGACATGCAATACGTTGGGTATCGGTTGCCGCCAAATCTACGGCCTGCTTTAAACTCTTAACCGCCTTGTTATATTTACCCATCGCAGTATATGTGACACCAATGTTGTAGTGTGCTGCACTGCGTTGTTTATTGTCTTCCGCCAATTCCAATGCGTTTTGTCCGGCATTCAATGCAGTTTCATAATCTTTCGCACGATACGCATTCCACGACATATCGTTCCATTCCGCGCATGTATATGTTGGACGCGATTCTTCAACAAAATCGGCCACATTGGTTCTGGTGTCTGACCAATCAAATTCTGCGTGTTCTATTTGCGATATAATTGTTGAATCTATGGATGTAACAATTTCACGCAATGTTTTGCGTCCTGTGATTGGATTGCCTTTTTTATCAACAGGATTCTTTACCCATTCTTTGAATTTTGGCAAGGCGCCTGGCACCACATGCCATTTACCATTATTTTTGGTAAACATAACATCTTTTGTTCCCCCTATGCTTTTCCAAAAATCTGACATACCGGAAACCGGCAAATCCAACAATTCTTGCCACGTTATGTTTCCCATCGCCATTTGCCCTTCAAGCCAACGACGCCAAATCAGGCCACGTCCTTCTGGGGTAAAACCCCCAAGTGCATCTGCCCATTCTTTTGTTGTTCCACCGTCTATCAAAACCCCACCAAAACTTCTTGGGTTGGTAATTGGGTATTTTTTAAAAACGGCTCTAACCTGATCTTCGGTTACATTTTCACCGTATTTAGCATACAAGTTGCGCAATTCAGTATTACGGCTTCCATGTTTTTTATTCTTTGGATCTTGGAACAAGTTCGTACAAGAATTATAGAAAACAGATGCAAGGCAAAATGCTTTTCCTGTATCATCTATTGCAAAACCATCAATACCAACATCATAGCACCACATAAAGAAATATGTTTCGCGTGTTTCATAAAACTCTACGGATTTTTTCCATGCTTCTTGTATTGTGATATGACGTGTGTTTTGTGTGACAGGTTTTCCATCAAGTTCTGTAAGCCCAAAACCAATGGTCCATACACCCGTACCATCATCATACGGTTTACACAACCCAGCATTATCCAATTTAAGACCTTCAACCAATATAGTTTCCAACATAATAGAAGGGGTCAATGCCTTCATTTTTTGTTTAAACTGTTTAAATGTACGTTCTTCAGCAGGTGCGACCACGGTCGTCGGTTCTTGTCCATCGTCTTCTGTATCATTATTGTTACGATCTGAACAACCCGCAACGCCTGTAACAAGTCCACCTGTCAGTAAACTTCCCAATAAAACACGTCTAAGTTTTGCGTCCATGCTTAGCCCCTTTTGTTTTCTACAACTAAATATATAGCACAAAATATATTATTGTCAATTGTTTTTTACAAAATTTTAATAAAAATCCCCTGCCCCGCATTTTCAAATAAATTTTAGGCCGATTGGGCTTTTTGTGATATAATAGATAAAAGGATTTATCGTATGCCAAAGGAAGTTTTTACCAAAGCCGCCAAAGTTCAGGGAATTATTAGTCGTATCAGAACCCAAGAGGCCGTTTTTCAGGCGGGTCATTGGTCGTCTGCAGAGGATTTTGAACGTAAATTGCGTACAGATGGTTTTATACCCCCTGTGCCAATATCGCACAAGTATAAATTTCCAGATAATCTGCCCGAAAAAGAATGTGAAAATATGGCAATGTGGCTGAATTACATTATATTTTTCAATCCTATGCGCATTTATGACACAAAAAAATATGTTGATATGATAACCAATGGGACAAATATGACCGATGCCGAAAAACAGGCATGGTATGATAAACAAATGCAAGTTACGGGCGAAATGACAGATTCTGACAAAGAACATGTTGTAATGTTTTTTGAAAACGCGCAGAAACATGCACTATCAGATTTTGCAAAACTGGCGCGAAATCTGAAAAAATTAAACCCAGAAATTGCGGATATTAAAATAGACGAAACATCTGTGCACGATTTATTAGATTTAATAATCGGCATGACATCGCGTTTTCACCCCGACGATATAAAATACTATATGTCTACGGATGATATTGAACACGCCCGCGCAGTTCGCCATAAATTGACCGATGTATTGGGATACGAACCAAATGTATTTATTGAACCAAATCGCATAAATAAAATTGTAAATGGAATTATTATGCAGAAAAATCTGCAAATAGGTCGCACGCAATAAAAAATGGGGCATTTGCCCCACTTTATTTACTTATATTGTTGCTGAATCTGCATACAGTCATACAGTGCACTACGATACGTCTGGGCACGGTACAAATCTTTGGCCGCCAAGGCAACACCCATTGATACTGGATATTGTTTAGCATCGTGCAAGAAATATGCATTTACTGGTGTCGAATGTGGTGCCTGGAAAAGTTGATCTTTATATCTATAAATACGGTTACCATCAAATTTATAATCTATGATAAATGCGCCATCGCCCCATCTTAAACAATAGATACCTATTTTGCCGGCTTCATAAAGAGAACGGTATTTGTTACCCATTTCGGTATTCCAAAAGAAATTACTGTGCGGCCCCGAACAAATTGTGACATCTTCGTAAAACCCAGTTCCAAGGTCGTAAGTTTCCGAAAAATTTTTCAAGAACGGTTGAACAAGCGCCATATTTTCCTGTACCAAACGATCTTGTTCTTGATATTTCTGTTCGTATGTTTTTTCAGTCATATTGTGCCTCCTATTGCTTTGCACACTTAATATATAGCACAAAATTATAAAATGTCAAGAATACAGAACTATTTTCAAATTTTTTATGGCGAATTCCCTATTTTTTAACTTGATTTTTATTTTGGGATGCTGTTATAATCGTTGCACCCTGCGGAGCGTTGGCAGAGTGGTAATGCAGCGGATTGCTAATCCGTGACCGTGTTATAGCGGTCCATAGGTTCGAGTCCTATACGCTCCGCCAGAAAATTTGTACCCTATGCAAAATGCGTGGGGTTAATTTTTATACAAAAATACATTGACAATAAATTGTTTTGTGTTATTATATCATACATGGAAAAGTATTACAAAGTAATTTCTTGGATTAGTTTGTTTCGGGAAACATATAACATAGACGAGATTTATGATATTACCCCGGGGACCCGTTTTATTGCACAACATGTCAAAGACACACCCATTGTTACGTTGCAATGTAAACGTCCCATTTTGCACTTTGCCAAAGGGCCATTGAATGCTTTATTATGGTATGATATTTTTTATGACGAACTAGACGATGCATTTTTACTAGATGTTGTTCCACCAATCCAGATTTACGAAATACAACCCATTGGCAAAATAGCACATGGAATATGCCGTGATGATTACCGTTTAAAACAATATGGTGCACATGCCATAGAATTCAAGGAACGCGTACAGGTAAGTAAAATTATAGAAGACGCAATTGATGTATACGAACGCACCAATCCAACGATACATAACAAAGACCAAGCCGATGGTATAAAAAGTTGGCAAGAAGCCGTACATAACCCAGAGGTATGGAAAAGGTATTTAAAATATGAAAAGCAACTTGAAGAAGCACTGCACCACAGCCACTGATTCTTTATTTTGCTTCTTCTATTTTGCGGGTCATTTTAAGGAACTTTTCTGCACGCAATTCTGGCAACTTTTCTGGATCGGTCTTTTGCAGTAATTTAATTTGTTCACTGACCGCATTGGCCAAATTTTCCATTGTCGTTTGCCAATCTTTATGCGCACCGCCCGCTGGTTCGGCAATAATCTTGTCAATAACGCGCATATCCATCATATCATTTGCGGTCAATTTCATCGCCGCCGCCGCGGTTGCCTTGAACTTATTATCTTTCCATAAAATGCTTGCACATGATTCCGGGGAAATAACCGAATAAATTGCATTTTCCAGCATCAGCACCTTGTCCCCTGTTCCGATTGCGATTGCACCACCGGAACCACCTTCGCCGACATTGACGGCAACATACGGTGTTTTAATGGACAAACCTGTTTGTATGGTTGATGCCACCGCTTCGGATTGGCCACGTTCTTCGGCCGCCGAACCTGCAAACGCACCCGCCGTATCAAACAGCGATATAACCGGCAAATTAAACCGTTCCGCCAAACGCATCAGACGTTGTGCCTTGCGATAACCTTCGGGATTTGGCATCCCAAAACGGTGCAATTGACGTGTTTCAATTGTGCGACCTTTTTCTTGTCCGATAATTACCGCCGGAAAACCATTCCAAAACCCAAGTCCACCGCACATTGCCGCATCTTCCCCAAACAATCTGTCACCGGCAAGGTATGTCCAATCACTGACAATTCCGTTTATATAATCCAAGAAATGCGGGCGATTTTCATTTCGTGCCAATAATACTTTATCATACGCAGGGTTTTCACCCATGCCACGCGCCTTTTTGGACGCATCGGAATCAGCAGGCGTTTGCACAGATATTTGTTCAACCGGACGTGAACGATGCATCAGCACAGATAATATCTTTTCCAATTTTGATTTCAATTCCACACGCGGAACAACCATATCAACCATACCGTGTTCATATAAATAATCTGCAGTTTGGAAATTCGCAGGCAACTTTTCACGAATGTTTTGTTCAATAACACGACGACCCGCAAATCCAATACGCGCGCCAGATTCTGCGATGTTAATATCCCCAAGCATCGCAAATGATGCCGTAACACCACCGTATGTTGGATCGGTTAACAAAACAATGTATGGGATTTTTGCCGCATGTAATTTATTCACCGCAACCGTTGTTCGCGCCATTTGCATTAACGACAAAACATTTTCCTGCATACGCGCACCGCCACTGCACGCCACCATAATTAACGGTTGATGCATTTGAATTGCGTGTTCGGCGCTTGCCACTATTGCCTCGCCGGCGACACGTCCCATGGAACCCATCATGAATTCGCCGTTCAATATACATATTGTTGTTGGTATACCGCCAATATGACCGTCCGCCGTTGTTACCGCATCATTATACCCAGTATCAGAACGCCCTTCGGCCAATCTTTCGGAATATGGAACCCTGTCCACAAAATTCAGTGGGTCATCTGGCAATGTAGGTAATTGGATTTTTTCCCATGTTCTGTCATCAAACAGCAAATCAAATCTTTGCTTTGGGTTCATAATAAATGCCCGACCACAACGCGGACAAATATAATGATTATCCTTGTAATCTTTGTAATACACCAATCTATCACAAGATTCGCACTTTATCCACATTAACCGACGAACGCGGTCATATTTTTCGCGATTCTTGTTTTTAATTCCGGAACTTTTACCGAATAACATAATTTTTATCCATTCATCTTTTTGGTTAGTTCACGACTTGGTTTAAACAAAATTGTCGTGTTTGCCGGCAAATGCATTGGTTGCCCTGTTACCGGATTATATCCAATCTTGGTTGCACGTGGACGTGGCTGAAAAGTGCCGAATCCACGAATTTCAATTCTGTTGCCATCGCTGATTGCATCTATCATCGCATCAGACACCGCATCCAAGACCGCCGCGGCATCTTTATTGCGCATACGTTTAAATTGAACCTGAATAGTACGTATAATATCAGACCGTTTCATAACTATGTTCCCCTTCGTTTTTATGTACAATGTGGATTTTAACACCCAAAAAGGAATATTTCAAGTGGTTAAAAAATCTTGTGTATTTCGCAATAAAAAAGTTGCTTTTATTATGTGCTAATTTATACTGGAAAAAATTTAACGAAAAAAAGGATTTTAAATGCTACGTCCGTCTTTGCGCAAAAACAACCAAATGAGACCTGTATCTATGGAAACCGCTGTTAATAAATGGGCCGAAGGTTCATGTCTGATTAAAATGGGTGGAACACATGTATTATGCACCGCCAGTGTTGATTTCGCGCAACCGACATGGAAACGTCTGCAAAATAAAACAGGTGGTTGGGTTACCGCAGAATATGCGATGTTGCCACGTGCAAATGGAATGCGCAAAACACGTGATGCAATTGCCAAAGACCATCGCAGTGCAGAAATATCCCGTTTGATTGGTCGCGCACTGCGCAGTGTCGTTGACATGGAAAAACTTGGTCGCCACACAATTACCATAGATTGCGATGTGATTCAGGCCGATGGTGGAACACGCACCGCCAGTGTTACGGGCGGATTCGTTGCAATGGCAATGGCTGTAAAATGGCTGATGGATAATGGACACATACGCGAAAACCCAATTCGTGAAAATGTCGCCGCAATTAGCGCAGGTCTGTGGAACGGCGAACTAATTTTGGATTTAGATTATGAAGAAGATTGCAATGCAGAAATGGATGCAAATTTTGTTGTTGCAGAATCAGGCAGATTCATAGAGGTTCAGTCAACCGGCGAACAACACCCATTTGAAAAATCGCAACTTAGTGAAATTATGGATATGGCCGCGGGTGGCGTGCAAAAACTAATTGCTTTGCAAAAACAAGTGCTGGAATAAATCTATTTTTTCTGTTTTAAAATATCGTCCGATTTTATATATTCGGGCGAATTTTTTTGTAATTTTGTCTTTGCACGTTTTGCATATTCGCGTGCCTTATCTTGTGATTTCTGCATACGATAATATTCGGCCATTGCCCAGTCGGCACGTCCATCATCATCCCCATACGCACGCGCCAATGTCCAATACGCAAGCGGTGTCGCATCGGTTAATATAACGCGTTTACATAATTCAATTGCACGGTCTTTGTCGCCATGTTTATTGCGTTCTGTTAAGACCAATGCCAATGCAGTTTCTATTTGTGGTGATTTGGGTCGCAATTTTATTGCATGTTCGTATGCATCAACACTGTCATCATAATGACCATACGAATATTCTATATCGCCCAACAATTCATACAGATACGGATTATTTGGCGATCGCGAAATAAGTGTTTTTGTTCCGACCAATGCACCATCCAAATTTCCACCACGCATATTCGCAATTGCGCGCGCATAAATCGCCGCATCTGATTTATCAGAATACGGATATAATGTTTTTACGCGTTCTGGGCTGTCCAAATATCCAACAAGTTTTGCGCGCACAAGTGCATATTTTTTTATGGTGTCGGATGAATCAGTTTTAAATTTTTTATTTTTAATTTCTGGGGCATCCAATCTGTCACGCACATGTTTTAATCGTTCGGATGTAAGTGGGTGATTTATAGAATTTGGGTTCACCCGTGATTCAATATGCGATGTCATATCGTTCATCTGATTAAACACATCCAAAAATCCGTTGGGATTCATATCGGCCCGAACCATAAGATTTAATCCCATATCATCGGCCATGCGTTCTTCGTCACGCGAAAATGACAACATAGATTGTCGCGCAACCGATGTTGCACCCGCCAACACACCGGCCCCCAATGATGGGTTTCCACCCGCCGCCATCAGCCCAAGTCCCAATGCCTGAATCAGCAATGTGCGTTTCATTTCTGCCTCCATTGCCGCCGACATTTGCGCCATGTGTCCACCAATCATATGTCCCATTTCGTGTGCAACAACCGCACGCAAAGCGTTTGGTGTTTTTACACGGGTCAATAGTCCTGTATAAATATACACATCTTCACCACCCATAACAAATGCGTTATATTCATCGTCATTAACAATAAATACTTTCATGCGTGATGGCGATATATTCGCCGCGGTGGCTAATGGTGATATTATTTCTTGTACCACAGATTCTATTTCTGTATCGTTAATCAGTGATACCGCATGCGCAGATATTGGGCAAATCAAACAAATTAAAAATGCCAAAATTTTTCGCATTATGCCCCCAGTGTAGTTGTCCTATCAAATACATACATTAAATCACGAACCCACGGTTCAACCGATACCATATCCGCCGCCGCACGTGATGCCAATTTGAATAAATCCCGATGTTCGCGGTAATCAACGAAGTGATAATTTATCCAACCTGATTGACGCGTGCCAAGTAATTCGCCAACCCCACGCATCATTAAATCTTGTTCTGCAATAACAAAACCATCATCTGTTTCAACCAACACATCCAATCGTTTTAATCCATCAGGCGACACATTATTTCCATACAGCAGAATACAGAACGATTGTGCCCCACCCCGCCCCACACGGCCACGCAACTGGTGTAATGCGGCAAGGCCGAACCTTTCTGCATTTTCAATTACGATTATTGTTGCATCGGGGACATCTATGCCAACCTCTATAACGGTGGTGGCGACAAGTATTTTTATATCTGAATTTCTATCGGCGAATTTTGCCATCACCGCATCGCGTTCATTTTTTGGCATCTGGCCATGCACCAAACCAACACATGAAAAATATTTTTTTAATTCATCATATCTGTATTCCGCCGCGGTGGCATCTGATTCTTCGGAATCTGCGACCAATGGGCAAACCCAAAACACCTTTGCCCCAGATGCAATTTGCGGTTTCAAATGTTCCACCAATGCGCCAACACGCGATATTGGCAACTTGGTTGTTTTAATTGGAATACGACCAGCGGGTTTTTCTTTGATTATTGAGATATCCATATCGCCATAAATTGTCATAGAAAGCGTTCGCGGAATTGGTGTCGCAGAAAGTGCAAGGACATCTGGGTTATTACCCTTTGCCCGCAATGATTCGCGTTGTGCAACTCCAAAGCGGTGCTGTTCATCTATAATAACCAAACCTAAATCTTTATATGCCACATCGTCGGAAAACAGTGCGTGCGTTCCAACAACCAAACGCGTGCGTCCCGAACGCAACGATGTTAATTTTTCACGGCGTGCCACACCTTTGTCACGACCGGTTAAAATATCACAAACCAAACCCAATTTATCACACAGCGGTTTCAGTTTTGCATAGTGTTGTCCCGCCAATGTATCGGTCGGTGCCAGCAATGCCGTCTGGGCGCCAAATTCCGCCATCATAATTGTTGCCGCCATGGCAACCATTGTTTTACCGCAACCGACATCACCCTGAACCAGACGCATCATCGGGAACGGACGCGCCATATCAGTTTTGATTTCATCTATGACGGTCTTTTGACCGCCCGTTAAATCAAATGGCAATGACGCATAGAATTTATCCAACAATTCATATTTCTTTTGTCGCACATTGCGGCGATGACGTTCATCATTGCGACTGCGGCGACTGATTGCAATTGCGGTTTGGTGTGCCAGTAATTCAAAGTATGCCAATTTAATGACATCATCTGCGTTTGGTAATAAATCGGTATTTGTTCTTGCGAAATGCACATCGCGCAGCGCCGTAAAGAATTCAACTATATGTTCATCTGCCCCGGCCAGTTTCGTATCAAAATCGGCAAACACTTGGTCCCGAACATTCGTAAAAGTTTTCTGCGTGATGCCTTCGCCAGACGGATATATCGCCTGAATCTTTGGAATTTTATCGGCATGTTCTGGTTCTTCAACAAATTCTGGATGGTTTATTGTTGGTGTGGCGCCCGATTCCAATTTACCGCTAACAATCCGCCATTCACCAATTGGGAATTTTTTTACCCAATAGTCCAAGAAATTGGTATTAAAGAATTGAATTACGACCGTTTTTCCGGTTTTATCGGCACATGTTATACGCGTTGGGCGACGACGGCGCCCAAATGTTTGTCCGGCTTTAACAGATTTAACCTGAACCATAATTGTAATGACTTCCCCGGGTGTTGCGGTTGCCACAGAATCAATAATTCCGCGGTCTTTGACATAGTTCGGCACATGCAACATAAAATCCAATATACGCCGCCCGCCCAATAAATCAGCAAAACGCGCCGCCAAGACCGGCCCAACCCCGCGAATAAATTGCAGGTCCGTATTTAAGAAATCAAACAATTCTTTCTTCATATATATAAAAATACTAAAAATACGGCATATATGGCAAGGAAAAAGAAATCGCCCCGTTTGGGGCGATGTTTATTTAGAATTAAATTTTGTATTTTGGGTTGCCAATAACCCGATTTTTATTTTTTCTAAATCAGCCATTATTTTTTCGGCATCTTGGGGGTCCATCGCATTTCGCGCATATAACTGAAGTTCCGAAACATTTTGTTGCATAATCTGTTTAATCGGGTTTGTAAATGGTTTGCCACGCGATTTATGGTTAACATCTTGGTATAATTGAATCAGTTGCTTTTTATCTTCATCTATTTGCCTATCCGTCAAATGATGATATCGCGCCGATGCGAAATCATAATCTTTAGTATCAGTATAAAAGCGCAATTCTTGCACAATTGGAACACCGAATGCTTTGTAAGCCAATTCTGATATATAGTGCACAATTTTGCAGTCACCAAACGTATATATTGTTGTAAAACGGTTATTATTCATAAAGTTGGTTAATTCCCATTTTTCTTCTTTTGATGTGGGTTTTTTAGACGGTTGTCCGTCGGGATACGACACCACCACCGGATTTTTTTCTAGCGCGGCATACATTGTTATTAATTCATTTTTATATATCATTTAATTACCTTTTTTCTTTGAACGCGCTGTATTGTAGATGTTTTTTTTAGTATTTCAAATAAAAAACTTGAAAATACGATATTTTCGTGTTAAACTGCCCTGTGCACATGGCGGACGTAGCTCAGCTGGTTAGAGCGTCGGTTTGTGGTACCGAATGTCGCCGGTTCGAATCCGGTCATCCGCCCCAGAATTCAAAAATGCCCGTTTGG
>JAEEGH010012926.1_pt1 | contig 18629 bp, 17 predicted proteins | sample 9134181 | NCBI WGS metagenome assembly JAEEGH01 (sample SAMN16246544, study PRJNA631951) | gut metagenome | biome: gut microbiome; feature: rumen; material: DP-attached | host: Bos | place: Iran: Karaj | collected 2018-10 | reverse complement strand
ATTGCATTTTGCAGCACGCCCGCGTCACTGTTCAATTATCCCTTGAGTTCCTTCAAAAACTCGCCCAGCCTGCGCAGGGCCTCCCGCAGGTCGTCCATGCTTGCGGCGTAGCACATGCGTACGAAGCCCTCGCCGCCGGGGCCGAAAGCGCTGCCGGGGATGACGGCCACCCGCTTGCTCATGAGGAAGCGTTCGCAGAATTCTTCGCTGCTGAGGCCGGTGGAGCGGATGCAGGGGAAGACGTAGAAGGCGCCCCTGGGCTCGTAGCATTCCAGCCCCGCCTCCCGCAGGCCCCGGACCAGGAAGCGGCGGCGCTGGTCATATTCCCTGCGCATGGCCTCGATGTCCCTGTCCCCGCTGCGCATGGCCTCGATGGCGGCGTACTGGCTGGTGGTGGGGGCGGACATGATGCCGAACTGGTGGATCTTCACCATCTGGGCGATGGCGTCCCTGGGGGCGCAGAGGTAGCCCAGGCGCCAGCCGGTCATGGCGAAGGCCTTGCTGAAGCCGTTGACTACGATGGTCCGGTCATAGAGCGAAGGGATGGAGGCGGGGGAGCAGTGCTTCCCGCCGTAAGAGAGCTCGGCGTATATTTCGTCGGAGAGGACGGCGGCGCGGGTATCCTTCAATATCTCGGCCAGGGCCTCCAGGTCCGCCCTTTCCATGATGCCGCCGGTGGGGTTGCAGGGGTAGGGCAGCACCACGACCTTGGTCTTCTCCGTCAGCGCGCCCTTCAGCAGCTCCGGCGTCAGCTTGAAGTCGTCCTCCTGCCTTGTCTCCACATAGACGGGCGTGCCCCCGGCCATGATGGTGAGGGGGCCGTAGCATACGAAGCTGGGGGTGGGGATGATGACCTCGTCCCCCGGCTCCAGCAGCATCCGGAGGCTCAGGTCGATGCCCTCGGAGCCGCCCACGGTGACGATGATCTGCCCCGCCGGGTCATAGCTCAGGCCGAAGCGCCGGAGCATATACTTGGCGATCTCCTGCCTGAGGGCCATCATGCCCGCGTTGGGGGTGTACTTGGTGAAGCCCTTCTCCAGGGAATAGACCCCCGCGTCCCGGATGTGCCAGGGGGTCTGGAAATCCGGCTCGCCCACCCCCAGGGAGATGGCATCCTCCATGGTCTCCAGCAGGTCGAAGAATTTGCGGATGCCGCTGGGCTTCAGCTCCGTCACCTTTTTGGCGATCAGCTCACGGAACTCCATCAGACGTATTTCATCCTTTCCTCCTGGACGGGCAGGCTTTCAAAGGCCACGCCCTTCTCCTTGTATTTCTTCAGGATGAAGTGGGTGGCGGTGCCGATGACCCCGTCGATGGGACTGAGGCGGGCCGAGACGAAGGAGGCGACCTCCTTCAGGGTGCGCCCGGTGATGGTCACGGCGAAATCGTAGGCCCCGGACATGAGGTACATGCTCTCCACTTCCTCGAACTGATAGACCCGCTGGGCGATGCGGTCGAAGCCGTCCCCACGCTGGGGGGTGACCCGCACCTCGATGAGGGCCGTCACCAGCTCCTCCCCCGTGCGGTCCCAGTCGATCATGGCGTTGTAGCCCAGAATGACCTCCTGCTTTTCCAGCTCCGCGATCTCGCTGCGCACCTCCGCCGTCTCCCGGCCCAGCATGGCGGCCAGCTGGTCCGGCGTGGCGCGGCAGTCCTTTTCCAAAAGCTTCAGCAGCTCCGTATGTTTGTCCATGTTTGCCTCTTTCCGCGGCCTTGCCGCGATGATGATATAATAACTTAAATTAACACAGTCCGGGGGGAAATACAAGAATTTCCGGGGGAAATGAGCGCTGCCCCGTCCTCCGTAAACGCTCGCTTCCCGCCCCTCGTCCTTCGTAATTCCCCCGTGGGGATTCTTAAGGGGCAGAGCCCCTTGAGTCGTCGGGGAGGGTTTCCAAAGGGAACCGCCTCGAAATAGGTTCCCTTTGGCGCCTCTTTGCCCACTTTCTCGCGCAGAGAAAGTGGGACTCCGGAATCCAACAGCGGTTCATACCAACGGAAATCTGCCGTTGAGGCTGAGAATTCGAGGATAACCGCTGCGGCGGGACGGGAGCAGGGATTTCGCTCTGCGGGAGCGACCTGCTTTCGCAGCGCGGCGAAAGCAGGCAAAGACGCGCCGGGGAACCATTCCATAAAGGTTCCCCGGACCCCTCCTCACGGCCAAGGGGGCTGCGGCCCCCATTGGATCCCCCGCTGGGAGAAGAAGGACGAAAGACGGGGACGAAGGAGGGGCATTACGGGGGATACCGCTTTTCACACGCCGAAGTCGTGGGGGGCGGAGGCGACGCCCCGCTTCACGGGGGTGCCCTTCCGGTTGGCGTTCCACTCGATGCGGTAGAAGGAAACGTCCCCCTGCTGGAGCATGAGGTTGAAGGTGGTGCTGGCGTCCCCGAAGGTGTTGACGCCGGCGGGGAGCAGGCGCATCCCGGTCCTCAGATCGATGAGGGCGTCCGCCACCCCCTTCACCACCAGGCGACTGCGGCCCCTGGCGATATTGGTGACGTAGGGGTAGAGGGCGAAGACGTCCTTTTCATAAGCAAAGAGGGAGACCATGCTTGGCCCCTCCAGATAGGCGGGCACGTCCAGGGCGAAGACAGAGCGGATGACCCGCAGGACCTCCGCGGGCAGGTCGTAGAGATAGCCGTATTCATCCGGCAGAGCCAGGGTGTAGAGGGTGCCCCGCCCGTAGCTGTCCCGCAGCAGCAGGGGATAGTTCTCCTCCCCCACGACGCCCTTGGCCATGGCCCAGGTCACGTTGGTGCGGTGCTCCAGGAGGGGGAAGCCCATCTCGTGGCGGCTGTAGACGCTGCATGGGGCCATCATGCCGTCCTCGATGAATTCCTTGGTGCGGAAGCGGCGGCCCCGGTAGCGGACGGAGCTCATTTCCTCAAAGCCCTTCCCCATGGCGCCGATGGCGAAGCCGGAGGAGACGATGGCCCGGCCGCCCGCGGCCAGGAAGCCCTTCAGCTTCTCCATGATGTCCGGGTCCCCCAGGGCCTGGACGGTCAAAAAGACGCTCTTAGAGTCTTTGGGGAATTCCGGCACCGGCTCCAGGGGGATGCCCAGCATGCCCAGGAAATCCTCCAGGTGGTCCTCCCCCTGGGCGTTGGGGGGCAGGTAGCAGGGCACTCCCAGGCAGTCCCCCGCCTCGGAAAGCATCCGGTCGATGAATTCCAGCTGCAGGCCGATGGGGGTCACCACCCGGTTCTTGTACAGGGAGCCCCAGCAGAACTGGCAGATCTCCCTGGGCCGGGCCAGGGCGGTCAGGATGGCCTGTTCGCTGTAGAGCTCCATGGGGCTGCAGCCGTAGGGGTCGAACCAGCCGCCGCCGTTGCGCCCCGGCGCGTAGTGCTCCATGAGGCGCATGAGGCTCCAGGAACAGTACTTGGGCAGGTGCTGGTCGTTGCGGGCGGTGTCCCTGGTCTCAGTGCCGGTGTAGATGAGGTCGAAAAGTTTGCTTTGCCGGGCCGGGTCGTAGCCCGCCTCCTGGTAGGATTCCGACCAGTTGGGGAATTTGATGATGACCTTGCAGTTGGGGTTCGTCTCCTTAGCGGTCTTGAGGACGAGATTCCGGCTGACTTCATTCAGCAGGTCCGTGCGGAACTGCTCCCAGCTCCTGTCCCCCTTGGCGGCGCGGCATTCGTCGCAGGTGCAGGTGGTGAAGAACCAGTCGTCGATGATGAATTCGTCGAAGTGGCGGGCGGTGTAGGCCACGGTCTTCACCAGGTACTGGCGCATGGCCTTGTTGGAGTAGCAGTAGGTGCCTCCCATGCGCTGCTTGTAGGAATCCGCCTCGCACAGGTCCTCGCAGGTGGTGGTGAGGGCCCCGGAGACCTCGATGCCGTTTTCCTTAAAGACCCGGATGAGCATGCTCAGCTGCTCTTCCGGGAGCATGAGCCCGTCCCGGTAGGGCTCCAGGTAGACCTTGTCCACCCCGCAGTATTTCTGGAAGAACTTCAGCTGCTCCCGCAGGCTCTCCTCCGTCTCGCCCGCCATGTTCTGCGCCGTGCAGTAGATCACGGATTTGAAATTCTTGTAGCATCCCATTACCAGTCCCGCCTTTCTATAAATCAGTACCTCTTTGCCTCCCCTGAAAGGGGACCGCGAAGCGGTGGAGAGGTTATTCTTTCGGTGCTTTGCAGTACAACAGGTCAGGGCGTTTGCTGTCCCGAAGGTCCCCATTCCATATGCTCAGGTTCAAAATAATCCGTATAGATCCCCGTCAGGCCCCTGTCCCGCCAGGCGTCCACGAAATCCAGGGTGTTCACGCTGTGGCAGTAGAGGGCGGTGCCGCTGCCCGCCACGGCGTCGGCGAAGGCTTCGCTCATCCTGCCCTCCGGCATGACGACGGCCCAGAGGGGCGTTTCGGCCAGGAAGGAGGCCAGCTCCTCCGGGGCGACCGCCATGCGGTAGATAGTCAGGATCACCCGCTCCCAGCCCGCTTCCGTGAGGGCGGAAGCCTGCTCAAAGCTGTAGGCCTGGGGGATGAACCGCCCCGCCAGGTCCCCGGCCCTTTCCCGTATCTCCGAGAGCATGGCCAGGTCATCCCCACTCTTGGTGTCCGTGATGATCTGGCAGCCGGGGTGGGCCCCCAGCCAGTCCAGCAGCCCCGCAAGGTCCAGCAGGGTGAGCCCCGCCAGGGCGTCGGCAGCCAGGAAATCCGCATTTCTCCGCTGCCCCTCCGCGCCCAGCAGCCTTTCGGCCATGGCCTCCCAGTCGTGGATCAGGACGATCTCCCCGTCGGAAGCACGCTCAAAGTCCAGCTCGATGAAGCGGAAGCCCCCTTCCCAGGCCCTGTCCAGGGCCTCCAAGGAATTGGTCAGCCGGTAGCCGTAGATCGCTCCGCCCGCGTGGGCGATGAGGCGGGGATGCTCCCCGTCCTCCGCCATGGCCGGGGGCTCCTCCCGGGCAGGCTCCGCGGTGGGTGTCGGCGACGGCGCTGCCGTGGGTGTCGGTGCAGGCGCCGCCGTAGGCGCAGGGGAGGGGGAGGGCGCCGCCGACGGGGAAGCGCAGGCGCCCAGCAGGAGCAGCAGGGCCATAACCAGCGTCAGCTTCTTCACGGCGTTTCCCTCCGGCAGGGCTGGAAGAGGCTTAAGTCCCCGTAGACCACGTCGTAGACCACGGCGGCATAGGATTTCATCAGCTTTTCGTAGACCTCCGGGATCTCCCGTGTCCGCAGGCCCTTGGGGTCGGCGTAGAGGCGGGGGCGGTACATGAGATAGCGCCCGTCGGCCACCAGCTGCAGCCAGCGGTAATAGTCCGTCAGCTCGAAGCCCAGGGTCTGCAGTACGTGGAGGCCCAGCATGGTGCTGCTCTCCGTCCGGTCCTCAGCCTCCAGGGGGTAATTCGTCCATAGGAGCCAGTCGGTGGTGAGCATCTCCGCCAGCTCCTCCGGCGCCCAGGCCTCCGTGTCCGTGCCGCTGCACTGGCCCAGCTCCTCATAGACGTTGCGCCCGTCCGCCAGACCCAGGTTGGGCCGGTGGTCCCCCCAGAAGACCAGCATCACCGGCTGCTCCGAATCCCGCAGCGCGTCGGTCAGTACCTTCAGGCCTCTGTCCGCGTCCTCCAGGCCGGAGACATAGGCGTCCAGAAGCGCCAGCTCGTCCTCCTCCAGGGCGTCGGCCCGCAGGCCGGAAGCGCAATTCTCCCCGAATTTCGCGGCGGAATAGGGCTGGTGGTTCTCCATGGAGACGGTGAAGATCATCTGGGGCGCATCGTGCTCCTCCCTGAGGAGACTCAGGAGCATCTCGCTGAGGGCGATGTCGGAGATATAGCCGCCCCGCTTTTCCGCGTCTTCGGGGAAGGCGTCGTCGAACAGCACCCGGCCGAAGCCGAAGGCGTCGTAGATCACCGCCCGGTTGTACAGGCGGCTGTTGTAGCTGTGGAGGAAGGTCATCTCATAGCCCTGGGCGGCGAAGACGTCGGAGATGCAGGGCAGGAGGGGATAGCGCTCGCCCGGCAGGGAAGTGAGGGTGTCGCCGGTGCGCAGCAGGCCGCTGCACAGGCCCGTCAGCACCTCCATCTCCACATAGCCGGTGCCGCCGCAGTAGGTGTTGGAGAGGAATTTCCCCGAAGGATGCTCTGCGGCCAGGGCGTGGTAGGTCTCCAAGGGGTCGCGCTCAAATTCCACCCCCGGCAGAAGGGTCACGTCGAAGAAACTCTCGGACATGAGGAAGATCACCGTGGGGATGACGGGTTCCGGTTCCGGCGTGGGTTCCGGGGCGGCCTCCGGGGCGTCTATGGCCTCCGGCGTGGGTTCCGGGGTGGGCGCCGGGGTGGGGGTCAGGGTCAGCTGTTCCCGGATGTCCGCCAGGGTCTCCGCGTCCACCCCTTCGCTGCGCTTTTCTTCCCTGGCGGCGATCTGGGCGGCGTACAGTCGCAGCACCGGCCCGGCCCCCGCCGTCTCCTTCGGCACGGCGAAGCCCGTCCAGAGGGCGGCGGTGAGGAGGATGCCCGCGCAGAGGGGGATGAGGCGCAGTTTGCCCCAAAGGTACAGGTGCTTCCGCAGGAGAAGGAAGGCCGCCAGCATGACCGCCCAGAAGGCCAGGGAGCCGATCATGGGCCCGTTCAGCTTCAGCTGGGGCAGGGCAAAGCTCATGATCTCCCCCGCGCCGGTGAGCAGGCTGAAATCCGCAGGCTCCAGGGGCAGACCGTTGAGCCGGAGCTTGTAGTAATTCACCAGGGTCAGCAGGAGGAGGGGGACGCCCTCCGCCAGCCACACGGCCCAGGCCCGGTCGAAGCAGGCCCAGAGGATAAGCGCCGGGGCCAGGAGCAGCAGGTATTCCGCCCACCAGCCGGGGGTGGCGGACAGGGCGAGGAAGCGCTGCAGGCCCAGATAGCGGCTCAGGAGGAGCAGAAGGGCGGGGAGGAGCAGCAGGGTGAGGGCCGAGGAGAGGCGCTGGTGCGCGTCCGGCTTTTCTCTTTTCATGCTCCCGCCCCCTTTCTGCCGTTGTCGAAGTCTGAGTTATGGCCAAGATTTTCGGGCAATATGTCGGAACACAATGCAAGCAGGATACGTGCCGGAATTGTGCGGATTTGCCCTAAGAATACAACTTAAACAATTTATCAGATTAAAAGGCCAGTGTCAAACCTTCAAACCCCATTTCCCTTTCTTTTTTCCGGCTTCATATCTCCCGGCCCAGTCCTCGCCATTGTCCTGAAAGGACCTCTCCACCGCTTCGCGGTCCCCCTCCCCTTTCAGGGGAGCCCTATTATCTGCGCGACGGCGGACCTCCAATTCACGCATAGCGATTGCGGAAAGGGGGAGTATGTGATAAAATCCGGAATATAAACATGGATATCAAGGAGGACGACCCGCCATGGAAAAGAAATATCTTGCCCCCATCCAGGTTCCCCCGGAGCAGTTCCCCGCCGACATGGAGCTGCCGGAGGGCTGCCGGGAGCTGAAGCTGACGGACGACCCCCTGGGCGTCGAATTCCGGAGTCGCGTGGTCTATGCCCAGAGGGACGGAGCAGAGCTGAAGCTCCAGCTTTTCCTGCCCGTGAAGGGCCTGGTGCCCGACGGGACGCGCTGGCCCCTGGTGGTCTTCATCCCCGGCAGCGCCTTCATGCAGCAGGATCTGGACCAGATGGTGCCGGAGCTCTGCGATTTCGCCCGGCGGGGCTGGGCCGTGGCCAACGTGGAATACCGGCACAGCGGCATCGCCCCCTTCCCGGCCCAGGCGGAGGACGCCAAGACCGCCATGCGCTTCCTGCGCCTCCACGCGGAGGAATACCGCATCGACCCGGAGAAGACCGCCTATTTCGGCACCTCCTCCGGGGCCCACACCGCCCTCATGGCGGGCATCACCGGGGACGGGGCGCCGGATACGCCTCTGTATGGGGAAATGAGCGCGGAGGCGAGGGCCATCGTGGACTGGTTCGGCCCCACGGACATCCAGTGGATGAGCTGCTATCCCTCCACCATGGACCACGTAGCCCCGGAGAGCCCGGAGGGCCTCCTCATCGGCGGCAAGGACGTATGGGAGCACCCGGAGCTGGCGGGGCCGGTGGACCCGGCGGGGTATCTCCGCGTGGACAGGCCCACGCCCCCCATCCTCATCATGCACGGGGACCGGGATATCCTCGTCCCCTTCAACCAGAGCGTGCGCCTCTACGAGCGCCTTCGCGCCCTGGGAAAGATGGTGGAATTCTACAAGCTGCTGGACGCCTCCCACGGCTTCAACGGCTTCCGCTCAAAGGCAGCCTGGGACCTGGCGGACGAATTCCTCCGCCGGAAGCTGGGCATAGAGTGAACCATGGGGAAGGGAAGCATCCTTCTCACCTGCTTCGAGCCCTTCGGCGGCAGGGAAGTGAACATGTCGGCCGAGGCGGTGAACGCCCTGCCGGGGGAGCTTTCGGGCCGGGCGCTCCATAAGCTCCGCCTGCCGGTGGTGTTCGGGGAGGCTTTCGAACTCGCGGCGGCGGAAGCGAAAAAGCTGGGCGTAGACGCCATCCTCAGCGTGGGGGAGGCGGGGGGCCGCAAGGCCCTGACCCCGGAACTCGTCGCCCTGAACCTGCGCTATGCCCGCATCCCGGATAACCTTGGGCAGACGCCCTTGGACGAGCCGGTGGTCCCCGGCGGGGAGAACGCCCTCTTTTCCACCCTCCCGGCGCGGGAAATGGCGGCGGCCGTCGCGGCGGCGGGCCTGCCGGCGGAAGTGTCCTACTCTGCCGGGGCCTACGTCTGCAACGACCTGTTTTACGGCCTGCTGCATGCTTTCCGGGGCACGGAGGTGCGCTGCGGCTTTATCCACGTGCCGGCGGAGGGCTTCGACCCGGCAGCGCTGGCCGGGGGCCTGCTGGCCGCCCTGAGAGTGATCTAAAAGGAGCAAACCATGCAATACCGCAAAGATAAATACGGCAATCCCATCTCCATTCTGGGCTACGGCTGTATGCGCTTCACCCGCTCGGCGGGGGGCGTGGATATGAAGAAAACGGAAAAGGAGCTGCTGGCGGCCATCGAAGCGGGGGTCAACTACTTCGACACCGCCTATATCTACCCCGGCAGCGAAGCCGCTTTGGGGGAGATCCTGGCCCGGAACGGCCTCCGGGACAAGGTGAAGATCGCCACCAAGCTGCCCCACTATCTCATCAAGGACGCCGCGGGCCTGGAGAAGACCTTCCGGGAGGAGCTCAGGCGCCTCCAGACGGACCATGTGGACTACTACCTCATGCACATGCTCACCGACGTGAAGACCTGGGAGCGGCTGAAGTCCATCGGCATCGAGGATTGGCTTGGGCAGAAGCAGGCAGAGGGGGCCATCGGCCAGGTGGGCTTCAGCTACCATGGCAATTCGGATATGTTCAAAAATCTGCTGGAGGCGCGGGACTGGGATTTCTGCCAGATCCAGTACAACTACCTGGACGAGAATTCCCAGGCGGGGGTCACGGGGCTGAAGGCCGCCGCTGCCAAGGGCATCCCCGTGGTCATCATGGAGCCCCTCCGGGGCGGCAAGCTGGCCAATAAGCTGCCGAAGGAGGCGGAGGCCCTTTTCCGGAAATACCCCCTGCAGCGCAGCCCGGCGGAGTGGGCCTTCCGCTGGCTCTGGGACCAGGCGGAGGTCACCTGCGTCCTCAGCGGCATGAATTCCCCGGAGATGGTGGCGGAGAACTGCGCCGCTGCCGACAGCGCAAGGGCGGGGGAGCTGACCGAGGCGGACCGGGCCCTGTTCCGCGACGTGGTGAAGGCCATCAACGCCAAGATGAAGGTGGGCTGCACCGGCTGCCGCTACTGCATGCCCTGCCCCAAAAAGGTGGACATTCCCGGCATCTTTGCCGCCTATAACCGGGTGGCGGACGAGGGCTATTTTTCCGCCTTCTCCGGCTATTTCATGTGCACCGCCCTGCGGCGGGACGCCACCGGGGCCTCCAACTGCATCGGCTGCGGCAAATGCGAGCAGCACTGCCCCCAGGGCATCGCCATCCGGGAGGAGCTGAAGACCTGCCGCAAGAAGTTCGAGGGCCCCATCTACAAGATCGGCCACAAGCTGGTCACCACCTTCGCCAAATACTGATTCCCGGCGCGCCGTCCCTATGGCGCGCCCATTTCCCACGAATATTGTTGACAAGCGTTATCACACGTGCTATCCTTGCGCTGACGGTTGTTATCTATCGTGCGTTCCCCTCCGTCTAAAGAGAAAAAACGGCGCTCTGCGTCCGCGGGAAGGGCAGGGCCGCCCTAGCTCCCTTCCTATAGCTCTCTTCTTATAACTCATTTTATATTTATAGGGGCTACTTTCGTATACCTCGCGCAGGTACCCATGGTGTCCACGCGCAGGTACCCATGGTGTCCGCCGCGCAGGTACCCATGGTGTCTGCGGGGAGGAGGAAAAAACCCCTCTATATACGAGACACCGGGAAGGCGGAAAAATCAATCGTTCCGGAAGAAAATTTTGCGGCGCGTTTCTCATGCGCCGGGGAGGTGCTTATGAAAATGAAAAAGATGCTGAGCCTCCTGCTGGCCCTTTGCTTCCTGCTGGGACTGCTGCCGGGCCTGGTCCCCGGCGCTTCCGCGGCGGGGGAGCGGACCGTGTCCCCCTGGGCGGCGGAGGAGATCACCCGGGCCGAGGGCTACGGGCTCCTGGACGTGGGGGACCTGCGGGTGGACTATGCCCAGTGGGATAGCGAGGAAGTGACGGACTGGACGCAGCCCATCACCAGGGCCATGTTCGTGCGCTTCGCTCTGAGCTATGCCGCCGCCATGAACCACTCCGACCGCAGCTGCTTTCAGAACGCAGTGAACCGGCTGATTTCCCAGCGCACCGAGGACGGTTATTTCCTGGTATACCCCTTCTCCGACGATCACAGCGAGGAGGCGGCGGCAGCCTATGCCCTGGGCATCATCCAGGGCCGGGGCGGGGGCGTCTTCGACCCCGACGCCCTCATCACCCGCCAGGAGGCCGCCGCCATGCTTTGCCGGGCCTACAAGGCCTGCGGCGGGGAGGCGACGGAGCTGGGCGCGGCGGCGCCCTTTGCCGACGAGGAGGATATCTCTCCCTGGGCGGCCGAGGCCGTCCACGCCCTGCGGAGCCGGGATGTGCTGCGGGGCATGGGGGACGGGACCTTCGAACCCCAGGGGAATTTCACCATCCAGCAGTGCGCCGTCTGCTTCCTGCGCCTCTATGAGTGCATGCCCGTGAGCTTCCTCAAGGGCAACGTGACGCCGGTCTTCACCCAGGAGCAGCTGATCTCCACCATCCAGCCGGATGACCGCATCCGACGCTGGGACGGACCCCTGGCGGTCTTTATCCGCCGGAGCCAGGGCGCAGTGCTGGGGGATACGGCCTTTTTCCTGGTCTATGCCGACGGGGGCATCCGTTACATAAAAGCCGGGGTCCCCAAAGAGAACTACGCCTGGCCCATCGAAAACGTGGCCTTTTCGGAGGATGGAAAGACCCTCACTTACAACGTGACCCTGGAGGAGGATCAATACTCCATCTATGCGGAAACGGCGGACGTCCTGATTGCCAAGGCGGGGTACTACACCGTCACCATCGACGTCCTCAGCGGCAGCCAGACCGTGGACTATGTGCCCCTGGAGCCCAGGGAGGGCCGCTGGGACGATGTGCCCGCGGACGCCTGGTATCTGCCCGCCGCGGAATACTGCGCCGACTGGGGCCTGATTTCGGACGCGGAGAAGCGCCGCTTCGACCCGGAGGGGGAGATCACCGTGGCCCAGATGGTGGAGACCACCGCCCACGTCCATTCCTACCTGACCGCAGGGGATTGGCTCCTGCCCCTCAGACCGGCGGATTGGGGCGTCGCGGTATTCCGTCTGGAGGACGGGCGGGAGATCGACGGCTTCCGGGCCTGGGAAGGGAAGCAGTGGCGTTATTGGAAAGGCGTCATGTCCAAGGAGGCTTATCATTACAGCATCCGCAGCACAAAAGACGAGCTCACGGGCCTGTTCCCGGAGCTGGCGGAGCAGGGCCAGCTCTGGATGGACGCCACCCTGGACATGGGGGACAAGCAGGTCCCCGGCAGGCTGGGGGCTATGCTGGAGGGAGACTTTGAATATGAGGAGAATGGGCCCGCCCTCCTCTTTTACCCGACGGAAGCCGCCTTTGGCGGCACGACGGACCCCGGCGCGCCGACTCATCTTTTCCTCTGCGCCCAGCCGGGGAACGAGGGAAGCTACCGCGGCCTCTACTATATGGCGGAAAAGGGCATCTGGCATGAGACCGGCCCTTACCGGACCGCATACGCCTGGGAGCTGGCCTGGTTCCTCTATGACCTCTGGCTTTTTGGCTCTCTGCCGGAGGAGACCTTCCGGCCCATCTATGACGTGACGGTGCCGGAGGGCACGTCCTACGGGACTTATCTGGAGCCCCTGTACCGGGCGGGCATCCTGCGCCCGGACGACCCGGACTGGGCCTTCGACCCCGAAGCCCCCGTCACCCGGGCCCAGTTCGCCGTGGTCCTCCACCGCCTCCTGGAACCGGCCGCGCGGTAATGTAAAACATGCGCATGCCCCTGTGACCGCAAAGTCACAGGGGCATGCGATTCAAATAGTCAGTTTCCTGAAATCAGTCTGAGGAGCTTCTTGTCGAAGGTTGCGATCTCGTAACCCTTCACAGAATGATACCCATACAGAACACAGTCAATGAAATCAAGATTTCTGTCCCCGAAGGTATCAAGAGCAAGGTTCAGCACGTCTCTTTCCTGACAGCCCGCCAGTTTCAAGAATCCTTTAAGGGCTTCTGCGATTCTATCCCGCTCCATCGCATATACGCCCTTCAGGACGTACACGACTTCTGCCATCACTTCGATCGTCACGGCGGCTTCGCCGGAATTCAGGGCCCGCTCCGCCTGATCTGCCATTTCCTCGTTGTCGTTCAGCAGATACCGCAGGATCATGTTCGCGTCAAGCAGGATCATGCTTTTCCACCGCGGCGCGTTCCCAGGCGCCTGTCTCCCGCTTTGCCAGAGCCGGGTCCGCATATTGCGCGAGAGCGCCGCGCATTCCCTGGTTTCCCGCCGCGTTTTCCGGCTCCACGAATTCATCCATGATGGTAATGATGACGCGCTGATTCGGTTTGGCGGGTATCTTTTCCAGCGGCCTGATACTGACGCCGTCATAATATCCCTGGACAGCCAACACACGGATCACTCCTTTCCGCTCCAAGGCCGGTGATTTCTGCGTTTATCCTATGATACCACAAGTCCGCCCACTTTACAATGAAAACCGCAGGATACAGACGGGGCCTCTGCAAAACACCTGTTTTGCAGAGGCCCGTATCCATTCGCCCCCCGTACCCCAAAATGCAAACCAACGAAGCGTTTGCATTTTGGAAAGGACGTTGCGAGGGAATCATTCAGGTGTTGGACTGACGGGCCGACACCTGACATTCCCTCGCATAAGGACGCCGTTACACGCCCAGCTCGAAGCGGTTGATGTAGTCGTCCTGGTCCGCCTTGGACATATGGGTGAAGTAGGCGGAGAAGCCCGCGATGCGCACGATCAGGTCCTGGTAATCCTCGGGGTGCTTCTGGGCCTCCCGCATGACCTCGCTGTCCGCCACGGTGAAGTGGTACTGGATGCCGCCCAGCTTGAAGTAGGTGGTGATCAGGTTGCGCACCTTCGGAGTCAACAGGGACAGTCCTGCCTGACTCCCAAAACCGTTATCGGATCGGAAAAGGAGTCAAAAATAACCGTCCCCGTTGCTCGCTGTTTTGCGCTTGATAATATGCCCCGGCGTCCGATATCGGATGCCGGGGCATATCACAGTTTGCGTCAACGAGACAACGGGGCCCCTCGTGCATGGAATGGGGCCCCTCCGGGAGGGGGCTCCGGCGCAGCCGGTGGGGGAGAACGCGGGAAAAGACGCAGCCATGCCGATTTTGGTAGTTGACAACAGTAACCAAATCTGCTATACTGTGGTTACTTAAGTAGACACATAGGGGGATATCCCGGGATGGAAGAAAAGAACATCAGCCTGGCTGCCGCGGAATGGAGCATCATGGAATGTCTGTGGGAATCCGCCCCGCGCACGGGACGGGAACTCACGGAAGCCCTGAAAGAAAGATGCGGCTGGAGCCGCTCCACCACCCTCACACTGCTTCGCCGCCTGGAGGCCAAAGGCGCGGTGGGAAGCGGCGAGGAGACCGGCATCAAGAGCTTTCGGCCTCTGGTGAGCCGGGAAAACGTTGCTTTGGGAGAAACGGAAAGCCTTCTGAGCAGGGCATACCGAGGGAGCCTGAGCCTGCTGGTCAGCTCTTTCGTGGAAAAAGGGGACCTTTCCAGGCAGGAGATCGAAGAGCTTTGCGCCATTTTGGAGCAATTGAAGGAAAAAAACGATGGTTGAATGGGCCGTCAGCTCTGCCGTTCTCGCCGCGGCGTTCATCGTCCTCAGATATGCCCTTCGGGGGAGGATCGGCCTGCGGCTTCAATATGCCCTGTGGGGCTTGGTGCTGGCGCGGCTGCTGGTGCCTGTGAGCTTCGGCAGCAGCGCGATCAGCGTCATGAACGCTCTGCCGGAGCAGACGGCGCCGGTCGTCACACCCGCCCCGGCAGCCATGCTCCGGACTCCGGTTCCGGAAGGGACCGCCGCCGTGTCCGCGCCTCCAGGGGAAACAAGGGCGGACAATAACGGCACGCCTTCGCCCATCGCAGATATGCGGGAGACCCATAGCCCGAGGGCGGAGCCCGCGGCGGCCGCCCCGGCGGCGCCCAGGGACGGGGCACGGCTCCTGCAGCTGGTATGGCTCCTGGGGACCTGCCTGGTATTCCTCTGGTTTTTGGGGGTGAACATCCGGTTTGCCCTCCGGCTTCGGCGTACCCGCCGCCCCTATGCCGTTCCGGGAGACTATCCCCTGCCCGTGTATGTCGCCCGGGCCGCGGAAACAACCTGTCTCTTCGGGCTGTTCCGTCCTGCCGTGTACCTTGCTCCGGATGCGGCGGAAGGGATCGACCTGGAGCACATCCTGGCCCATGAGCTTACCCATTATCGCCACGGGGACCAGGTCTGGTCCCTGCTCCGGGGCCTTGCCCTGGCCCTCCATTGGTTCGACCCTCTGGTGTGGTGGGCGGCCGCGCTGTCCCGGCGGGATGGCGAGCTGGCCTGCGATGAAGGCACCCTGCGCAGGTTGGGGGACGGGCGGCGGGCGGAATACGGCCTCGCCCTTCTGCGCATGACCTGCGGCCGCCGTCCCAATCTGTTCCGGGCGGCCACCACCGTGACCGGAAGCGGCCGGGGCCTGCGGGAGCGGATCAAGCTCATCGCCAAAAAGCCCAGGACGACGGCCCTTGCGCTGGTTTTGGTGATCCTGCTCTCCGCCCTGGCCGTGGGCTGCACCTTCACCGGCGCGAAAAAGCTGAAAACGGCTTCTTCACCGAAGCTTGCGGAGGACGGCAGGATCATCCTGACCGTCGGCGCCTTTCAGAGGGACAGCAGCGTGGACCCGGAGAAGGATCAGCTCTCCTGGACGCGGCTGAACAAAGCCGTGGACCGTTTCAATGCCGGCAGCAAGGAATATCTGGTGGAGATCAGGAATTATGGGGACGCCGCGAGCCCGGAGTCTCAGGCCAGGCTCGATGCGGAGGTCCTGGCCGGAGACATGCCGGATATGCTGGCGACCTGGGGGATGCCGGAAAACAGCTATGCCCAAAAAGGACTTCTGCTGGACCTTTATCAGTGGTATGACCGGGAGCTGTTTTTTGCCGGTCCCCTGCGTTCCATGGAAACAGAGGGCAGGCTGTACAGCGTTTCATCCTCCATCGAAGTGTTTTCCTTCTATGGTCTGGAGTCCGTCCTGGGCCAGGCGGCGGGGTACGGCCTGGAAGATATCTATGGAGCCTGGGAAAGCATCGATACGGGAGAAAACGTGTTCATTCCGCTGATGGGCGGCGCTTATGTGTTCTTGATCCTTTCTTCCCTGCGCATGGACGAATGGCTGGACCCGGCAGCGGGGACCTGCCGTTTCGATTCGCCGGAGTTCCTTTCCCTGCTGGAATTCTGCCGGAAGCTCCCCGCGGAAGCGGCGGTCACCCAAAGCGAGGCCTCCGCCCAGGGGCTCACCCGGGACAAGATGAACGCATTGTGCGTGAAAAACAGGGATGCTCTGCTGGGCTGGATGTTCATCGCAGGGGAAGTGGGAAGCGTCGTGTCCCAATACGCCGACGCGCTGACGCCGCTGGAGGGCGAGCGCATCGTGAATGTGGGCGTCCCCGGTATTTCCCCGGCGGCAGCCGGGTGCGTCAGCGAGCTGCCCATCGCGGTATCAGCCCGGAGCGGGAGTCCGGAGGGAGCGAGGGCATTTCTGGACAGCCTGTGGGACCTGGGATATGTACAGGTCCATGAAGGCGAACTGCGGAGCATCCCGCTTATGCGCTCCGTTCTGGAGGAGCATATCCGGGACAATACCTTCACGGACAAAAACGGGGAGGAATACGCGGCGTTCTCCGTGGGACCGAACGCCATGCCCTGCTCGGATGCCGTGATCGGTGGCTTCCTGACCATGGTCGAAAGCGCGAGCGTCCCGATGTCTGCAGATGCATTCGCTTCGATCAGTCCCATCGTTTTGGAGGAGGCCATGGCTTTCTTCGGCGGAACCCAGAGCGCGCCGGAGACCGCGGCCAACATCCAGAGGCGCTACGAGCTGTTTTTTGAACAGAATGAGCCGTGAATATGCCCATGCCTGGGAATGGAGGTGTTCCCCGTGTTTTTCCGCGCCGCCCGCTATTATCTGCGCTCCGAATGGATCAGGCTCGCGACGGCAGCTTTCGCCGTCGTCCTCTATTCCGTCATCATCGTCAACAACTTGAAGACGACGCCCATGACTTATGAAGAGTTCGCTGCGCAGTACGACCGGTATTCGTATATCCGTTCGGAAAAAGCTGCGTTGGATCGGCTGGCCGAGAGTGAGAAGATCCCCCGGGAGCTGCTGGGAGACAGCTTCGAGGAGGCTTATCCGGTGTTCCGCGAGAGGCACTTTTCGATGTTTCTCGCATATACGGGAGATTGCGCATGGTTATTCACGCCCGTTCTTGCCGGCGGCCTGGCAGCGCTCTTCCTCTGCTGTGTGTTTCGCAAGCGCCATTTGGGTCCGCTGCTGGCGGCGGGGTGCAGCCGGGGGGCGGTCTATCTCTTCCTGCTGATCTCGTATTTCGGCTTTTTCCTGTTCATCTGGCTCGTCGCCGTGCCCTGGTGCTTCAGCCGTTACCGCATCGTTCCCCTTACCGCCGGGCAGCTTTCCTGCCTGCGGCTGTTGAAGCCGGCCCTGCTTTTCACGCTTCTGTTCGGGGCTGCCGCCGGATTCTTCTTCGCCTTCCTCCTGCGCAGGCCCGTCCCCGCCTTTTTGGCCTCCGTCGGCTTTTTGTTCCTGGTCCAGCTTCTCAGCGAATGGGCGCCGCTTCCCCTCGCGTTCATCAAGGCGCTGGTGAACTGGGAAGCGGACACGGGCGCGGGACCGCTGATCGCACAGGGCTGCGTCACCGCCGCGGCGATCGCCGCCGCCTTCATCGGGGGCTGGCTGTGCTTCCGGCGGCAGGAAGTCTGATAAAGGAGGAACCCGGGATGGAGACAAGAGAAGTCCTGAAGGTGGAACATCTGCGAAAGGCATATCGGGGGCAGGATGTTTTGAAGGATGTGACGTTTTCTCTGGAGTCCGGGACGGCCACGGCCCTTGTGGGCCCGGCCGGGGCGGGGAAGACCACCCTCTTCCGCATCCTGGCGGGGATGGCCTTCCCGGATGGGGGGAGCGTTTCCCTCTTCGGCAGCTCCGGAGAGGCGGAGCTGCGGAAGGCCCGGCAGCAGGCGGGCTTTCTGGTGGACGCTGCCTTCGGGAAGAAGACCTTCAGCGTGGGAAAAAACCTGTTCCTTTTGGCCGGGCTCTACGGGAAGCCGGACAAACGGTATATCCGTCATCTCATGAAGCGGCTGAAGATCAGTGAAACGGATATCGGCGGCAAGCGAGTGAGCTGGATCCTCCCGGATGCGCAGAAGCGCTACGCGCTGGCCTCGGCCCTGGCGCACCGGCCCCGGCTGCTGATCCTGGACGAAGCGCTGACGGACGCCGACACGGAGGACCTGGAGCCGATGTGTTCCCTGCTGGATGAGCTACGGGAGGAAGGGGCGGCCCTGCTCCTTTCCGGCAGCGGCACGGAACGGCTCCGTTCGGTTTGCTCCGAGGTCCTGCTGCTGAACGAGGGGATCATTGCGGGCCCGACGCCTATGGCGGAGCTGATAAAGAGAGAAGACCCGGAGGAAGACCCATGAATACGCATCAAACGAAAACCGCAAAATACAACGGGGCCCCTGCAAAGAATTGCAGAGGCCCCGTCCTTTCATTACACAGCGCCGCCAGGTACGATATCACCCGGCCTTGGCTTTTTCCCAACAGCCTCGCAGTGTTCGTGCCCGCAGGCACGAAAGAATCGGGATTATTTTGGGGCAGAATTCACTTCTGCCCCAAAATACCTTTTGCGGAGTGGACTGTAGGCCCGAAGGGCCTGCGGGGAGCGGAGCGGCAATCCTTCTCAGATCGAAGCCGCAGCTTCGATTTGATGGATTACACGCCCAGTTCGAAGCGGTTGATATAGTCGTCCTGGTCCGCCTTGGACATATGGGTGAAGTAGGCGGAGAAGCCCGCGATGCGCACGATCAGGTCCTGGTAATCCTCGGGGTGCT